>Ga0224555_1000512_pt1 | contig 58981 bp, 53 predicted proteins | sample 714S23034metaG_FD_180687 | JGI IMG/M metagenome (GOLD analysis project Ga0224555, IMG submission 180687) | Peat soil microbial communities from Stordalen Mire, Sweden - 717 S2 30-34 | ecosystem: Environmental > Terrestrial > Soil > Wetlands > Peat | place: Sweden: Norrbotten County, Stordalen... | reverse complement strand
CTCCAGGCTCAGTTGCTCGGCTTCGTGCATGTTGATGGTCAATCCTCAGCATGCCATCCGCTCCAGGCTCATCTTGTGTTGGAATCCCACCTCCCCTTCAGGCTCATCTTGTATTGGACAAGACTGAGCATCGACTGTTTTCTAAAGATGGACTAGCCTATTGAAGGGTGTTTCATAAATGCCTTTCCGCTTGGAGAGCGCATCCCTCAGGGGCTAAAGCCCGCATTTTTCCAGGCCCTAAACGGCACGGCTGAAGCCGTGCCCCACCCGAAGCCAATTTATGAAACACGCTCTGGCCATTCCACCCTCTAACCCGCTGTTGGAGCCGGTTCCGGCGCCGCTGTCACCGGCAGGGTGATCGTGAACACCGCGCCTCCATCGGGGGCGGTTGCCGCTTCGATGTTGCCTCCATGCTCGCGCAGCACGGTCTTGCAGATGCTCAGTCCGAGGCCGGTGCCGCGGCCGGGGCGCTTGGTGGTGAAGAAGGGGTCGAAAATGTGCGCGAGGTTTTCGGGCGCGATTCCCGGGCCATCATCCTGAAACACGATCCATACAGAGTCGGGCTTGCGTCCGATGCGCACGCGAATCGTGCCCTTCTCGCGGTTTTCGCGGATGGCCTGCTCCGCATTCAGCAGGAGGTTCAAGAACACCTGCATCAACTGATTGGGATCGGCTACGATCGCGGGTATCGCCGGTTCTGGCAGAAAATCCACCGTGACGTTGCTCTTGCGCAGCGGATACGCCTGCATCTGCACGGTACGCTGCACGAGTTCATTCAGATTGACCTGGCAGCGTCCCGGAGCCGGCGGCCGGGCGAAGTATTGCAAGTTTTGCACGATTTCGGCGGCGCGGCGCGCCTGCTGGTGCAGAACGACAATTTGTTTGCGGGCGGCTTCGCTGGCTTCGCCTTCCTGCAGCAGTTCCGCCATGCCCAGAATGCTGGTCAGCGGATTATTGAGCTCGTGAGCGAAGCCGCCGATCATCTGCCCCATGGCCGCGAGACGTTCGCTCTGAATAATCTGCTGCTCCAGCTTTTTCTCCATCGTCACATCACGGACGGAGATGATTACGCCCGCTGGTTTGCCTTCGGCGTCCAGCAGTGGACTCGCCATGCCCAGCATGGTGCGCCAACTGCCGTCGTGGTGCCGGGAGCCGTATTCGCATGAGGTCAGCGAACTCTGGCCGGTCGCCACGGTGCGGTAGAGCGCGGCCAGTTCCGGTGAAGTATTTTCCGCATCCTCGACGTTCTTGCCCATGAGCTGTTCCGGGCCGTAGCCGAGGAGCTCGCCGATGCGCGCGCTCACGAACGTGTACTGCCCCTTCAGATCGAGCACCAGAATTAAATCCGGAAAACTTTCGAGCAGGTGCCGCCGGAACTCTTCCTGCCGCTGCAACTGCCGCTCCAGCGCGCGCTTCTCAGTGACGTCCACCAGCGTGCCCTGGTAACGGACGATCTTTCCCGCTTCCATCACGCCGCTCGAGGTATCCACGCAGACTGCGACTCCGCCATCTTTTCTTTTCAGCCGAACCTCTCGAGTGCGAGTGTTGCCGGTCTGGCTTCCCACGTGTCCCAGCACCGGCTCCCCGCCAGCATCAACACTCAGTCGCTCGGGCGGCAAGTTCAACAAATCTTCTTTGCTCTCGTATCCTAAAATCGTCACCAGTGCCGGGTTCACTTCGAGCAACTTGCCTTCCGGATTGCTGATGTACACGCCTTCCTGCAGAGATTCGAACAACTGCGTGAAGCGCTGTTCCTTCTCGCGATGCCCGGTGATGTCGCGCGCCAGCACACTCGCCCCGGTTACCTCGTCGCCCTTGACGATGGCGTTGACCACGCAGTCGTAGTAAAGCCGCCGCGAGTCCTTTTTAAGGTGGACCTCGACCACTCCCGACCAGTTCCGCTTGTCCAGGAACCGAGGCAAGCTCCCGGACGTCTCCGAATGCAGTGGCGCACTCAGGAATTCCTCAAGTTTGTGACCAACCAATTGGGAATAAGGAGCACCAAGAACTTCGGTAGTTCGCCGGTTCACCGTTCGCAGGGTTCCATCGAGTGAGATAGCGAGCGCCACGTCATCCAAAGAATCGATCAGCTCTTTGAAGTTGCGCTGCGAACGCAAAATCAATTGGCTCAACTGATCCAATTGCTCTTCCGAGGGTGTGACTCCCACCTGATTCTGAAAGCCCTTCAGAATCTGCTTAAGCTCCGCAACCTCGCGCTTGCGCCCGAAAGCGTAGGTGGCGAACAAGACGGCAAGCACGAAGAGTCCGGCGGGAATTGCCCACAGCCGGTAGGGAAGGTCTTGTAGTTGTTGCCACGCCAAAAACGCCACCGCCGCGGCAAACAAAACGAGCAGGAGAAGCGCCCATCGCCATAGCTGGCTCTCTTCGCGTTCCAGCCGGTTTGACGGCGGATCGTGCCGGTTTGAAGTGGGACCTTCGTCGAGCATTGCTGGACTCCACTGGCGCAAAACGATTTCTCAATCCCAGTCCATCGTTTCGCCATATTGCCCCTAGCGTAGCACCGAAAGCGGCGGTTCACGACAGAACGTTCCATCACGTTCCATCACGGTAACTGGGTGATGACCATCACAGCATTCCGGGTTTGCCCTGGCTATGATGTCGGCAAGGATCTCCCATCCGCGTTGTCTCCTTCGTGTGCTCCTGGTGTCCCTAATATGCTCTATAAAACCCTGAGTGCCGCCGTTTACGGCATTGACGCCAACATCATCGAGGTGGAAGTGGATGTCTCTGGCATCAAAATGACGGAAGACCACTTTCACACGGTCGGCCTGCCCGATGCCGCCGTCCGCGAAAGCCGCGACCGGGTCCGCTCGGCGCTGAAAAACTGCGGCTACGACATCCCACCCACGCAGATCACCATCAACCTGGCGCCTGCCGACATCCGTAAAGAAGGGTCCGGGTTCGACCTGCCCATGGCGCTCGGCATCCTCGGCGCATACGGCGGGCTGAATAAGAAGGAGATCCCCGACGCGCTGTTTGTGGGCGAGCTTTCCCTTGACGGAAGCCTGCGCGGAGTCCGTGGCGCTTTGCCGATCGCGATCGAGGCTCGCCGGACGAAGGTGAAACGCCTAATTGTGCCGGAAGTCAACGCTCGCGAAGCTGCCATGGTCGGTGGCGTTGAGGTCTACCCCGTCAAATCGCTGCTTGACGTCATTCATTACATCAATTCCGGCAATGGCGTTTCGCGCATGCAGGTCGACAGCGATCAACTGCTCAGTCAGGCGCAGCAATTTCACGTGGATTTCAAAGACGTTCGCGGCCAGCAAACGGCCAAGCGCGCTCTCGAAGTCGCCTGCGCCGGCGGCCACAACATTCTGATGATCGGGCCTCCAGGATCGGGCAAAACGATGCTGGCGAAACGCATGCCGACCATCCTGCCGCCCTTTACTTTCGAAGAAGCGCTCGATACCACCAAGATTCACAGCGTAGCTGGCGTGCTCGACGCGCGCGCCGGACTGGTTGGCCTGCGCCCTTTCCGGGCGCCTCATCACACCATCTCCGACGCAGGCCTGATCGGCGGGGGCGCGATTCCCCGGCCGGGCGAAGTTTCGCTCGCCCACAATGGCGTGCTGTTCCTCGACGAATTCCCCGAATTCCCGCGCAACGTTCTTGACGTCATGCGCCAGCCGCTCGAAGACGGTACCGTCTGCATCGCTCGCGCCGCCATGTCGCTGACTTTCCCGGCGCGCTTCATGCTGGCCGCCGCCATGAATCCTTGTCCCTGCGGATTCCACAACGACCGCACCCGTGAATGCCACTGCACACCACCCATGATCCAGCGCTACATTTCTAAAATCTCGGGGCCGCTGCTCGACCGCATCGACATCCACATTGACGTCCCGGCGGTGAACTACAAAGAAATGCGCAGCACAACGGAACCGGAAGGTTCAGCCCGGATCCTCGAACGCGTGATCCGCGCCCGTGAGATCCAGTTGACGCGCTTTTCTTCCGGACGCGAAAAACTCTATTGCAACGCCCAAATGCCGCCGCAATCCATTCGCAAATTTTGCGAGCTCTCCGCCGACTGTGAGCGCCTGCTGGAACGCGCCATGGCCCAGCAAGGACTCAGCGCCCGCGCCCATGACCGCATTCTGAAAGTCGCACGCACGATTGCCGACCTCGATGGGATTCCGCAACTCGAACCCAAACACATTGCCGAGGCGATCCAGTACCGAACGCTGGATCGGACGTTCTGGGCGTGACGTTTTGTGGAGGGCTTCCGCTCTGGATGCGGTTGGCATATCTTTTAGCTGATGTCAAAATCCAGGGCTCCTCGAAAACGCAGCACCCGAACGAGAACAACCAAACGGAAGGTTGTTGGAAAATGCGTTATCCCACCTCGTGTGCCGGACGAGGCACTCAATCAGTTTGCGTTTAAGAGGAATGACGAGGAAGCACAGCAGATAGCTGATTATGTCGAATGGCAATCCCGCAAGGATAAAGAACACGTCACGTTTCTTGAGAAAGTTCAGACGGAGTTCGTTTTTGGTCAAGCGCACGACTGTTGGAATGTTCACACGAACAAGTCGCAATGGTGGGTTATTACAGGTCCAACGAACCTCTATTCGCAGGCATTGTTCCCGAGTTTGGACTACACACTTTCCTTTCACATTGGGTTGATGGCACGAGTCAGTGCGGCACATAAGGGTACTGAGGATGATCGCTTAGCGGATCGCATGGCAGCAGCGTTTCGGCGTTGGGAACAGGCAGCAGAGGCACTAGACCAAAGCACAGAGTCTGAAGAAGTCCAGGCTGTTGGCATGCGCTGTCGTGAAGCTCTGCTGGCCTTTATTCGATCGGCCAGCAATCCGCGCATGCTTCCGAGTGGGGAGGAAAGCCCTCCTCAAGCGTCGAACTTCATACGTTGGTCAGAACTGATTGCCGAAACAGTAGCTCAAGGAAGCAAGAACGAGCGCCTTCGTGGCTATCTAAAGGGCTTAGCTAAGGAGTCGTGGCAACTGGTCAGTTGGCTTACACATGCTGTGGACACGACTAGGGATGATGGAATGATCGCCCTAAATGCTACACACGCCACGCTGGAGGCCTTTGGTGCAGCATTGCTTCGTCATGAGCGACAGACCCCCGAGCGCTGCGGACGTTGTGGCTCACTGAAGCTGATTGTGCTCTACAGGCCAGAACTCCAAGTTGACGGTGCTGTTTGTCAGAGCTGCGGATGGGAGAAGCTGCCCACTGAAGATCCGGATGCTCCTGAGACAAATTAGAACGTGCACAGGGGGCACCAATCATCTTAAGGAAGCGTGCGGTGAGCTTCTGTTCGTATGGTCGCTACTCGGAAGTAGCTCTAAGAAACAGGGTGAGCCGCGCATTCTATAATTCAGCCCGGAGGGATCATGGCTGGGTGGGGTACTGGCAGTTTCGAGAACGAGGACGCACAGAGTTTCCTGGGGCGGCTGAATTCCCTGGGGATTGATGATCTAAGGCCGATACTCGCCCGCGCTGCCGATCAGGAGGACTATCTCGAAGCGCCGGAGAGCAGCGTCGCAGTCGCGGCCGCAGAAGTGGTTGCGGCGCTGGTCGTTTCTGCGAGAGGCGCCTCTGCAGGAGGAGAAGCGTCGTTGCCCGCGGCACCGCGGCAGATCCTAGATTGGATAAGCAGGGATTGGATCGGCAAGAACGAGGCCAGTGGTCTGCCCGATTTGATCGACCTCGCCCGCCGCGCCGTGGAAAGGGTGCGAACCAACTCCGAACTCAGAGACTTGTGGCTCGAGGCGGAGGGGCTGAACGAATGGAGCGCGGCGCTTCGCGAATTGGACGGAAGACTCAGCGAGTGAGCGCTCGATAGCGAATCCAGTGTCGATGTGACCGCCGACATCTGCTGAGCTGCGCTCGGCATGGACGGGCGAGACGCCCGTCCCTCCACCGGGTGAGTCATCCTCAGTCGGCTGCCGCACCGCTATTTGAATTGCTGGCGGTGGCGAGGGCGGTCTTCTCCGCCTGCCGCAGGCGGAGGGCTCGGTTCGAGGGCAAGCCGGCGTCGCGGATCTTGTAAAGCAGGGCGCGATAGCTGATGCCCAGCGCGCGCGCTGACTGCTTACGGTTCCAGTGGTGCTGTTGCAGCACCTTCAGGATGACCTTGCGCTCCAGTTCGCGCACGCACTGGCGGGTAAGCTTCTTCAGAGAAATTGGCCCGTCCAGCGAGATTTCAGGATTGAAAAAGTCTGGCTCGCGTGCCACCAGGTCGTTGGTGATCACTTCCTCGTGGCCCAGGATCACGTAGCGTTTGATAAGGTTTTCCAGTTCGCGGATGTTTCCCGGCCAGTGATATTTCTGCAGCACCGCCAGCGTTTCATTCGACAGAGGCCGCGCCCGGCAGTTGAACTTGCGGTTGTAGTATTCGAGGAAGTAGCTGCACAAATCTTCAATGTCGCCACGGCGTTCCCGCAGCGCCGGCATGTGCAGGTTCACCACGTTGATGCGGTAGTAGAGATCCTGGCGGAAAGCCCCCGATTCGATCTCAGATTCCAAGTGACGGTTGGTCGCGCACACCACCCGCACCTCGACCTTCTTGTCCTCCTGGGCTCCGATCCGGCAGAACTGCCCATCTTGCAAAAGCTGCAAGAGCTTCGATTGCAAGGATGGGTCAAGCTCGGAAATTTCATCTAGAAATAAGGTGCCGCGGTGGGCCATTTCGACCCGTCCTGGCTTCGACCCAACGGCGCCCGTAAAGGCTCCTTTTTCATAGCCAAATAGTTCGCTTTCGAGCAGTGTTCCGGGAATCGCCGGACAGTTCACCTTTACATAGGGCCCGGTTTTCCACGGAGACAGCCCATGGATGAGCCGCGCAATGATGTCTTTTCCGGTGCCGCTCTCGCCGGTGATAAGGACGGGAACGTTGGCGGCGGCTACTTTGCCCAGCCGAGAACGAACCGCCTGCATGACCTCAGAATGGCCAAAAATGATGTCGTCAGGGGGAACCTCGCCCAGCGATTGCTGCAGATAACTTACCGAAAGTGTCGTCATAAGACTAAATGCCCCATTGCGGTGAGTGTTTACCCGCATGCACTAAAAGTGCATCCCAAGCACCAAACTGGGGAAGAGAGCCGGGCGACCCCCAAGATTTCCGTTAGCGCTCAATTTATGAACGACTTAGAGTAATGATATGATGGGAGGTGGAATATCCGGCATGGCACGAAAGTGCCACTTTGAGACAGGCTTGGGAAGGGAAAAATAGTTCACACTGCAGAACCCGCTTTCCTCAAATGTCTACGGGAAAGACTCGCCGCGTCGGTGCTCAGGGGGCGAGCGAACTTCAGACCTAGAAGATGGTAGTCATCGAGGTGGGTGACCCATACCGCCTTCGCTTGCATGACCCGAGAAGAGGTCTTCAAACCGTTCGCAGGCCCGATTGGAGCGCTCGGAATCTCCAGTGAAACCAGTGCCGATTTCGGCAAAGAACGGCGAACTACCACCAAAGCACCCCCCGGAGAGATGTTAATAGCCGTAGCAAACTCCAGGGAATCCTTGCCACTTCCGTCGCGGATGCGGACAAAAACCGGAATGGCAAGCTGCAACCGTGTCCACTTGCGTTTTTCCTTCTTCGATACGCTGCGAGGCACGTTTGATCCGCCGTTAAGAGGTATTAACACCCCTACGCCGCACCTCAGGGGCCAAACTCAGAGAAGAGTCTGGCCTGCCTGGAATCGCTCCAAAACTCGCCACCAGCACGGGGATTACCGAAGTAACTTCACACCATCGGGATTTACTAATGACTATTGGTCATACAAATAAAGTGCAACGTTTTTCGCTTCGCTGCCTTTTTGGGATCGTTTCCAATTGACAGTCTGATGCACCTGACATAGGATCAAACTACCCCTTCGTTCTGACGGTAGATGTGTTCCCTCCCCCCATATAGGCGTTACTTGATTCCTCATGGCTTCGATATCCGATAAGAGCCCTGCCGTCGTCTCCACTGGCACCAGTCCGAAAGATGCTCTGCCGTTGACCGCCGCGGCTCGGGCTTTGGCACCCGGCTCCGCGGACGATGTGGCGCGCGAACTCGAGCAATTGCGCGATCGTTTCCGCAAGACCACAAACGCTCTGGCCTCCGCCGCCCACGACCTCAAGACGCCCTTGGCGATCCTCAACGGCTATATTGAACTGCTGCAGAGTCAGAAACTCGGACCGCTCAACGACCGCCAACGCGAAGTGATGGGCGACATGTTTTCCAGCGGACAGCGCTTGCAGCAATTCATTCAGGACTTCCTCACCTTCAGCGCGCTCGAAACCGGCGAACTGCGCATGCAGTACGTGGAAGGCGACATGAACGCCTGCCTGTCGGAAGTTTGCCGGCTCTGGTCAGGCCGGTTTCACGAGCGCGGTCTTGCCCTGTATTTCCTGGCCAATGACACACTGACGCCATTTCCATTCGATGCCCCCAAGATCCAGCGCGTGATTTCCAATCTTCTGGAGAACGCCTGCAAGTACACACCTCAGGGCGGCACCGTGTGGCTGCACGCCGAACCTCGAATGTGGGAGCGTCGGGGAATGAGCAAGTCGGCGGTCAATAGAGACCGCCGCCGTCAAGCGACGAACGTGCCGAACGCTGTCAAAGTCAGCGTTGCCGATACCGGCCCGGGAATTCGGCCGGAGTTTCACCTGGAAATATTCGACGATTTCTTCCGCCTGCCCGGCAGCGAGTCGGCCGAGGGCATGGGCCTGGGGCTGGCCATTGCCCGCCGCCTTCTCCAGGGAATGAGCGGTAAGATCTGGGTCGAAAGCGAACCGGGAGCGGGTTGCAAATTCTCTTTTCTCATTCCCATGAATCCAATTCCAAGCACTCCGCCACGAGGAACGAAATGAGCGAAGCCGCCAACATTTTGCTGGTGGATGACGAACCGGGAATGTTGCGCTATATCCGCACGCTGCTGGAAGTGGATGAGCACAAAGTTCAAACCGCCAGCACCGGCGAAGAGGCGGTCGAGCGGGTCCAGAAAGGACTGCAGCCCGACCTGGTGTTGCTCGATCTGCTCATGCCGGGCATCGATGGGCTACAGACTCTCGCACAACTCCGCCATCTCAGGCCCGGATTGAAAGTCGTCATGCTCTCCTGCGTGAACGACACGCGCAAAGTCGTGCAGGCCATGCGTCTCGGCGCCATCGATTATCTAACCAAGCCGTTCCAGAAAGCCGAACTCGACGCGGTCATTGGACAGTGCGTCGGCACGGCCAAGGGCGTGAGCTACGCGGGCGACATCGAAGAACTTTGCGACGACGTGTTCTTCGTCGCTGCCAGCCCGGCGATGAAGAAGATTCGCTCGCAAGCCGCACTGGTCGCCAATGTCGACATCCCGGTCCTCCTGCTCGGTGAAAGCGGTACCGGCAAGGAAGTACTCGCCCGCCTGATTCACAAACTTTCCCCGCGCGCTCACCGCACCTTCCTCAAAGTGAACTGTGCGGCGGTGCCCGCCGACCTGCTCGAAAGCGAATTGTTCGGCTACGAAGCGGGAGCCTTCACGGGCGCCACGCACCCCAAGCCCGGCAAGTTCGAACTCTGCAACAAAGGCACTATCCTGCTCGACGAAATCGGCGAAATGCCTCCGCTGCTGCAGGCCAAGCTGCTGCACGTCCTTCAGGATCAGCAGTTCTCCCGCCTCGGCAGCCGCACGCTGGTTAAAGTCGACGTTCGCATCCTGGCCGCCACCAACATCAACATTCCCGAAGCGCTCGCCAACAAGCGTCTGCGCGAGGATCTCTATTACCGCCTAAACGCCTTCACCATGTCGCTGCCTCCGCTGCGAGATCGCAAGGAAGAAATTCCGATCCTGCTGAAGCATTTCATGTCGCGCATGTCGGAGTCCTATGCGCGTCCCCCGTTGCCACTTTCGGCCCCGTTGATGGAGGCGTGCCTGCGGCATTCCTGGCCGGGCAACCTGCGCGAACTGAGCAACTTCATCAAGCGCTACCTGGTTCTCGGAGACGAAACGCTGGCCGCATCCGAGTTGCAGCCCCGGCCCGATGGCGGTGGAGGAATGCACACCGATGCAGTCGACAGAAGCGCGGGTGCCGATTCCGGCGGCGGCCTGAAGTCGCTGTCGCGGAACGCCAAAGATGAAGCCGAGGCCGAAGCCATCTCCCGTGCCTTGGAAGAGACGAACTGGAATCGCAAACAAGCCGCGGCGCTGCTGCAGATCAGTTACAAGGCTTTGCTCTATAAAATCCGCCAGTACGGCATCGCGCAAAGCCGCAGTACTCGCCGATTATCCGCAGGCGCGTAAGGCATGGTTTCGAAGTGAAGACCTGACACCTAAGACCTGAGAACTGTTCCTGGTGCGGATGAGAGGACTTGAACCTCCACGACCTTGCGGCCACTAGGTCCTGAACCTAGCGCGTCTGCCAGTTCCGCCACATCCGCATAAAAGAAAAAATCGGCAGGGCCCTTTTCAAGGGCGACTACACTACTATCTACTGGCTGGCGTCTGGCTGTCAAACGAGCGTGAGGTCGTAACCTTCGCCGCGCACCGTCATTTGCAAGGCGCTTGGCCACCCATAACCATGGCAAATGCCTCCGACAAAATCCCCGCGGAACTGGCGAAGGAACTCCGAACGCTGGCGCACGATCTCAGCAATGCGCTCGAAACCATCGTGCAAGCCACCTACCTGATTTCGCAGGCAGACCCTCCTGAGAACTCAAGGCGCTGGGTCGAACTGATCGATCAGGCATCGCAGGAAGCGGTCAAAATCAATCAGAAGCTGCGCCAGATTCTGCGCGAGCAAAGTTAGCTAATCTCTTTACTGAATTGTCATCCGACCTCGTCGTTCGCTTTTCGCTATTCGCTTTTCGCCGCTGGGCCAAATTTGCGAACGACGAGCAGCGAACAGCGAACGACGAGGGCCGGGACGACAAAAGCTGACGCACTGGGAATTGAAGGGTGGAGGGTGAGTCTCGCCTCGCTTCAAACTCCTAGCCCAGCTTTGCATCCATCGTAATCTTCGCGTTCAGCACCTTCGATACCGGGCAGCCCGCTTTTGCATTTAGCGCTGCCGTGTTGAAAGCTTCCGCACTCGCGCCCGGCACCTTCCCGACCACATCCAGATGCACGGCCGTGATGGTCCAGCCTCCATCGATGTTCTCCATGGTGAGAGTGGCGGCCGTGCTGATGCTTTCCGGCGTCAGCTTCGCGCCTCCCAGTTGCGCCGACAGCGCCATCGAAAAGCACGCCGCATGCGCCGCCGCAATCAGTTCTTCCGGATTCGTCCCCGGAGTGTTTTCAAACCGCGTAGTAAACGAATACGGCGTATTCGAAAGCACGCCGCTGGTGGACGAAACCGTCCCCTTGCCGTCCTTAAGACCACCCTTCCACACTGCGCTCGCTTTGCGTTGCATTACAATCTCCTGATGTGAGGACTAAAACGAAGGCTTAGTCTATTGTAGAAGCCCGGGGGGAAAATCGCGCGAGTCCCGTTGCCTACCTTAGGAAAAATCAGAGCAGCTCAAATGGAAGCCCCACTTCTTGCAAGCCGTCTGGCAGCGGTGTCCGCGCAATTCGGTCGAGCAGTTGGGACAGATCGAGAACGCGTCCTTTTTCGGATTCGCGGGCGCGAGATTCGATCCCAAGGCAAAGCTGCCGGTCTTACACGGCGCTCAGTCCACGGTTGCACCACCGCAGCAACGCTTGTATTTCTTCCCGAGCCGCACTTACGCGGATCATTCCGCGATTTCAAAGTTACTTATCACCTTCAGCCCAACAGGATGCTGCCGGACCAACGCTACTGCTGAAAAGATGCCGTAGCCAATCGCCTGTGTTGAGTCGTGGTCCTGCGAGGCGGGCCGTCGCATGGCACTTTACACACTATAATCCAATAAAGCGGCACGGGATGCTGCTTTGCAGGACCTGCCAAGGCAGCGGGAACCGTACAGTGTTTTTGGAGAGTGGGCGGCATTTTGGAGGTGAAAACGTGAACGACAAAGTGAAGAAGGATATGTCGAAGTTCGACTGGGTAACTGAGCGTTCCTCATGCTCTCTGCCGAAGGTATTCAAGGCACTCAGATTACAAGTTGGAGAGGACGTTAAGACCCGCAACGCCCTGCGCCCCAATAATTCCCCTTATCAGTTTTCGGTAACGGACACCGGCAGCGACTTTACGGTTCTTCTAGAAGCCAAAGATGTGCACAGGTCAGTAATATTCAGCCTTGCCGAGCACGCGATTTTAGTGCGGGATAATAAAGGCAATCAGATGTTTGAGGTGACCCTGACCTTTAATGACGAGGGCGAGTGCAAGCTGAATGTCAATAAGGAGGAGCGCGACTTTTGGCAGGTGCGACGGATGGCTCTTGAAGAGCTATTGTTTCGAGACTATTAGGCTGGGTTCCCTTTGGACGCAGGACGCAAAATCAGTGTAGGAGCGTGGTTGTCGATTGTCTTGCCAGCGTCCGGAGACGACTATGAACTCACGAGAACAACTCCGACACTGTGGGCAGTCCATGTGGCTGGATTACTGTCGTCGCGTCAGGCGTTCACCGCTGTTCCGACAGCTCTGGATGCGCCCTCGCACCCAGTTTTCCTCAATTTAGGAAGTACGTCCCGCATATGGGTAGTGGCAGACCCCTGACTATTGCAGGCTCAGGTTCATCTCGCCGTGTTTATCGAAGCTGATCCGCAGCACGCATTCTTGCCCGCTGGCAAACTCGCCCGCCACCGTAGCGGACTGGTCATAGCCGGCTCCAACCGAGGTCACCTGCACCCGGAGACTATGTTTCCCGGGTGACACCTGCATGGCATGGAATTCATGGCCCTGGACATGGTGAAACACGATCAGATGTTTCTTGTCTGTTCCTTCCAACAGGTGCGTATAAGTCAGGCGATCATCCACCCAGATCGACAGATGGGCCTCCGCGAATTTGTGCTCCACATCGATTTCCAACGTAGCTGGAGAGGTTGCTGGAGAAGTTGCTGGAGGAGTTGCTGGAGAAACCGTTGGTGAGCTAGCGCGGGCCACTTTCATAGGGGGCGGATAGGTTCGGCCCGCTGGAACCGGCGTCGAGGGCTTTTTCACGATTGGCGCTGGCACTGTGGCATCCGAAGCGAATGTCTCGGCGGGCGCTGTCGGCGCCGGCGTCGCCGCAGTTTTGACCGGGGCAGCCTCCGCGGCGGGAGGCGGTGGCTCGGCGGCCCTCGGCCGCACCCCTTTGGGACCAAACGAAATGACCCCGAGCCCAAAGATGAGAAGTCCGACCAAGACCAAGGCACCGGCGAAGGACCTCTTCCGGATCTTCTCCCTCAGGTTCTGCGCTCCACCTTGCCCCAGGGGCAGAGCGCGCACACTTGACTGTGGCATAGCGGCAACCCCCAACTGGCCGAGAGATGACGATCGGCCTTTTTCCTTCGCTGTTTGGCCTGCGCTTCCGCCCGCCGGCGGACCTGGCAGCTTTGCCTTGCTCCACGGCTCTCGTCCCTCCCGCAGTTCCTGGATGTCCAGCACCATCTCCATACCGCGTTGATAACGCTCGGCGGGATCTTTCGCCATAGCTCGCGCAATGATGTAATCGAGTCCGTGCGGTAACTCAGTATCGAGAACGGTTGCTGGCAGCGGCTCGCGGTTGACTACCTTGAACGAGACCGTGGTGGCGCTGTTGCCTTGAAACGGACTATAACCTGTCAGCACCCTGTATAGGATCACACCTAGGGAAAACAAGTCGGACCGCCCATCCACCGCTTCGCCATTTAATTGTTCGGGCGACATGTAAGCGGGTGTGCCTAACGCACGTCCCGCCAGAGTGTGGTTGGCGAGGTTCAGTTTAGCCACTCCGAAGTCGGCGATCTTGGCATGGCCGTCCTCGGTCAGCAGGATATTCCCGGGCTTTAGATCGCGGTGAACCACGCCTTGACCGTGAGCGCAATCCAGCGCTTCCGCCAGTTCGAGCGTTAGCTGCAGCGCTGTCTCCAGCGGTAACTTATGGTCGCCCCGCGACAGCAGCTTGTCGAGGGACTGCCCCCCAACAAATTCCATTACGATATAAGGAGCACGCGTTTCTGGTTCCTCGCCCACGTCGAAGATAGTTACGATTCCGGGATGCGACAGGCGGCCCGCAGCTTCCGCTTCCCTTAAGAAACGCTCGCGATACTCGCGTTCCTCTTCCGGCGGTTGGCCGGCCAACGAAATGGTCTTTACCGCGACGACGCGGTTGATCTTGGGATCGCGCGCTTTGTAGACAACACCCATGGCTCCCCGTCCCAGCTCGGCGAGGATCTCGTATCGCCCAAAGCGTTCGCTCCTGCGATCATCCATAGGTTCCTCTGCGGTTACAGAGTCTCGTTGTGATTTCGTCAGCCTGACGCCGCTTCCGTCTTGCCGTCCGATCTCTCGTCCGACGCGGTAGTGACAAACACGCCGATTACGTTCTCGTTCAGCACATCCAGAATTTTCTTAGCTTGCCCGGGGGTGATGCCGTTCAGCAGTTCGAAGCCAACCTGAACGCCCCTAAGGGCGGAAATGGTGTCATGGTGGGGGCGAACTTCGACTACGATGAGCCCACCCTGCCGGCCAATGCCAAAACAAACGCCTGCTCTTTCGATCTTAGTTGTCGCCATGAGTTATCCCCGATGTGAGGACATAACCTCCATGCGCCGCCATCCCCCAAGGGGGTGCGAGAGAAGAGCGGTTACATCCATCCATATTGTCTACTCGCAGGCCGAATCGTTCCAAGTTACCGACGTGCTCGGCGCTGGGGCCCTTACGCGACAGCACATCCTTCCTTGTCGATCGGGACAAGATTGCGCGGTATGGGACCGCTCTAACGCGCGGGTGCGGCGTTGGGGAGCGATCCCGAGTTCTTCTCCGGCCAGGGGGGCAGGAGCTTCACCAGCGCCCACAAAATGACGAATGGCAGAATGGTCAGGGCAATGGCCACGAGCAGTCCTTCGCGCGTAATTAGGCCCATCTTGTAGGTCGTGTATCCCAGGAAACTCTTGGAAAACAACTGGCCCCCGATCACGACGTTCCAGCGCATGGCAAAAATGCCTATCAGGGTCAAGCATCCGGCCACCGCGTAAATACGCTTGCGGGTCATTTCGCCGAGCCTCAACACCTGGGTCAAGGCGAGAAGCAAAATGGGAGTAACCGTGCCAAGCATAATCTGGATCACGATATGCGACATGTACAGCTTGGTATGGACCATGAAATCCAGGCTGCGGAAGCTTTCATCGGCCTCGTAGATGCGGTGGATCAAGTCGAGCATTTCCAGGCTGAAATCGATGATGAAAGTGTAGAAGAGGTAGCTCGCCACCGTGTCCACGCAGCGCATATCGATCTTCTCTCGGCGAGACCACGTCAGGAGCATGTAGAGGAGCATTACGAGGGCGATGCCCGACACCATGGCCGAGAACAGGAAGACCACGGGCATGAGCGGCGACGACCACCACGGGTTCGCCTTGACCGAGCCGAAGATGAAGCCGACGTATCCGTGCAGGAGGAAGGCGGAAGGGATGCCGATGAGGGTAGCCAGCCAGCCCACTCGTTCATCGATCTCAAGCGCGTGCTTACTGATGTTGCTCGAGCCCAGGGTCAGGACGCGATAGATCCAGCGCGTCCCGCCCGTGGTGGATTGGGACAGCACCACGATGTCGCGCCGGTAGTCGAGCCAGATTTCGAGCAACAGGACAGCCATCAGATACCACAGGTACACAAACCCGAACATGGCCATGGCGGACGTCCGGTGCGGCGTCAGGTACATCTCGTACGAGCGTTCCGGGTGTCCGAGGTGGAGTTGGAGCGGCAGCGGCGCCACCAGTAAGAAAGCCAGGGCCGTGAGCAAAGCGAGCCGGTAGGTGGGCTTCACCGCCTGCACCTGGAAAACGCGTTCCAGAGACGCCAGAATAAATGCGCCGGCCACCAGTCCCGTGAGAAATGGGTACAACACGATCAGCACGCTCCACTGGAGCTCCACTTCGTTCGGATACATGAAGCCTTCAACGCCAGGCATAACGGTCACAGTCTCCTTATCGCACCGAACGCTATTGCACAGAAGCCTATCGCACAGAACCATCCAGGCCGTTGTAAAAGACCTTTGAATGGGTCGCCATGTAGGGTTTCAAGACCTGAACGCTGTGGGTCTTCATGAATTCATGAATCGGGTCGTTGGGGTTCTTCAAGTCCGCCAGTTGGCGCGCGCCCGTTGGACAAGACTCGCAGCACGCGGTGGTCAGGCCTTTCGTGATCCGGTGATAGCACAGAGTGCATTTCTCGGCGGTCTTGGTCTTCGGATGGATGAAACGGCAACCGTAGGGACAGGCCTGCACACAATACCGGCAGCCGAGGCAGTATTTCTTGTCCACCAGCACGACGCCCTCGGGGCTTATGAACGTCGCACCTACCGGGCAAACCTGGGTGCAGGGTGAATCCGCACAATGGTTGCACAGCTTGGGCACGAAAAAGTTCTTTCCTCCCTCTTCCTTGGCCGGAGGAAATCCCTTTTTGCCGCCGTCGGGCGAGTCCACGTGGGGATTTTCAATGTCGTAGTCCGTGACGTGGTAGCGTTCCACCCAGGTGCGGAAGTATCCGTCGGGCACGTCGTTCTCGGCCTGGCAGGCGCGGACGCAGTTCCCGCAGCCGATGCATTTGGGCAGGTCGATCAACATGCCCCACCAATGCTCGGACATTTTGTAATTGGGGGAGGCTTCCGGGGTCCCGGCAAGGACGTGTTTCCAGGCGATGGCCGCCGTCGGCAACAGAAGCAGCATGTGGCGCCGGGTGATGCTCATTTTGTCCCTCCGGCGATGATGGCCGGGCTGTGCGGCTGGTGGCAGGTATCGCAGGGCAGACCGGTGGAGTTGTCGGCGGAAGCGACTTGCGGAAAATTTTTCGGCTTGGCGATGTTCGCCTCATGACAGCGGACGCAGAGCACGGCCGTATCGAGTTTGGCGGGCTGCACCGAGCCCGGGTCGTCGACATGATTCGCCAGTGGTCCGTGGCACGCCTCGCAGTTGACGTGCACATGCTTGCCGCTCTTCTTCTTTTCCAGGACATCCGCATGACAGTCTTCGCAAGCCTGGTGGCCCGCGTAGTTCACCGGACGGGAGGCGATCTCGGCGATCGCGTCTCCGCGGTAGTGTCCGTACTCTCCGAAACTCTTCGGCACAAGAAACGCGCGCAGCCCCACAAACGCCAGGCCGCCGACGAGGAAAACAGCGGCCAGCCGAAAGAGGTGTCCTGCATCCTTGAAGGCATTCATAAAATGCTGCCTTCTCAGATACAGCAGTTTGTTGCCAGATCGCTGTGCGCTGGGTCACGGGCGGGTGTGTTTGTGATTACAAATACGAATGGCTCACGGACCGGCCGGAGCGGTGCCGCGGTCGAAAAGCAGATCCTTCGCTTCGCTCAGGATGACAATATTGAGGGTTTTCCCGAAGCCTGTGCGGCCACGCCTGCTTTGTCTGCTTCGCGGCTGACGATGGCCTGGAACTTCCGCAGCACGTCTTCGGAAAGAGAGGGTTTTCGGTACTTGCTTACCAGTTCGTCGACTCGGGTACGGGCTCGCGTGAAGATGTCGCTGGGCGGCTCCGAGCCGCGCGCGCTGCGATCAATGACCGGGGAGGGGAGATACTGCTCCTGCCGAAAAAGCGCACGCGTTTCCTTCAGCTTGAGAAATTCTCCCGAGAGCCCGGTTTGCGCGAACATGGCGGTGGCCAGGCTCTCGCCGCGAATTTCAATGCCTCGTACCAGCCGGTACGCCGAGGCAATCGACTCCGCGTCAATGACCAGTTTTTCGACGCTGAAACAAGCGAGAGATTCGAGCATACCCGCTCCCGAGATCATGTTGATGCCCGCGAGCGCTCCCAGCACCGCGGAGCGGGCGCTTTCCGCGCCGGCTTGGGCGTCCACGAACTTCGAATCGGTCGCGACCAGATAGCCGTGGGTCGGCAGGCCGAGATGCTTGCCAACTTCGGCGCACGCCAGGTTCAGCATGGCAGTTTCCACTGCGCCCATGGGCGCGCCTCCAGTACGCATGTCGAAGATGGCGGGAGCACCGCCCCAGACTATGGGCGAGCCCGGCCCAGCAAGTTGATGCAGGGTGATGCCGGCCAGCGTTTCCGCAGCATGCTGCGTCACGGAACCGGCTAGCGTCACGGGAGCGGTGCCGCCGGCCAGCGGCATGGAAACGATTTCCGCAGGCACACCGGCGCGGGCCAGATCGAGCAGGTTGTGCGATCCGAACTCCGACCAGTTCAATGGTGGCGAGGGACACACATCGAAAATTGCCCGCGGTTGTTGGCGCAACTTGTCGAGACTGCCGCTGTCGGCGGCGAGCAAGTCGATCATTCCCTGCAGTCCGGCAGCGGAGAACGATCCGGTCACCATGGGCTTGTCGGAATGCTGCAGGACCACGAACAGGCGGTAAAGATCGCCGATCGCGCTGGGCGCATCGTTATAGTTGCCGGCATTGTTGCTGACAACGGCATCGTTGCATACGACGGCAGTCGACTGCGCCGCGAACTGCGGCAAAGTTTCCGTGACTTGCACGATGCGCACCAGGTCGCGGGTCTCGGACTGCCGCGCTTCCAGCGTGTCCGGATCGAGCATCTGCACGCAGCAGGAGCCGGGATCGAAATGCACATCGTCGCCGCCGTAATGAACGGCTTTCTCTCCCTGGCGGTTGTAGAGGTAGAAGTCCCGTGGGGCCGATGCCAGGCACTGTTGCACCAAGGGCTCAGGGATACGGGCCACCCTGTCGTTGTCCGCAATGTTATCCGCAACTCGAACCTCAACTCCCGCCGACTGCAACAGTTCGACCACTGCCGAGCCTACGCGAACTCCAGGATTCATCAGTAGTTCGAACGCTTCGCGCAGAATGCGGCCGATGAGATCGGGACTTAAGAGTTGAATTTTGGGTCTCATGCCAGGGCCGTTCCTTTGCCCATCAGATTCTTTGCCAGTTCCAGGGCATCGATGGCATTGCGAGAGTAGCCGTCGGCGCCGATTTCAGCCGCCCACTTCGAGGTGACCGCGGCGCCGCCAATGATCGCTTTTACCCGTGGCCGCAAACCATTCCGGTCGAGCGCTTCGATCACGGCTTTCTGGCCGGCCATGGTCGTCGTCAGCAAAGCGGAGACGCCGACGATGTCGGCATCGACCTCCTTGGCCTTGGCGACGAATTGCTCGGGAGTCACGCTGGTACCCAGATCGAAGATCTGGAATCCGCTGGCGGAAAGAATGGTGGCGACCAGATTCTTGCCAATGTCGTGAATATCGCCTCTGGCGGTGCCGAGCACGATCTTGCCCAGAGCCTCACGCCGCGAGCCGCGCTTCAGCATCTCAGGTTCAAGGACCTTGATGGCCGCCTTCATCGCCTCGGCCGACGCAAGCAGATCGGGCAGGAACATTTCGCCGCAGCCGAATTGATCACCGGCGAACGTGATCCCCACAGCAAATCCGCGGTTCACCGCTTCGAGCGGATCGACTCCGTTGGCGAGCGCCTGCTGCGCCAATTCCGCGGCCGTATCAGGCGCGCCGTCGACGATACTTTGGAGCATTGCTCCGAAGAGTGTATCCGGCACAGAGCCTCCCGCCGAGATCAGCCTTGGAATCGGGCTGATCAAAGCTGCGATTGTACTCCGGCGGGGAGTCACAAAACTGTGATCCGCAGCACATCCCCGAATCGGAAGCGGGTCCTCTTTACCCGGCAAAATGCTAAGATGCCGGAAATGCCACTTCGCGGCAAACTTAGGCGCATCGAAACTGCGATGGGCTCCTTGCTCAATGAAGTTGCGGCACATCCGCCTTACACAGAGATCTTTCGAAGGTCGCGTGCCTGAGAAAAACGGAGATTTGCAAATGAAAAGAAGATTCCTGCTGGCGGCTGCGTTCGTTCTGGCGGCGATGCTTACGCTCGTTGCCGGCTCTGGTGGTCAGAATTCCGACGATCAAAGTTCATGGCAGCGCGATCTGCTCGCTTGGCGCGCTCAGCGCGCAACTAACCTCCAGGCTCCAGAAGGCTGGCTTTCTTTGATCGCCCTCGGATGGCTGAAAGAAGGGGACAACGGTTTCGGCTCCGCTGAAGACAACCGCGTTCAGATCGCGGGAAAAGCGCCGGCGCACATCGCAGTTGTGCGCCTTGAAAAAGGAGCGCTGCGCTTGCTGCCCCCGACCGAGGGTTTCCCGAAGGACCTTCGGGTCGATGGTCAACCCGCGAAGGAACAGGCCCTGCTTGCCGACGATGCCGACAAGCCCTCGAAGCTGACGATCGGCACGCTCACTATCATTGTGATTCATCGAGACGATCAGTTCGCGCTGCGCGTCAAGGATCTGCAAGCCCCCACCCGCGCCGGCTTCCACGGATTGCGCTGGTATGCGCCGAATGCCGCCTATCGCGTTCATGCGCGCTGGATCCCGTACAACCCTCCCAAAGTGCTCGACATCCCAACCGTCCTCGGGACCACGACCCATCTTCCCGCACCCGGCGCCGCCGAATTCACTCTCGATGGAAAAGTTCTCCGGCTGGAGCCCGTGCTCGAAGATCCGAAATCGACCGATCTTTTCTTTATTCTTCGCGACGCCACCAGCAAAACTACGACCTACGGCGCGGGACGCTTTCTCTATACCGAACTTCCCGACCATGGCGTAAGCCAGCCCGGCGAAGTCTGGCTCGATTTCAATCGACTAGTGAACCCGCCGTGCGCATTCACCGCCTATGCGACGTGTCCGTTGCCTCCGACGCAGAATCGCCTCAGCGTCGCGATTCCGGCCGGCGAGCAGCGGTATCACGATTGAATCACGCATATTGATCGGCGGAAATCGTGGATAATATCTGTTTTAGAAATGCAACTTCATTTACATTGGGGGTGGGAGTCCTGCATGAGATGGGTGCTGATTGTACTCGCCGTCGCTGGTATCGCCGCTTCTTCGCTCGCGTTGCGCGAGCATTACCGCACCGACACTTCGCCTTGCAGCATCAATGAGCGCTGGGACTGCGGCATCGTGAATCACAGTCCGTACGCCATGTTCCACGGAGTTCCCGTAGCCGTGATCGGCATCGCCGGATATCTGCTGCTCGGAGTGCTCGCCTTCAGGAAAGCTTACCGGCTGATGCTGGTGGCCGCGCTTGGTGGGCTTGGCTACGCGCTCTATCTCGCCCACATTGAGTCCGCGGTGCTGGGCGTGTGGTGCGTCTACTGCGTCATATCGCTGGGAGTGATTTCTCTGCTCAGCTTGCTGGCGCTGGGAACAGTGATCGTGAGATCGATGAGCCGATCGCAAAAGACGGCCTGATTGCCAAACGGCCCAAGCAGGTTGTTGAAACGACGACATCGCATCAACCGCAGAGTCTTCTATACGTCGTTCTCTTTGTTCGCGCCCAGCTTCCACGCCATCTGCCGCAGCATTCCAAGCCACATCACCGCGTCATTGGCGTTCAGTTCCATGCGCCGGACCAGGCGCCGCAACTTTTCTTCCGTCCCGGCCGCAGTCCGTGGATGCACGTATCCGCTGGCGCCCAGAACGCTAAACAGAAGCTGCGTCAGCCGCTCCACGTCTCCCGAGGTGGCGGAAGCCGTTTCTTTTTTCACGGGCCCAGTTCTTCCGGGCGGTGTCTTTGCCGGCGCTGTCTTCCGTCCTCGCACAAGTTCGTATAGGCAGACGGCCACCGCTTGCCCCAGATTCATCGAACCGTGCTCTTCTCGCGTCGGAATCCGCATCACCCAATGGCAATGGCTGAGTTCCCGATTCGATAGCCCGTATCTTTCCGAGCCAAACAACAATGCCACGCGCGCCGTCTTCAGTTGCCGTTTGATCGCTCTCGCGCCCTCATCCAGTCGGTGCAACCGATGCTGCAAATCTCGCCGGGCCCCGGCCACGGTCGTTCCCACCACCAGCGTGCAGTCCTCGACTGCCTCGGCCACGCTCTCGTACTGTTTCGCCTTCGCCAGCAACCCCGACGCTCCCACCGCCGACTGGGCCTCGCGGAATGCCACTTCGTAGGGATTCACCACTCGCAGATGCTGGACGCCAAAGTTACTCATGGCCCGCGCCGCCGCTCCAATATTCAGCGGATTCCGCGCTGCCACGAGCACTACGCGGAGATTGTCGAGATCGCCAGTCATAATTCAAGAAAACAGATTCAAAAACACAGGTTCGAAAACCCAGATTCCAAAACCGTGATTCCCAAACAGCCATTCTACGGCGCTCTGCCCCCGCCTACCCACTCCGGCATCGCCTGCGACTTCCGCCCTTGCGGAGCATCCAATCAACAGTGCTAGGATAGAAGTTCCGCCCAACGGGGACCATACGATCCGCCGTGGGAGAACTGGTCGCTAACCGATAATTCTGGAGGATGAATGGCAAGCAACGCCACCGTCGAAGTCACCGACGCTAATTTCGATTCCGATGTGTTGAAGTCCGATAAGCCCGTGCTGATCGATTTCTGGGCCGCATGGTGTGGCCCCTGCCGCGCGATCGCCCCGATCGTCGAAGAACTGGCCGGCGAATATCAGGGCAAAGTAACGTTCGGCAAAATGGACGTCGACCGTAACGCCGCCACGCCCATGCGCTACAAAGTCACCGGCATTCCTACCCTACTCGTCTTTAAGAACGGACAGGTCGTGGAACAGCTCGTCGGCTACCGCTCCAAAGACGACATTCAGAAAGCCCTGGATCGCCACATAGGGTAAGCTCTCAGCTTTCAGTCGTCAGCTCTCAGTTCTCAGCTCTCGAACAGGCAAAGGCCCGGGCGCAAGCCCGGGCTCTTCGCCGCGAAAGCTCGATTTTACTGGGTACTGGCAACTGCCCTTCAGTACTTCCGCAACACGCCAATCACCCGCCCCTGAATCTCGACCGACGCCGCGGGCACAATAATCGGCGTCATCGCGGCGTTCGAAGGCTGCAGACGGATGCTGTCTCCCTCGCGAAAGAACCGCTTCAGCGTCGCGTCCGTCGACTCGAGCAGCGCCACCACAATATCCCCGTTGTGCGCGGTTTTCGTTTTCTCGACCAGCACGTAGTCGCCATCGAGAATCGCCTCGTCCTGCATGGACTCGCCGCGCACTTCGAGCACGAACACTTCTTTCGAGCGCACAAAATCCGCCAGCGAAATCGTCTCGTTATTCTCGACCGCCTCAATCGGACGCCCCGCCGCAATCCTGCCCACCAGCGGCAGTACCACGGCCGTGTTCACTGCCATCGACTGCTTCAACTTTCCTCGCGGCGGCAGCAGATCAATCGAGCGGCTGCGGTTGTAGTCCCGCGTCAGCAGCCCTTTCTTCTCCAAGTTAGTAACGTGCTTGTGCACCGTGGCCAAAGAACTCAGTCCCATGCCTTCCTTGATTTCTTCAAACGAAGGGGAGTATTGCTTCTCTGCCACAAAGCGCGAAATGAAGTCATACAGCTCGCGTTGACGCCGAGTGATCGCCATGCGCGCAGCATAGGCGAATGTAAAGCGAATGTCAATATCCACGCGCTATTATGCACTTGACACATCATTCGTTTTGTGAGAAGATGGCTGCATTGGAGAGCAGCCATGAATCTCTTAGACATTTACAAGGAACTCAACACCGAGGACAAATGCCTCGCCTTCCTAGAGAATATGCGCTGGCCGGGCGGCGTCAAGTGCCTAGCCTGTGAATCCCCGCGCATCACCCGCATCACCAGCAAGGGCAAGACAAACAAGAAAACGGGTAAGACCGGCCCGGATCGCCAACTCCACCAGTGCAATGACTGCCGCTTCCAGTTCACCGCTACCACGGGCACCGTCTATCACGACACCCATCTGCCCCTCAGCCAATGGTTTCTCGCCATTGCGCTGATTACCGAATCCAAAAAAGGAATCTCCGCAAACCAGTTGGCTCGCGCTCTGGGTGTGCAATACCGCACCGCTTGGTATCTGGCGCACCGCATTCGCAAGGCAATGGTTGAGGCCAATCCGCCAAAGCTGACGGGCACAGTTGAAATCGACGAGACCTATATCGGCGGAAAGAAGCGCGGTCGCCGAGGCGTGAAAAAAGACAAAGATGTAGTGATGGGGATTCGGGAGCGCGGCGGCGATCTTCGCCTATTCCAGATCGCAGCCCCAACCTCTGAGGCGCTTGCGGAACACATCAAGGAAAACGTCAGCCCCGACGTGAAGAAAGTGATGACGGATGAATGGGCCGCATATCCAGCCGCCTTTATCGCGTCCAGCATCAAGGGCGGAAAGCACGAAACCATCCGGCACAAGGATAAAATCTATGTGCGCGGGGACGTGCACACAAACACAATTGAATCGGCGTTCTCGCTGTTCAAGCGTGGCGTGACGGGAGCCTTCCACAAGGTCTCGTTAAAGCACCTGCAACGCTACTTGAATGAGTTCTCGTTCCGGTTCAACAATCGGAAAGCGGATGATCTGTTCGGCATGACCGTGCGGAGAATGGCGCTGGCGGGGAATTTGCCTTACGCAAAACTAATAGAAGAGAATGCTTTCACGCCGTTTGTGAGGCCCTGAGATGACCGCCGAAACAAGAACCTTCATTGCTCCAAGTGACATTGTGGGGATCGAGTATGAATGCGGCCATTGCCGCGCTAGGCACCTCGTACCTGTTGAGCGTTTTGATCGCGTGCTCTACCAGTGCCCGAACTGCAGAGAAGGACTCGCCACGGCAACCGATGCGTCTCACACCAAGCGCGGGGATGACTCGGCGCTGCATCAGTTTGTCGATGCACTGAAGGAAATACAGAATTTGAGTGTGAAGGTGCGATTGGAGCTTTCTGGAGGGCTAGCATGAAATGGTCATTGTGCACGCTGTTTTGCCTTCTGTTGTTCTACGTCGTCAGCGCCGCACAGCAAGTTCCCGCTGCATCAGATGTCGATATTCGGCTCAGCGGGAATGACTTCCTAGCCAGGTGTGAATCGGAAGGAGCCTACGACTCATGGAATGACGGATTCTGCCGGGGCTATGTGATGGGGCTTTCTCAACTCATGTCCCAAAGTTCAATCTGCCCCGGAGATCATGTAACGCAGGCGCAGTTCCGACGCATCGCCGTGAAGTACATGCTAGACCATCCCGAAAAAACGGACAAGCTGACTGCTGATCTTATGTTGGAGGCATGGGCAGCAGCGTTTCCGTGTTCTGTAAAAAAGTAAAGCCCCGATTCGCGGTCGGGGCCTCAAACTCGAAATAATGGAGGAGCGGGCAAGCTCCAAGTTCAATCTAGCAGGAGTGTGTCCGCCATGCAAGAAGAATGGAGACTGCAAAACAACCGTTATATCGGCGACTATTTACGCTTGCATTGGAAGGCGCGTATCAATGGTTGATTGGACTTGCTCTTGGTTGTGTTTTCGGTTGGCTATTTCAGTCCAAAATGCCCAATGCTCTAGTGCATCCCGCCGAATACTGGTTCTTTAGCGGAAGCGTATTTTTTGGCTCTATTGCGGGCTTTCTCTCGTTCGCCAAAGTCACGAGGTGGGGGATAACCCAAATACGAAGATGGCATCACCCACCATCTTTGCGGGTCATCGCGCAAGGTGGAAAATGTGCGGCGGTGGAAATCCATCACAGCGGAGAGCCTGCGATCTGGGAATCATATATACGAATCCTGAAAGTTCTTAGCGATTCGCCTAATCCAAACCCACTTCTGCGACAATGCTATCTGCGCAAGGGTGGGAGGGGTAGCCGGTCTCTCCTGCTCGTGGACGGAGAATCCGCCAGCATCGTGCTGGCGAATATCCATTGGGACAGTGCGAGAAGCTTTCGGCAAACCTACGTCACTGTTCCGAATGCCGATGACGACTACTCTACGCCAGTGAGTGGAGGGGCGATCATCGAGGTTAACTTCAACACGCATCCACCGATACGAAAATATTCCGTGAAAAAGTGCTTTCAGGTTGACCGCACCGACAACATTATGGAATGTACTGAGGTCCCCTGTAGGTAGAGTCACTTCTGCGGCGGGATTAACTTCTCCGGCTTCCTCTTGCTAACCTTCACGTCTTTTCGCTTCAGGGGTTTGGAATGGAGCAGGTTTTTTACGATTCCCTCGAAGTGATCGCGATCTACTTTCAGGCTTTTCTTTTGCACAGTTTGCACGCCCTTCCACAGAATTGCACTAAAAATTGTGCTGTACTATTCGGCGGATGGCGGAGGAGATGAGCAAACCGCTAGCTCAACGGACTTAAAATCCGCTGACCCCATCAGGTCTTGTGGGTTCAACTCCCACCTCCTCCGCACCCGTCGGCCCCGTTATAAACCCAAGTCGAATACAACTCAAGTTCAAAAACGGAGGAAATATGTCAACGCTACCACAACAGACAGAACGCGACATCCAGCTTCTAATCGCCCAGCGACTCAGCGAAATGAACCTCCACCTAGCGAACATTGGAAAGGCGCTCAGCCACATTTCCAATGATCTCAAGCATATCGGCGCAAAGAGTCATTGACAGAAATCAATCTCTGCCTCTTTGCGATGTCTCAGTAGAATCTGGGCTATTTCTATAGCCGCGCGGGCGGTGCTGTCATCGGCATCGCCCACCAGCTTTACAATCTCCTCAGCAAGTTGACTCGGATGCGCCCTGTCACGGTTCTCCGACATTACCGCCTCCTAGTTGCTGCGTCAAATGCACAATCGTGTATCCACGTAGAGGCGACCACCCCGCCGATGATGGTCACCGCTCGAGGCGAAGCAGCAACTTTCGGTTGCGAGCTTTCATCGCAGGCGTGCCGTTTCGAGTAGCCTTGCGGAGAATCTCCGTCACTCTGGGACGAGTACTTGGATCGTCCTGCGCCAAGTCAGCCAACCCTTGAAGAGCAAAGGTTTTGACAATGGAACTGCGGTCTTCCAGATAACTCTCCAACGAAGAGATCGCGGCTTGCCGTTCCCTGGCGCTTAACAGGAGCCGCGGCACCATGGCCGCTAGATGCCAACGCAATTCTTGTTGGCCGGTCTCGGCCATCAAGCCGAGCAGTTCCTTCTTGTAGGGCTGAAGGAGTTTACGATTCTTCCGCGTGACCTTCTCGGCCGCATCCGCGGCCCGCATTCGTACCAGGGGATCTGCCGACCACAAGCCTGCAATCAGTTTAGGAAAAAGTTCTGGGTCTTTAGACACAACTGCCGCTACTTGGTTAGAGCGGCCGATCGTCCGTCGATCTCCACCTTCCAAGAGGGCGAGGATATTTCTTCGCGGCATGTCTCCTACTCCGCCGTAACTCCCTTCAAGAATGCAACAAAAATCCACGCTGGGGGCAAATGCCTCGGCCCCTGTCAGATCCCCGCAAGGATTTCCGCTTTACGCCGACGCTGAAAGTTAACACTTTCGTTTGGCAAAGCCAAGCTTGCCCCGAAGAACGTATCCGGATTTGAGTTGCAATGTCGAACGCTTGACGCTACCTTCCCACTTATCGCCTGACAAATGACGACCCTGTCTGACAACCGGACGAAAATCGCGGCCGCCGGAGTCGTGCTGCTCTTTTGTGTTTTCTTCCTGATAGCGTGCGGCCTGGGCTATCCGGTGCTGAACCGATTCGACCCACGCCAGACGCCGGGGCTCTCCGATGTCAAAACCTACGCAGCGCTCGTAACCGGAACGGCCAGCCCAGACGCCGGACACGTCCGCTTCCGCGTGCTGGTTCCATGGCTCGCCAAGCCCTTCGCCCGGCTCGCGCAAGGACGAGTCGCAACCTGGGATCCGGTGATGTTCGGACTTCTTGTGGCCAACTCTCTGTTCGTGGCCGGGACCGCCGTTCTCATTGTCATTCTCGGGGGCATTCTCGGGAACCGGGAGCGGGGCAGTTCCGCCGTAGGACTGGTTGGCGCTTTGCTGTATCTCGTCAACTTCGCCGTCCCGAATCTTCGCCTAGTCGGGTTGGTGGACGCCGGCGAAGGCTTCTTTTTGTTGGCACTGCTCTGGAGTTTGTGGGAGTTTGAATTGTGGGCCTTGCCCGTGATCGCCGTGCTGGGAGCACTGACCAAAGAATCGTTCGTTCCCTTCAGCATCGTGCTTACGTCCGCTTGGTGGTTCTCAATCCGGGCCGATCGAAATCCCGAGCGCAATCATTTCTCGCCGGTCTCACCTTGGATACTGAGCAGTTGGGTGCTAAGCCTCGCTGCGATGATCGGCCTGCAATGGTCGATCACCGGCAGGTTTGTAAGTCCGCTGCAGTTTGGTCTCGCCCTTCATCGCGGTGACGACTATCTCGGCCACTTCGCTTCTTCGCTGCACGATCGAAATCTCTGGTACATCTTTTTGTGGCTGTTGCCCACCGCCATCCCAAACCTGAAGCGCCTTCCCAAATCGTGGCTCATTCCAGTGGGCGCGACTTGCGCCATGGCATTTGTGCTGGATGCGTATTTTGGGGGCGCGCCGGGTACCGTTGGCCGTGAGCTCTTCAGTATCGCCGGTCCGGTGCTCAGCTTGTCGTCCGCATTATTCCTGCTGCGGATTGCGGGCTAGCTCTCTTCTTGGTGTGCCCTGATTCGTCGCTCCCACTCAGGTGAGCATTTCCGGCTGAATCGAAGGATCGGGTTGGGAAAACTGCCGCTGATACAACTCTACGTAGATACCGTGCTGTTCCAAAAGTTCAGCGTGTCTGCCGCGTTGAACAATGCTTCCGTCCTGCACAACTAGGATTTGGTCGGCCTTGAGAATTGTCGAAAGACGGTGCGCGATCACGATCGAAGTTCGTTCGGCGAGCGCGATTTCGAGCGCCCTTTGGATCGCAGCTTCCGACTCGGAGTCCAAATGTGCCGTGGCTTCGTCAAGGATCACAATGTCGGGCGCTTTGAGAAGAAGCCGCGCAATGGCCAGGCGTTGCTTCTCGCCGCCCGAGAAGCGATACCCGCGCTCGCCGACCAGCGTATCTAACCCTTTGGGGAGAGATGCGAAGAGTGGGAGTATCTGCGCCGCCCGCAATGCTTCCTCCATTTCTCCAACTGTGGCATCGGGCTTCGCATAGAGAAGGTTGGCGCGGATCGTATCGTGGAAGAGGTGAACGTCCTGAGTTACGATGCCGATGCGGCGATGGAGAGAATCGAGTTTCGCATCGCGAACGTCTATACCGTTAACCGCTACCGCTCCACTTTGCACGTCATACAGTCTGGCGACGAGCCGGGTAATCGTGGTCTTGCCCGCGCCCGAGGGGCCAACGAGAGCGACAAGTTGTCCCGGTTCCACGCTAAAGGTAACGTCATGAAGCACCGTCTTCTCCGGCGTTTTGTCGGGCACGGCAATGGACTCAAGCGAGGCGAGCGAAACTTCAGACGCAGTTGGATAGCGAAAAGAGACGTGATCGAAGGAGACTCTTGCCGGACCCTCCGGAATCGCAATCGCCCCCGGCCGTTCTTGGATCATCGGCGGCAGATCGAGCACCTCGAAGACCCGCTCGAAGGATACAAGCGCAGTCATGACGCTGACCTGAATGTTGGAGAGTCCGAAGAGCGGGCCATAAAGACGGCCCAAGTAAGAAACCAGGGCCACGACCGTGCCGACATCAAGCGCGTGTTTGATGGCGAGCAGTCCGCCCCAGCCATAGGCAAGCGCAGTGGCAAAGGATGCCATGAGCATGAGTGCGGTGAAAAAGATACGTCCGTAGATTGCGCGCTTCACGCCGATATCGGAGACACGCGCGGCTTGGGCTTCGAATATTTTGCTTTCGTCCTGGCGCCGGCCGAAGAGTTTCGCGAGCTGGGCGCCCGCCACGTTGAAACGCTCGACCATCAGGCTGTTCATTGAAGCGGCAAGGTCGAAGCTCTCGCGCGTGATGGCCTGGAGCTTTCGTCCCCAAAAACGGGCTGGAAAAATGAACAGTGGGAGCAGGATGAGAGCGGCAAGCGTGATCTGCCAGGAGAGCATGAACATGGCCCCCAGGATCAAGGCGGCGGTGATGATATTGCCGACAACGTTCGAAAGAATGTCGGTGAAAGCGTTTTGCGCTCCCGAGACATCGTTGTTCAGCCTGCTAACCAAGGCGCCCGTCTGCGTGCGAGTGAAGAACGCCAACGGCATTTGCTGGATATGTTCAAAAAGCTTCGCGCGCAGGGAGAGCACAATGCGAGCGCCGATTTTCGCGGAGAGATAAGACTGCGTCAGTCCGAACGCGCCATCAAGAATGGCGAGCATGCCCACCAGCACTGCGAGGTGGATGACGAGAGTGGAATTTCCCTTGAGGATTCCGTTGTTGATAATGGCGCGATAGATGAGAGGATTCGCAATGCCGATGGCAGCGTCCAGGACGACAACAAAGAGGAATACCGCCAGCAGCCGGACGTAGGGTGCAGCAAATCGCAGCGTGCGTTTCACGGTGCCCGGCCTTACGGTTTGGCGCACGACGGAGGCGTCCTGGACAAAGGAGCGCAGCCATCCTAGCGCGCTCACTCCACCACCAGCACCACGAACGAATCCGGCTCCACTTTTCTTTCCGGCCGCGGGCCCACGTTCGCCGTCACGGTGAAAAGCCGATGCGTCTTCGCATCGAGCGCCATGGTGCGCGCTCCCTTTTGGGTCGCGATGGTTTGCGCCACGCTGAACTTGTCGGCGCCATCTTCGCGAATCACCGTGATGGTGCCGTCTCCCGCCGACGCAAACGCCAAGTCCCTATCGGCATCGAAGCCGGTCGCATCGCATCCCTCGCCGATGGCGGGACTGGCCACAATTTTTCCGCTGTCCGCATCGACGATTGCCATCTTCTTATTTCCGCCGCAGCCGGCAAAGAGACGCCGGTTCTTTCGGTCGATCGCGAGCCCCGTCGGCTCTTCGCAGTCCGTCAGCTTCCACCGCGACTTCACCGTCAGCTTCTGTGGATCGAACGCCACCAGTTCCGACGTGTCCTCAATATTTACGAACACCGTGCCCTTTTCGTCGGTCGCGGCAAATTCCGGCTTCCCGCCCAGATCGATCTTGCCCACAACCCCGCCCTTGGACGCATCTACGGCCGTCGTGTCATGACCTCTTCCGTTAAACGTAAACACACGCTTCGAAAACGGGTCATACAGAATCGCGTCGGGGCCGCTGCCGACCTTGATCTTCTTTTCTACCGCAAGCGACTTCAGATCGAACACGCTCACCGTATCTTCGCGGCCGTTGCTGGTGAATCCGTGACCGATCTCTGGATCCAGCGCGATCCCGTGCACGCCCATCGTTTCCGGAATTTCGCCCACCTGCTTGCCCGACTCGGTATCGATTACCATCACACGGGTGGAGCGCGAAATGAACAAGCGATGCCCATCGCTGTCCGCGGTCAGATAATCCCAGCCGCCATCGCCGCCCAGCTTCCAAGTTTTGACTACCTTGTAGTCCGCACCGGCCGCCATAGCTACCAACATCGTGGTTGCCAGCAAAAGCAAAGAGATTCGCACCGCTGTTCGCATTTTCATGGCTATCACCTTAGCGCAATTCAAAGGAAAAATCCTCCCGGTGCGCCGCAACCAACCAGACCCGGCAGTTAGATACTGGCCCTGGAATGCCAGTCCCATGCGCGCTCCACAATAGTGCAAACAATTGCCGCTACCAGCCGCCAACCCCCATAAATCCACCATTTTGCACCGGCAAAGTTTGGCACCGGGTTTGCTCCTACTATGCGTGGAGGAGCACACATCCGCCGCTCGGTCCGCGGATGATCCCTCGCTCCGCAATCGGGAGACCTGCGATGAAAAAGACCCTGTTCGTGCTCTGCCTACTTTTCACGACCGCGGCATTTGCGCAGCGCGGTGGCGCGTCGTATACGAGCAGTCAACCGCAGAGCTACCAGTTTCCGAGTCAACCGGCGCACGCAGCGTATGCGCCCATGTCTCAGGAACAGAGCGTCCTCGCCGCCACGAGTTACACCTCCGCTCAGGGAGAAAGGCCGGCTTCGGATTTCCCGCAGGCAGAGGGCGTTTCTCTCGGCGCCTTTGCCCGCGAAGTCAGGAAGCAGCACGCCCAGTTGAAAAAATCCCGCGTCGTCTGGGTAAACCAGTAGGGTGTGGCACGGACGCTCTCGTCCGCGCGATCTCGAACTGCAATCTAAATCCAAAAATGAAAAGCCCGCCGACTTACAGGCGGGCTTGGCGCGACGCCAAGAAACTTCGCACGCCGCTTCCCGCGAAACATCGTCCCTCACCAGCGATTGCACTCCGATGCTCATGAGAAAAGAAATGTTAATCTAGAAGAAATTCAAATGACTATCCTGGACTTCACCGCCGTTGTCGCGATTGTCTCCTTCGTTGCGGGACTTCTCGGATCGCTCACCGGCCTCGGTGGTGGGGTTGTCCTCGTGCCGCTGCTCACCATCTTTTTCCACGTGGATATCCGCTATGCCATCGGAGCCTCGCTCGTCTCCGTGATCGCGACCTCCTCCGGCGCCGCCGCCTCGTATGTGAAAGAAGGATTCTCCAACATTCGGATCGGCATGTTTTTGGAAATCGCCACCACCTTGGGCGCGTTGATGGGAGCCTTCCTGGCTACCCGGATTCCGACCAGCGCCCTGGCGATCATCTTCGGAGCTGTCCTGCTCTACTCGGCGTTTCTTTCCCGCAAGCCGCGCACGCTGGCCCAGCGCAACCTGCCGCCAGATCCGCTCGCCACCCGTCTGCAGCTGAACGGCAGTTTCCCCGACATGGGAGGCGAGCGCAGTTATAACGTGCAGCGCGTTCCCACCGGCTTCAGCCTCATGTTTGGCGCCGGCGCGCTTTCCGGATTACTCGGCATCGGCTCCGGCGCCGTCAAAGTGCTTGCCATGGATCAAGCCATGCGGATCCCCTTCAAAGTTTCCACCACCACCAGCAACTTCATGATCGGCGTGACTGCGGCCGCCAGCGCCGGTGTCTACCTCGGCCGTGGATACGTCGATCCCGGCCTCTCGATGCCCGTCATGTTAGGAGTTCTGGCTGGCTCCTTACTTGGCAGCCGCATCCTGGTCAAAGCCGAAACCAAGTCGCTCCGCCTCGTCTTCAGCGTAGTGATTCTCGTTCTAGGCCTGCAAATGCTCTACAAAGGATTCTGGGGGAAAATCTGATGCCCGCCGCCCAAGCGCCCGCCCCCCGACCGCAGCTGATTCAACCCCAGCCGCAATCGTGGGATGATCACCGCATCGAAGTCATCCTCGGCAATCTGCTTCGCGGCGGGGTGCTGCTCTCGGCGGCTGTTGTTCTCTGGGGAGCGTGTATCTATCTCTTCCGCCACGGGCACGAACCTGCCGATTACCGCGTCTTTCGCGGAGAGCCCTCCGAATTCCGCACCATCCGCGGAGTCATCCAAAGCGTCAAGGACGGCCGGGGCCGAGGCTTGATCCAACTCGGATTGCTCCTGCTTATCGCGACGCCAATCGCCCGCGTAGGCTGCTCCATCGTGGGATTTGCCATCGAACGCGATCGCATGTACGTAGCCTTCACCTTGATCGTGCTCGCCATCCTGCTCTACAGCCTCCTCGGTTCCGGCCTGGGCGTGTAAGCGCGGATGCCCTTCTTTTAGGTCGCTCGGGACCGGGCAGAACGAAAAAACCCCGCCCAAGCTGAGCTTGGACGGGGTGAGGATTCACTTTCCGCAAAACGCGGGTAGTGAGCCGGTCTAGAAGACAAACCGAAGCGAGAACTGGCCGAAACGGCGCTCGTCGTTGTTGCCGCCGGTGGCGAGCGTACCGAGACCACCCTTCTCCTCGGTGACGTTCAACGGTGTCGTCGTCGCGCCGTCGTAATACAGATTAGTCGTGTTTACATAATAGTTGTGGTGGTTGAAAACGTTAAACCCCTCGGCGCGGAATTCGAGGCCGACGCGCTCGGTGAATTTGAACTTCTTGCCCACCGACATATCGACGTTCCACGCCCCCGGGCCGCGAAATGCGTTCCTAGCCGACATGTTGGCTGGAAACGGCCCAAAGTCCGAAATGCCCAAGGCCGGGTCGAGAGGCGCAAAACTCGCCGGGACCGGCACGCTCAGGGCATTGAAAGTGTTCACGCCCACATTCTGAGGCGAGCCGACATGGAAATTCGGCGCAGTGGCTGGTGTCAAGCGTGGCCAAGTATAGAAGTTGTAGACGTTGCTAGCGTCGTATACGCTGAATGGGCTGCCCGTGCGTGCGGTAATGATGCCCACTACCGACCAGCCTCCCAACGCCTCGCCCATGCCCTTTCCGCTCTTGAACCATGGAGTTTCCCAGATTGGAGAGACCACGATGCGGTGCCGGATATCATAGTCTGAGTTACCCCAATCCAGCTTTGGGTTGAACGGATCGGTGTAGCCAAGGCTGCCAATGTACTCGGATCCGCCCTGCAAGCTATCGGAGAAGGTCGAGCTTATGTCATCCAACGAGTGCGCCCAGGTGTAGTTCGCGACCAGACTTAGGCCAGTGTTGTGCAGGTTTTGCGTCTGGAATTTAAGGTTCAGAGCATGGTAGCTGCTGTTACCCATGCTGCCACGCATGTTGATATTCGAATATTGATCGTTTGGCCGGTTGAAGCACGGAGAAGGGCAATCGGGAGACTGTGAAAATGTCAGGGGGTCTCCGAGATAGAACTGGCCGGCTCCGAGCAAGTTTATGTTTTCGATGTCATAGAGGTGAACCCCGTGTGCGCCGCTATAACCCAGTTCCACGATCGTGTTTCGAGCCACCTCGCGTTGTAGAGCCAGGCTCCAGAACTGCGTCTGCGCCACCTGGATGTGGGGGTCCGGCATGCGCAGCTCAGCAGGAGGAAGGTAACTTGCAGGACCGGGTAGACCCAGAGGGCCAAGGTCGTTATTGGTAACCAATGTCGTGCAAGTGGTGACCGAGGGCTGGCAAACGGCACTCAGCACAGCGCTGCCCGGGGGATTAAAACTAGCGTTATAGGTCACATTGCCAAAGTTGCGTTCGTAGCTGATGCCAAAGCCACCTCGCAAACTGCTCTTGCCATCGCCGAAAATATCGTACGCGAAGCCGACCCGCGGCGCGAATGTACCCCACCTGGGAGCCCAGAAGCCACCGACCGAGCTCTTATCTGCAATCGAGATTCCGCCGTTTCGCACTTGCTCCTCATAGCTAGAACCGGAGCCGAGGTAGAAATTGGAGTCCAAATTTGGATTGTTGTTGTGTTGCGTGCCGTAATGCTCGTAGCGCAATCCATAGTTGAACGTCAGCCGCGGAGTCATCCTAAAGCTGTCCTGGGCATAAACGGCCCAGTCTTTGTAGCGATAGCTGCGTGCGTAGGCGGCCGAGCTCAGCGGAGGAGTCACGGCACAGGCTGAATTCTCGATCAAGTCGCTAGTACTCCCGGTCAGCCAAAAACCTGGGTTGGCGACGCAAGGAAGCTGGCCTTGGGGGTTGACTCTGGCGTCGAACGCGATTAGCTGGCTTCCGCCCGTATTTCCGGAAATATTCGTCAGATCATTAAAGCTGTCCTGTAAGGTGGCGCCAAGTTCCTCCACTGCCTGTGCGTAAGCGCCATAGGCTACGTTAAGTTGCATGTAGGTAAACTGGCCCCCAAACCGCATGTTGTGCCTGCCCTTGGTCCATGACACGTCATGTTCGAACTGTATTGTATTCTGCGGTCCGCCATACGGCAGACCACCCTCGCCCGGCGCCGAGGTGTTTTCCAACCCTGGGAGGTTAATATAACCTTCGGTCACTGGGTCCACAGGCGGGACGACCATCAGGTTCGGGCTGCTGGTCAGCGAAGTCTGGAAGGAGTTCAATGTGTTGAAACGCGTATAGCTGATTTTGGTGTCGTTGAGCAGGTTGCTGTTGAAAGTGTGGCTCATCGAATATAGAAAACTCTGGTTCAGCTCGCTGGTGCCAACATCATATTGCGGGTACGCGCTGTAGAAAGCCGTACCTGGGAAATAGAATTCGCTATCCCTGCCGCTGCGGAAAAACATCTGAGTCTTGTCGCTCAGGTTGTAGTCGAGGCGCCCCACCAAGGTGTATGTGTTCTGGGGATTTTGGCCGCCAGCATTGAATGGCGCATTGAAGTGGACGACATCGAGCACAGGTTGCGAACTTGGAACCGCCGTGGCCCCGTTTATGGGACCGACCGTAAGACCGGCCGCCGCTAGCTGCCCAGCGGTGATAGGCGCACCGGAAGCGGGATATGCGCCAGTACCGAACTGTGTAAAGTAAGCCTGGGCATTTGCCGGCAACATGGCTATAAATGTCGGGTCGAATACCTCCGCGCTCTCGGAGGCTGCACTCCGCACGCGCGTAAACTCGGTGCTCTCAGAAATGAACAGCTTGTTCTTGATGATCGGACCGCCGGCCTGAAAGCCAAACATATTTCGAGTGTATATGCCCTTCGGATCCACGATGGACCCGGCGGCGGAGTTGGCTGCGTCGTTTGCGTACGTATTGGCCGTGTATGCTGAGAGGCGGTTGAACTCCCAGACGGAACCGTGGAAAGTGTTGCTGCCCGCTTTCGTGGTTACATTGACCACTCCTCCCGAGGCGCGCCCATACTCGGCCGTGAAGTTGTTGGTAATTACGCTATATTCCTGCACCGCGTCGAGCGGGATCATTTCGCCAACGGAGACACCAAATACGGCCACGTTCTCTACGCCATCCAACAGAATCTCGGTACCCGTTTCGCGCTGCCCGTTGATACTGTAGCCCACACCGCGGCTCGAGAGGTTCTGGCCACCACTGGTGCCGCCGTTGGAGGTGCTATCCCCGCCGCTGACGTTGCCGGAAATCGCAACAAAGTCGTAAGGGTTGCGTGTGAGGCTGGGCAGTTGCGCCATTTGCTGCGTGTCGATGAGCTGCGTAAGTTCCTGCGTCTCCGTATTCACTTGAGTGGCCATTCCGCCCACGACGTCCACTATAATTGAACTCGAACCAACGGTCAGTTGGGCATCAACCGTCGAAATGCCGCCGACAGTGACTTCCACAGTCGTCCGGAAGGTTTCAAACTTCGCGCTCGTGACCGTTACCTGATAATTTCCTGGTGTAAGGCCGGAAATCGAGTACTGACCAACGCTTCCCGTCTGCGCGGTTCGTTCAGCTCCCGTCGTAACACTCTTTGCCCTTACTGTGGCGCCAGCGATGACCGCTCCTGACACATCCTTCACCGTGCCCGAAATCGCCCCGGTCTCCACCTGGGCAAAGACCGAAGTTACGGTCAACAACAAGCCAAGCACTAGACTAAAGAATACTTTTGCCGATCGAGCCATGAGAGTTCTCCTCAAAACGAAAATTTCAATGAAAGCGCTGTCAACTGAGACTTCCATAACGTCCGGCCTCTGGCGTCAAACCAAGACAAGACGTTACAAATGCATCTATGCACTGGCAATCGGTATTCCAAATGGTCCGCCACGAGTTTGGCCGTGGATTATGTAGCAGTTAGAGCAATAAGGGTGGGCCAAGTTTGCTGTGGCAGGCGCAAACCTCTACTGAAAACGGTAGCGTCCCAAGCTCGAGCTATGGAATATGGTAGCCGCATTCCGCAATTTGTCCAGTGTCTTTGGGCTTCGCAGGGGTTGGCTACATCTTTACTAATTCGGAGCGGAGAGTCCAAACTCAAGGGAAGAAATGGCGAAGGCATAGGTCGTCACGTAAGTATGGAGTCGTCGAGTCGTTTGCGGCGGAAGTCGGCTACGTGTTGCACGAAGGCCATGATCAGCGGATGCGGGTTCGCCTCGCGCGACGAAAGTTGCGGTTGGAATAACGTCGCGATGTAAAACAAATGCGCGGGAGATTCGATGGCCCGGCATTCTTCATTGGAGCCGCGGGCTACCACCGGAAAGCCCGCTTCCATCGCCATCCATTCGAACTCGGGATTCAGTTCGTAGTTGCAGAAGAATTCTTCCTCGATCGTTTCCTTTCCGTAAAACGCCGCGAGATAAGAGCCGGGACGCAGGCGGATCTGGTCGACTTTGCCGGAGAGCTTGGGCGCCTTTGGATCGCGGTTGGGAATGGCACAGGCGACCGGATAGATGACGATGTTCCTGGCGTTCGGGTCTTCTTCGGCGGTGGTGGCGTCGCGGACGCCGAGCACGTTGCGGGCGCACTCGATGAGCGTGTACTGGAAGCCTCCGCAGGTCGCGAGGAATGGGCGGTCATGGACGCGTGCGAACTCGATGCCTTTGAGCATGCCGTCGAAGCTCTTGTAGGGGCTGCCCGGCGAGGCCCACAGTCCATCGAAGGAATCGAGGGTGGCGGCGGCGCCCGGTTGGAGCAGAGAAGGCGTTGGAAGCCAGGCCGACTCTACTTTGAGTTGGAGCTTCCGAGCGGCGTGCTGGAGCGAATCGTCGGTCGCGTGATGGGAACGGAATTCGGGATTGAAATCGCCGAGAATCCCGATCCGGACGGATTCGGTCACAAGAGACATTCTAAATGAGTGGTTCCAACTTGCCATTGAGCAGTTAGCTACGGGCGTCGTCGACGCCACGCCTTTCATAAATTGTCATCGCGAGCGTAGCGAAGAACCTGCAGTTCGCCGCAAAATGCAGATCCCTCGCTACGCTCGGGATGACAAATCCGGCGAATGGAATGCTACAGCAACTCCATCTGCGCCAGCAGCATGTAGAGGCCGAGCAGTGTAATGGCTGCGCCTCCCCAGACCATGGCGGTGGATTTCCAGGCGAGCGCAGTGACAAATTCCTTCTGGCTGCGGAAGGAGATAACGAACGTGGAATTGTTAGCGCCTTTCATCAATACGACGGGCGGAGCGAGATTGAAGTCAGAAGACTTGGGCTGGTCTTCATTCGGACGCGCTTCCTGCGAACGCGCTTCGTGCAGCCGCTCTTCGTTGTGGGCGGAAACTGGCGCGAGCGGCGCGTTTTCCGCGACGGCTACGGTTTGATACGGAACTCCGGCAGCGGACCACGCCTCGGGCCTGGTGATGCCGGCGCGAGTGAGCGCAGCCGCGATTTTCGCCTGCTGGCTCATTTCTTGAGTGGTGGAAGGAGCCGCGCCACTGGCAAGTCTGATGATCTGCGGGGCAGGAAGCTGCTCCGAAAAATTGTTTGGCGTCGAGTTGCGCGAGTAGTTCGTGCGCACGTCGTTCGTGTGTACATCGTACGGCGAAAGGGGACGCACTTGAACGCCCGGATTTTCAGTCAGAGTTCCGGCGATGAAGAGCGCGTCTTCGGGCTTGATCGAGCGCTCTTCGATGCGCAAACGGCGGCCCGGAACGATGCCGTATCGAGAAAGAAAAACGCTTACGCGCGGCGGAATGTCGTCCAGATTCGACGAGAAAAACGATGCCGCATATTCTTCGCGAAAGTCGCGGTGCAAGTCGAGATCGGCTCCGAGAGGTTCGACGAGCAACTGGCCGGTGGAGTCGTCGATGAAGAAGGGCAGGTGCAGAGTTTCATCCGCAACTTTCTCCCATTCCTGCTTCTTGCCATCGCGCTGCTGCCATGCGGTGGTGTGGTAGAGAAAGCAAGGCTTGCCGGTGATGGGCGCGGATATTGTGTGAGGACCGGCAGCCGCGCCGGTGACCTCGACCAGTCCCAGGGCGGCGCTGCGAATTTTGGAGGCCGGGGTGGTAAGCAATAAGCGCTTGCGGGCGAGCAGTTGAAATCCGACAAAGAAAAAGTACAAACCGCCGGCAATCGCGACCGACGAAAGAATCGTGAGGTAGTTGATCGAGATGAAGATGGAAAGGCAGACGGTCACAGTGCTTTCCTAATTTGCCTCGAATGATGTGATCGACGGATGATCTGATATGAGAATAAGAAGAGATTTCAAGAACGACACGGAGAAAGAGGTGGGATCGACTTACGGAAGTAACCGAGGGCGTCCGCCCCTGCGTGAGCGACTTAGGGATATTGGGGGCGAAGGAAGCTCGCCCCCGAATGGTCTTTCGCTATGGTGTTGTTGCATCCGCGAAACTGTGCGGATCAAGCTGCCTGTGAAAGTCTTCCAGTAAGCGCTGCCAGTAACTGGGTTCCATCGGGAGTACCAAGTCCGGTGCATGGATCCCATCCCTCGCCTGCGCTAAAGGCGCCGTTGTTGCCTTCCGTTACGTCGTGAAATCCGGATGCTTCTACGGCTTGCGCGTAGATTAACGGGTTCAGGAAACCGACCGATTTCCCGATCTTTTGATTGATGCGCGCCAGCAGAGCGGCCCATAAAGGCGCAACCGCACTGGTGCCACCGAAGACAGCACTCTCGCCATCGACGAGAATGTTATATCCGGTGTTGGGGTCGGCATCGCCGGAGACGTCGGGCACGCCTCGCCCGCCCGTTTGACCCGATGGCGACGGAACACCGAAGCCATTTTGGTAAGAGGGAAGCGGGAAGGCGTTGCTCACGCCGCCGCCCGTGGCTCCGCCATTCGGCAAGTCGTTCCAGACGGTTTCGTTCACAATTTGTTCGTTCGAAGTTTGCAGGGTGGTGCCGCCACAGCCCAGCGTGAAGGAGCTGGAAGCCGGGAAATCAACGTGGTTGTTGCCGTCGTTGACTCCGTCCGAAGAACCATTGTCACCGGAGGCGACGCAGACGGTTACACCGATGGCCGCGGCCGCTTGAAAGGCCTCGTCGAAGTTGGTGAGCGCCTGAGTTGTCCATCCCGACTCGGGACCGCCCCAGCTTATCGAAATGACCGAGGGTTGATTGGTGCTGTCGTGTACTGCGGTGGTGATGGCGTCAAGGAAACCGCGATCTGTGTTCGGGGCAAAATAGACGACGATCTTCGCAGCCGGAGCAATCGCGCCCGCCACTTCAATGTCGAGCATCACTTCGTCGTCCGCGCTGTTGGGACCGGTTGGACTATTGGCGCCTCCATCGACGGACACGGAGACGACTTGAGGTTGGTTGATATTGAGCGAGCTAAAATAGTTGCTCAGGTCATCGATCTGAAAGCCTCCACCTAACTCAATGATCCCGATACATTGACCCGCTCCGTCTCCTGCGGGGTAGTCGTAGATTTGGGCCAACTCATTGGGATCATACGAATTGGTGGCGGTATGGGCCTTAATTCCAGGGGTTTGCGGCAAGCGTCTGAAATGCGGTTCTGCCTGGGGGCGGTTGTCGAGACCAAACACTCCCGTGATGATGTCTGCATAGTCGGCTGGCACGCTGATAGTGCCGACACGGCCGCGGAAATTCCCCTTGGGGTGGCTGTACTCTTTGAGTTCCACGTGGAAGGCCTTTTGGAGATTGGCTACGGTTCCTGACAGAAGTACGGTCCGGCGCGCCAGCTCGGTTCCGGTTTCGTGCACCTTCAGGCCGAATTCCTGGGCGAACTTCTTGATTCTGTCGAGATCGGCAGGATCGGCGCCGTGGGCATTTTCGAACTCGGCGCGCGACATGCGTTTGAAACCCGGTTTTTCGAGAGCGCTCCTTAACTCGCCATGCTTCGCCTCCGATTTCGAGCGAAGTCGTATGGAGACCTCAATGGTTTGGTCCGGATGCGAATTTTGGATCAGGCGCGCACCACGGACTGGCTGACGTTCGCTGCCTGGAATGACGCTGAATTTTCGAGTGGAAGTCACGGTTGCTCCTTTGTTTCGGGGGAACAGAGCGGCTGGGAACTAATCGCGACTGGGAGTCGCACAGGTAGGGAAGTCCGGGGTCGTCCCGCCGTTCAGATGGGTCCCGAAACGAGTTGAGGATATCAAGAAAAAAAGAGAGTTATCAATACAAAACCGGAGCAATAAGTAGAAAGGGCAGGTGCGATTTTCCCGATTTGGGACTATGGAACGCTAACGCTAAAGAGCGCTAAAGTGATGCCCCGATACAAAGCCTGAGTTTTTCCATGCCGATGAAGGCGCGCCATTGCGTTTTCGCAGCGAAGTTTGAATTTTCTCTCGGCCTGTTGAGTGGTTTCTTCTGGCTGGAGGAACGGGGGACGAGCCCGTCGCATGACTTTCGTAATCGACTAGCGGGGTAACCGCGTTGCTGGTGGGGGGTGTGAATCCTAGAATCAAGGCGGAGCTCTCTGTCGCAAGACCGCCCATGCCGGAAAATCCCAATCGTGCCGAATTAGCTCGCCGCGTAGAAAAGGCAGAGAAGCTTTTGCAGAAGGGGAAGACGGCCGACGCGCTGGCGGAATACCTGCAAATCCTGGAAAGCGATCCGGAAAACGACAATGTGCGGCAGATGGCGGCGGAGCTGTGTCTCTCTTTAAGTAAGGGGGCGCAGGCGGTGCGGTTGCTGGGAGAGTTGTTTGAGCGGCAGGTAGCGGCGACGGATGCGACGCGCGCGAGTCTGACCTATAAGAAGCTGGCGCGGTATACCAACCCGACCTGGGAACAGAAAGTGCGTTTTGGGCAACTGCTGGAGCACTCGAACAAAAAGCTGGCTATCGGGACGTATGAAAATGCGTTGGAAGACTTGCAGCGGCAGGGAAAAAAGGAAGAAGCGTTGCTGATTTTGCAGCGGATCCTGAGTCTGGAGCCATCGCAGCCCAACCATTTGCGGGTGGCGGAATTGTCGGCGGAACTGGGCGAGCACGTGATGGCGTCGCAGTCATTTTTGCAGTTGGCGGAACTGGCGGAAACTTCGGGGGGAAACGCCAGCCCGTGGTTCGAGCGGGCGTATACGGAGAATCCGGCGGATTCGAAGAGCGCGTTGGCCTATGGCAAGAGCCTGCTGTCGCGGGGCGAGTCGGGGGCAGCGATTTTTATTTTCGAGCCGCTGGTGCATTCCGGAAATGCATCACTGGAGCTGCGCGACCTGTATGCGCAGGCGCTGCTGTCAGCGGATCGGTGCTTGGATAGCGAGCCGTTGATCTGGCAGATGTTCGAGCAGAACCCGGCGCGCATACACCAGGTGGTGAGCCTGATCGGAAAGATGATCGACTCCGAGCTGGATGCGGAGGCGGTGGCGCTGGCCCGCAAGCTGGAAGCTTTCCAGCGGCGGCGTGGGGAACGACGATCGTTTATCGCGACGATGCAAGAACTGTTGGCTTCCCACCGTCCGTCGGCGGAAATGTTGGAATTTCTGGCGGAGCTGTTCAACGCGTCGAACCGTGAAACGGACTACGCGCAGGCGCTGCTGAAGCTGTTTGATCTGTATTGCACGAAGCACGATTACCAGAAAGCGGGCGAGTGTCTGGACCGGGCGGCGGAAGTGGATCCGTACGAGCCGGGACATCAGAAACGGCTGGAGGGGCTGCGGGGCAAGATCGACGATCAGCGCTTCAACGTAATCGCGTCGCGGTTCACGCCGGTGAAGAAAGAAGAGGAGCCAGCCAAGGCCCCAGAACCGACGTTGGGAGCGGCCGCGCTGCAGGATCTGATGCTGCAAGCCGAGATCCTGGTGCAGTATGGGATGCGCTCGAAGGCGATCGAGCGTTTGCAGCGCATTCAGGAACTGTTTCCGCGGGAGGAAGAGCGCAACCAGGATCTGCAGCGGCTGTACATTTCAGCGGGCATCGAGCCGCAGTATGCGAAGCCAGCGGCGGCGGTCGTGCCAGCGGCGCCATCTGCGGCGAGTGGCGAACAGGCAGCGCCGGCAGCGGCGGCGGCGAGCGATGTGGCCGACGTCAGCAGCCTGGCGAAAGTGGCCGAAATCACGCGCAAGCTCTACCACCAGGGAAACGCGGAAGGAGTTTTGAAAACGGCGACGAACGAAATCGGCGCGAACTGGCGGACTGCGCGCTGCATTGCGGCCTTGCGCAAGCCGGGTCTGCCGCCGTCGAGCGTGCAGGAATATCACATAGAGGGGCTGATTCCGGCGAGTTCGGCGGCCCTGGTTAGCCTGGTGGAAACGCTGCAGGATCTGGCGGTGGCGCGAGGCACGGTGACGATAGGCGATGCGAGAAACGCTCCGGAGTTGATGGGCGTGCGCAGCGCGGTCGAGGAGTTGCAGATTGAATCGCTACTGGCTCTGCCGCTGACTGAAGGCAACGACCAGATCGGAGTGCTGATCCTGACCCAGAACACGGGCCGGGCGTGGCAGGCTTCGGAGGTGCTGGTGATCCGGACGTTGAGCGACCAGGTGTTGATCGCGCTCAACAACGCCGGGCTGCGGCGGCTGGTGAAAAATCTTTCGGTGACGGACGAGAAATCGGGGCTGCTGAAACGGGCTTCGTATCTGGATCTTCTGCAGGCGGAAATCCGGCGCGGGTTGCAGCAGGGGACAACGGTGACGGTGTTGCTGATGCAGTTTGGACGGCGCGGAGCGCTGATCAAGGAATACGGCGAGCAGGCGGTGACGTTGGTGATGGAGCAGATCGGGCAGCTATTTTCGGCGAACATCCGGACGAACGATCTGGCGTTCCACTATGAGGCGACGACGGTCGCGCTGGTGCTGGGCGATACGGGCGAAAAAGAGGCGCTGCTGGCAGTGGAGAAATTGCGGCGGCTGCTCGGGGAAGTGCGTTTTCCGGGTAAGGACAAGGGAGTCGAATTCAGCGCCGGGCTGGCGCAGGCGGTGATGCGGCCGCATTTCGACCCGGCGGACATTGTGACCGAAGTGGCCAACCGCGCCGATCACGCGCTGGAGCTGGCGGTGGCGCAGGGCGCGGGGAAGATTGTGAGTCAGGCGCCGCAGTTCGCGGCATCCGCGGCGGTAGCGTAAAGTTTTCACCGCCGAGACGCCCAGTGCGCCGAGAAAATCCAAGACTTGAACCGCAGAGAACGCAGAGCTCGCGGAGAAAATCGTTGGCGGGACTTCCTCTGGTAACCCGCTCTCCTGACTCTTTTCGAGACCTTCAAACCCAAACTGTCTAGCAAACAGCGAAGGACTAACGACTAACGACCGACGACTGCCTCTCCTCATCCGTGGTGATGTTCTTTTCCTGCTGCTAAACTCACTGGTGGTTTGGGGCCGATGCACTCTTCGATATAGTTGGGACTCATGCTGAAACCTGGAGACATTGCCATTGTCAGTGGGGCGCGCACGCCCTTTGGACGCTATTGCGGGAAGATCAAGGATTACACGGCGCAGGAACTGGGCGCGGTGGCGGCGAAGGCTGCGATCGAGCGCGCGGGCGTCGATCCGAAAGAGTTCGATCATGCCGTATTTGGAAATGCGCAGCAAACTTCGGGCGACGCGATTTATGGAGCGCGGCACGTGGGGTTGCGGGCGGGCTTGCCGATTGAGACTCCGGCGCTGACAGTCAATCGACTTTGCGGGTCGGGGATGCAGGCGATTGTCAGCGCGGCGCAGATGATCCAGACCGACGAAGCGAAGATGGTGCTGGCGGGCGGGATGGAATCGATGTCGCAGGCGCCGTTTGTGATCCGGGGACGCGATGGATTCACGCTGGCTCCGGGCGGGAACCTGGAAGATTCACTCATGGTGGCGCTGCTCGATTCTTATTGCGGACTGTACATGGCGAATACGGCGGAGCTCTATGGCGAGCAGCAGGGAATCACGCGGCAGGCGCAGGACGAGTTCGCGCTGCGCTCGCAGCAGGCGGCTGATGCGGCTTATAAGGCGGGACGCTTGCAGGAAGAGCTGACGCCGGTGCCGTTGCGAAATTCGAAGGGCGCGGCGACGGGAGAGATGCTGACCGAGGACGATCACCGGCGTCCTCAGACAACGCTGGAGGGCCTGGCGAAGCTGCGCGCCGCGTTTGGGAAAAATGGGACGGTGACGGCGGGGAATGCGAGCGGGATTGTGGATGGCGCGGCGGCGGTCGTGATGATGTCTTTGGAGCAGGCGCAGAAAAGAAATCTGAGTCCGCTCGGAAGGATTCTGAATTGGGGGATTGCGGGCGTCGAGCCGAAGCTGATGGGGCGCGGCCCGGTTCCGGCCACAAAGATTGCGCTGCAGCGCGCGGGGCTGACTTTGGATTACATCGATCTGATTGAGGTGAACGAAGCGTTCGCGGCGCAGTATCTGGCGGTGGAGAAAGAATTAGGCCTTGATCGCGAAAAAGTCAACGTGAACGGCGGAGCGATTGCGTTGGGGCATCCGCTGGGAGCGACCGGAACGCGGCTCGTAATCACGCTGCTCTATGAGTTGCGGCGGTGGAAGAAGAAGTACGGGCTGGCAACGGCGTGCATCGGCGGCGGGCAGGGGATTGCTATGGTGGTGGAGAGCTTTCACTAGTTTTTCACCACGGAGACACGGAGGCACGGAGAAAATCTCAAGTGTTGTCATCCTGAGCGAAGCGAAGGACCCATGCATTTCCGTCGGAGCCAGCAAGGTGCCTAATCGCGCTCGTCCTTGCGTTCGACCCTCAGCCACAACATGCGACCCGGAACGGCTTTCATTCCAAGCTCTTTTCGCAGGCTGTTGCGCAGCTCCGTTAACAATGAGTCCAACTCTGCCGCTTGCGTTTTGCCAAGGTCTTCGCCGAACCGTTGCGCCAATCGCACCTGTTCCGGCGTTCCGAACAATTGAATATCGCTGATGGCTTGCTCCAATTCGTCCGCGACTTCCCAGAGGCGGGGATGATTATTTGCCTTCGAAAGGCCCCGATACGCGCTTAGCAGATACCCAATACGCTGTTCGCGCCGTCGATTTGCCGTCTCTCGATGAATTGTGAAAAAGTGAGTCAGGGCCACTACCGCCAAGGCAACAAGCGCGGGGACGACCATCTGCGCGAACTGAAAACTGAATGTGGTTTTCACGCTGACAATTATATGTGGTGCAATTGAGCTTCTCCGGTCAATTTGCAGCCCTCCCGATAGCACCCTTCACCAAGTGCTTGCCAGAGCGAAGGAACCGCGCTAGGGTTCTAGCTGTATGAACGATTTGCGCAGCCAGATCAATAGCCTGTCCGCTGCTGAGAAGGCGGAACTGCTGGATACGGTCTGGGAGAGCCTGGAGGCGGATGCGGTATCGCTGACGGATGCGCAACGGGCGGAGCTTGATTACCGAATCACTCGGCATGAGCAAAACCCTTCCGATATCATCCCGTGGCAGCAAGTCAGGGCGGGCCTGTTTAAGAAACCGTGACACTCCCAGTCGTCTGGATACCAGATGCGAATGAGGACTTGCTGGAAGCGCGGGCATGGTATGACAACATTCGCCCAGAGCTTGGGGAACGCTTCGCGTTGGCGGTCGAGGCCACGGTTGAGGCAATAGCGGAACATCCATTGCAATTCCCAGTCGTCTACCGGAGCCGTCGCCGTGCGGGAGTGCGGCGCTTTCCCTACGGAATATTCTTCGAGGTTCAGGAGCATCGGATCGTGGTAATCGCCTGCTTCCACGGCCGGCGCAATCCGAGGCGCTGGCAGTCGCGGTAACCTATGCGGTCCGATGGCGCAGGCAAAATGCATAGGTTCTTCGCTTCGCTCAGAATGACATATTCTTAAGTAAGTCAGCGTAAGGGAAGCAATTATGGAAATCAAAAAAGTCGGTGTTCTCGGTTGTGGCTTGATGGGTTCGGGCATAGCGCAGGTCTGCGCGACGGCTGGCTTCGACGTGATCGTCCTCGAAGTCGAGCAGAAGTATCTCGACAAGGGCTTTGCCGGGATTGAGAAGTCGCTGGCTAAGTTTGCCGAGCGGCCGGTGGATAAGGGTGGGATCACTCCGCAGCAGAAGGACGAGATACGGGCGCGGCTTCGTGGGACTACTAACAAAGCGGACTTGGCCGATTGCGACATCGTCATCGAGGCCATCATCGAGAACGTCGAGGAAAAGAAAAAGATGTATGCGTCGCTCGACGGCATCGTGAAAAAAGACGCGATCTTTGCCTCGAATACTTCTTCGATTTCGGTGACTGAGCTTTTGACGGCGACGAAACGCCCGGAAAGATTCATCGGGCTGCACTTTTTTAACCCGGTGCCGCTTATGAAGCTGGTCGAGGTGGTGAAGACGATTGCCACCGCTCCCGCCGTGTACGACGCGGCCTACGAGTTCGCGAAGAAGCTGGGCAAGGTTCCGGTGCGCACGTCGGACAAGACGGGATTCATCGTAAACCGGCTGCTGGTGCCGTATCTGCTCGATGCGATCCGTGCCTATGAAGAGGGCGTGGGGTCGATCGAGGACATCGATAACGCGATGAAGCTCGGCTGCGGGTATCCGATGGGGCCGTTTACGCTGCTCGATTTTGTCGGACTCGACACGACTTACTACATCACGCACGTGATGTATGACGAGTTCAAGGAGCGGCGGTTCGCGTCGCCTCCGCTGCTGAAGCGGATGGTGATGGCGGGGTGGTATGGACGCAAGTCGGGGCGTGGGTTTTATGATTACTCGGACCCGGAGAAGCCGGTGGCGGGGAAGTTCTAGGGCTAGTGGGTACCCCCTCCCCCCTATTTTGTTAAAGTATTCGTTTTAAAGGAGTTATATTCAAAGTATTCATAGCAAAGGAGTTACAGGCAAATCTTTGGGGTCCTGAGCTTTAGAATCAGTGGGTTGGACTTACTGAATCCGGCAAAATATAGATTTAAAAGAGCTTAGCTGCAATTGCACCTACAGCCACCCTGGACCTATAACAAAAAAACCTTACCCATCGATCTTTGGAATCATAGAGTTAGGCAAAAAATCCTTCCAAATCTTTGGATTTAAATGACTTATTCGTAACATATTCCGGAATAAGGAGTTAGGTGGTGTTTGGCAGTTGCAGTCGCCGGCAAGACCTTGGTACCCCTCCCCACCCTTTCTCGCAAAGTATTCAAAACAAACGACATGACTCCAAAGTATTCAGGAATAATGACTTAGCTCCACTTGGGAGAAGCAATGAAAAAGGGTGCGGGAGAGATTCCGCACCCTTTTCATCTTTAGTTTCATTATATCAATTCATGGTGCCCAGATGGACAGGATTTCCGACTTTATTTTCCCAGGCGATGCATCGACTTAGGGGAAAAATCGCCGAAACAGGGGCTTGACAAGATTTCCGCAATCGGGCTTATGTGGCGAATTTAGGGGATGGACGCTAGAATCCCATGCGGGACGCGTTCGTGGAATCCCACCCTTGCGCAAAAGACGCGCAAGGATGGGGCACCCGGCTTCTCGGCGAGGTAGATGTCTTCCAGATCGTCCAGATGTTGGAGGATGGCCTCGCGGGCGTAGTAAGTCTTGGTGCGTCCGGTGCGCTTGGCGAGGCGGTCGAGGCGTTTTTCGATGGTTTCGGGAAGGCGGATGGCTAGGATGGGGTTCCTCTCTTGATATACAAGTAGAGCACATGGGCAGACTATTCCACGTGGCGAATTTACGGGATGGACGCTAGAATCTCGTGCGGGATGTGTTCGTGGAATCCCACCCTTGCGCACAAAACGCGCAAGGATGGGGCACCCGGCGTTCACCAAATGTCGGACAAATTCAATGTGTCATGGCTAGCGATAACGAAATGACGTCGAAAGAACGGTTCAGGCGTTCCTGTATTTACGCGCTCATCGCGGTCACTGCAAGCTCGGCGGCGCTCCTCGTTATGGCGTTCTTAGGGGGCCATGTAACCGCCAAGGTCTCTGGACTGAGTGTTACCGATCTCGCTTCCTACATACTGGCCATACCCCTCGTTCCTGGTTGGCTCCTGATCAGAGGCATGTTCGACAAGGTGGGAAGCTGTTCGTCGCTAGATCAGATTCTAGGTCCTATTCTGCTAGTCCCAGTTATTAGTGTTTTAATTGATACAGGCCTGATTTTCATAATCTGGGAATTCTTCCACCGAAAGATGTCGCGGGGATTGGGCTCGGACAACATCTTGCATATTGATAGATGATTCTGAATGGAAATCAAAAAAGTTGGCGTTCTTCGGTTGTGGTTTGATGGGTTCCGGTGTCGCGCAAGGCTGCGCAATTGGGGCTCAACGTTAACGGCTTGAAGTCGAGATTCCGGCGTTGCTAACAAATACATAGGTTCTTCGCTTCGCTCAGAATGACAGACTTTGTAGTAGCGCAAGATTGGACAGCGGATTTCAATTTATGAATTACGAAAACATTCTCCTCGAAAAGAAAAACTCTATCGCCTACGTCACCGTCAATCGGCCGAAGGTGCTGAACGCGCTCAACATGGCCACCATGGAAGAGTTGCGGGTTGCGTTTCTTGATATCAGGAATGATTCCTCGATTCGCGTGGCGATTTTGACTGGCGCGGGCGAGAAGGCGTTTGTGGCGGGGGCGGATATTGGGGAACTGGCGAAGCAGGACGCGGTTTCCGGCAAGGAGTATGCGCACCGGGGGCAGGCGGTGCTCGACCTGATCGAGAACCTGAGGAAGCCTGTGATTGCGTGCATTAATGGATTTGCGCTGGGCGGTGGATGCGAATTGGCTCTCGCTTGCACCATGCGTCTCGCCAGCGACAATGCGAAGCTCGGTCAGCCGGAGGTGAAGCTGGGGATTATTCCGGGATATGGAGGGTCACAGCGGTTGCCGCGGCTGGTGGGCAAGGGTCTCGCGATGCAGATGGTGCTGGCCGGGGAAATGATCACGGCGCAGGAAGCGCATCGGATTGGGCTGGTGAATGAAGTGACGGCGGTGGCGGAGCTGATTCCGCGCGCGGAGGCGATTGCGGCGAAGATCGTCGCGAACGCTCCGCTGGCGGTGCAGTACGCTATGGAGGCAGTCAACAAAGGGATGGAGATGACGCTGGCCGAGGGCCTGTATCTGGAGGCGACTTTGTTTGGCGTCTGCTGCGCTACCGAGGATAAGAAGGAAGGCACGGCGGCGTTTCTGGAGAAGCGGGCGGCGGGGTTTAAGGGGAAGTAGCTTCTTCGCCGGGGATTCGAAACGGGATGTTATGAAGGAGCGACCCTCAGCGGCTGAAGCCGCTTGTATGGCGGGTTCTAACGGCATGGCTGAAGCCATGCCCCTTCAAAGCAAGGCCTGGAGATTCAAAGTAAGGCGTGGAGAAAAGCTACGAAAGAAAAAATGAAACTCGAACACCCTCCTGAACCAGCGGTTCGCGCTATCGAGGGCAGGCTGAGCGCTGCGGGAAAGCGGTTTGCTATTGTCGTGTCCCGCTTCAATGCCTTCATCACGGAAAGGCTCTTTCAGAGTGCCTACGATGGACTGCTCCGCTCTGGCGCGAAAAAGAAAGATGTCGCGCTTGTCCGTGTTCCCGGGGCATTTGAAATTCCTTCTGCGGCGCGGACGCTAGCCGAGACCAAGAAATACGATGCGATCATCTGCATTGGCTGTTTGCTGCGCGGAGACACGGCCCACTATGACGTGATCGTCAACGAAGTTACGCGCGGCATCGGGCAGTCGGCGCAGGAAACTGGGGTTCCTCATGCGTTTGGCGTGCTGACCTGCGACACGCTGGAGCAGGCCATTGATCGCGCCGGGCTGAAGATGGGCAACAAGGGATTTGAGGCGGCGCTGGCGGCGGTGGAGATGGCGAATCTGACGAGAGCTGTCGTCGGCAAAGGCGTCGTTCGTCGTGCGTCGTTCGCTGTTCGCAAAGGCAAGGGCAAAGGCAACAAGCCGAAGCGTTGACTCCTCTCACAGTGCAATCCCAACCTGTACACTAAGAGCGAATCGCGAACGACGAACCGCGAACGACGACCATGGGCACTCGACGAAAATCCCGCGAACTGGTTCTGCAGATGCTGTTTCAGGCGGACATGGGGAAGCAGACGCCGGAGCTGGTGCGGAAGACATTCTGGGCGGAGCGGACCAACGTGGACGAAGAAGTGCGCGGGTTTGCCGACGATCTGTTTTGCGTGGCCAGCGACCGGATGGAGGAGATCGATGGGCTGATCGGGAAGCACACGCAGCACTGGCGGATGGACCGGATGGCGACGGTGGACCGAAATGTGCTGCGGGGAGCGGTGGCGGAGTTTCTGGGGTATCCGGCGACGCCGCGGGCGGTGGTGATCAATGAGGCGCTCGAAATTGCGCGGAAGTTTTCGACGCCGGAGTCGGTGCAGTTCATCAATGGAGTGCTGGATAGTGTGGGGAAAGAGGTAGGGCCGTAGAGAACCACTGTCAGCTTTTGGCTGTCAGTTCTCAGCTAAAGGCAAAGGCGGTTCAGTTTTCGGGTGCGCCACTTCTTCTTGGTACATTTCTCGTACACCGCAGTCAGCCAAAATCCAGAAGCGAAAAAGGGGAAGCTCAAGACTTCAAAGCCGTGCCCATCCCCAAATCTCTGCGGAGCTTCGCTCCGCCTGGACGGGCGAGGGCGCCCGTCCCCACACGAACTCGGCCTTCGATCACTGCGGCTTGATGGCGACCAGGTTGGGGAGGCACACCGGTACAGAGTACCCCAGGTTGTTACACATGTTGCGGTCGTTGTTGTCGTTGACGTTGACATAGGGGACCTGCTGGTAATCGCCTTGGCCGGTGGTGCAGGCGGTGGTGCAGACGATGTGCACGGAGCCTTCGACGCAGGTGGTTCCGTCCTGGGCATACTGATCGCAAGCGGCGACGTAGACCTGACTCCCGTCGGTGGAGGCGGAGGCGGAGAGCGGGAAGCTGCTGCCGAAGCCTTGCCGCGCGAGCGGGATGGGGGTGGTGGTTCCATTGGCCACGTTGACGAGAAGCACGGCAGGGATGTCCTGGGCGACGAGGATGACCTCGGCACCGTCGGCAACGAGCTGGGAGTAGAGCGGGGTGAAATTGCCCTGGCCGAGGTTGAAGGATGCGCCCTTGGTAAATCCGTCCGGCAGGATCAAAGGGGGATTGCACGTGAACTGGAGCGGATTCTGGTAGGGTATCGGATCCTGCGTGAACTGCGCAGTCAGAATCTCAATGTTGGGTGGTTCGAGAGCGATGATGTTCTGCGTTATCCACTCCGAGCCGGCTTGAACGGGCGGAATTACAGGCGACGGAAAGATTTTCAACGGGGTGCTCGACGCTGCGACACTGCCCCCGGGAATGTCCACGCTTGCAATGCCGGGCTGGGAACAAGTCGAGTAAGCTGACACCGAACCGACGGGCGTTCCCGCCACGTAGGCAAAGCTGCCATCCGCCGAGAATTCGACGTCGGTTACGGAGGTCGCGATCGGAACCGAGGCGAGCGCGTCGACGGTTGAGTAGACGTACATGTTGCCGGTGTTGGTGAGGATGAAGAGTTTTAACTGATCGGGAGAGAAGGCGGCGGCAGTGGCGGTGTCGCCGGGGATGATGAGGTCGACGGGGGCGGTGGTGGTACTGCCAGCGTTATAGATATAGACCTGGCTGGGGGTGGAAACTGTGTCGGAGACGACGACCAGTTTGCCATCGTTCGAGATAGTGAGCACTTTGCCGCACAAGGAAACGTTGCAGGGTACCGAGGAGTTGGAAACCACGCCAACGGAGAGCTTGGCGCTGATATCCACGTACATCAAGCCCTGATCGCTGCCGAGGTAGACGCGCGGCGACGACACATGATTAAACATCATGGAATTGGGAGTGCGGGGCAATGCCAGGATGGCGGAGCCGATGGGAGTTGTTCCAGGGGTCACCGAGAACAGCGCACTGGTGCAGCCGGGAGCGTCCTGGCAGTCGGTGGTCGTGGCCCAGGCGGTGTAGGTGGGTGTCTTGGAGCTAGAGCTTTCGGTTACGTCAACGGAGATCGTGCCATAGCCCGCCGTCCCGTTCGGCAGCAGTCCGTCGCTGGCGTAGATGGGGAGATCGGGTAGAACTCCGATATTGCAGGTTGGGGGAGTGCAGGAAGCGAAAAGGGTGGCGCCGCCGAGGTTGCTGCGAGCGGCAGCACTGTTCGTTCCCGTGCTGTTGGTGGTGCTGCTGAAGGCTATAACCTCAGGGTTGGTCGTGCTCCAGGTGAGGGGCGGGCTGGCCAGGGTGACACCGGTGTACTGGTACAACGTATCGATGGCGGTTGCCGTGACGGATACGCTGCCGCCGTTGTTTACAATGATCGAGTTTCCTGCCCGGCTCTGGCCCCCGATCTGGAGCCAGATGGATTGAATCAGGCAGGTCGTGTACGGATAGGGGCTGCTGGTGACCCCGGAGACGCTGGCAAAAAGCTGGGTGATACCGGGGGACTTGGCGGTGGTCTGAACCAAGTAGACCGGGTTTTCGGGGTTTCCGGACACGATGGGGGTCGTTGTGACCACACCGGTATTGCTCGACGACCAGGTCATGGGGCCGACGCTGTCGGTGATGTCCACATTGTTGCTATATGCGATCCCCTCGTACTGCCAAGTCTGTCCTTGGGAAAAACAGGGGTACTGAGGCGCCTGGGTCTCGGCCTGTTTAATCTGAATGCTGTCGATGTGCTGGTGAACGTAGACAGTAGTGACCGGGCTGCTGACGCCATTGACGACGGCGGTGACGAGGGCGATTCCGGGAGTTCCGGAACTGCAAATGGAGACGCTGGCGTCCCAAGTGCCGGCGCAGGCGTTCCCGTTATTGGCGATCGAGAGTGGTGGGGCGGTGGTCGTACCGGTCGGCACTCCAACAACATATTGGATGTCGACGCCGAGGACGGCGCCGCCGTTGGCATTCTTGCCGGTGGCGCTAAAGACTTGAGTGGCGCCGACATCGATGGAGATGTTGGCGGCGGGGCTCAGCGTAACGGATTGGACGCCTCCGTTGCCTGAGTTGCTGCTGCTCTTGCCGAGGCAGCCGGTGAGAGCGACGACGAACGCGATAGCCAACGAAAGAAGAAAACCGGAACCGCAACGATGCATGAACCCTCCTCGCGTCCGTTTGCCAGGCGCGAGCACAATGTGATTGGGCGGAAAGCTGTTAGTGTAGAAGGTAAAGTGCAAGGTTTCAAGGTTTCAGAGTTTCAAGGACAAGGGCAATGGTGAACGCTTTCGAGCGGCCTGGCACCTTGAAACTCTGAAACCTGATCTCTCAGATGCTTCGAACAGTGGTTGACGATGTGCAAGGTAATTGTTATTATCAAACGGTTCCGCGAGTTAAGTCTGGCTTGCCTGTGTACGGCAGTCCTGTCGGATACGCAACCTGCGTTGGCGACGGGCTCCGGGAAAATTTTGGCTGAGCTTTGAAGAAATACGTGCCCGGTTGGAAGTGGGACCGGGGACGCCCTCGCTGAAACGTCCTGCGAAAACCTTTGCGCCCGGGCATGAAGCAGAAGCCTGGGAGTCACGCGAGGCTATGCAGGGAAAGCGGACGAAACGGAACGTCTCCGAACCTGATTGGGGTAAGGCGTGGCGTCACCGTCGTCGGCGATTAGTCTGAGCGGGAAACTGAACGAATTCTCACCGGCATTAGCATTGTTGCGCGGGAGAGTATGGCTGGGCGCGGCAGGCCTGTGCCAGACCGGAGACGAGGGCGGAGTTTGCGTGTCGCTTGCGTCTTTTGGTGAGAGAACTGTGCGGAGACGGGGCGAGCCCCGTCTCTAGGGAAATGTGTGGTAGAGACGCGGTTTGCCGCGTCTGGGAGTGGCGAGAGTGCCTACTTTTAATCAGCTGGTGAAATTCGGACGCGAGCGGACCCGGTATAAGACGGCGAGTCCGGCTCTGCAATCGTGTCCGCAAAAACGCGGAGTGTGCACGCGCGTGTATACCCAGACGCCGAAGAAGCCGAACTCGGCGCTGCGCAAAGTGGCGCGCGTCCGCCTGACCAATGGAATCGAAGTGACTACGTATATCCCGGGCGTTGGCCATAACTTACAGGAGCACTCGATTGTGCTGATCCGCGGGGGCCGTGTGAAGGACCTGCCGGGCGTGCGTTATCACGTGGTGCGCGGAACGCTCGACGCGACTGGCGTGACAGGCCGTAACCAAGGGCGCTCGAAGTACGGCGCGAAACGCCAGAAGAAGGCTTAGAAACAGTTGTCAGTGGCCAGTGGCTAGTGAAACGCTGCGAAATGAGAGCTGAGAAGCATGCCTAGAAAAGGACATATCGCGAAGCGGACAGTCGAGGGCGATCCGGTGTATGGATCGGATCTGGTGACGAAGTTCATCAACTCGATGATGTGGCAGGGAAAGAAGTCGACTGCCGAGGGCATTTTCTATAAGTCGCTCGAGAAGTTGCAGGAAAAGGGCGGCGACGAAGCCCTGAAGCTGTTCACGAAGGCGGTCGAGAACGCCAAGCCGCTGCTGGAAGTGAAGACGCGGCGCGTGGGCGGCGCTAACTACCAGGTGCCGATCGAAGTCGCTCCGGACCGCAGGACGTCGCTGGCGATCCGCTGGATCGTGAGCTATGCGCGCGGCCGCGGCGAAAAGGGAATGATCGAGAAGTTGACCAACGAGTTGCTTGACGCCGCGAACGGCAAAGGCGCCGCCATCAAAAAGAAAGAAGACGTGCATCGCATGGCGGAGGCAAACAAAGCGTTCGCGCATTACCGGTGGTAGAAGCGCTGTTCGTCGTTCGCTGTTCGCTCTTCGGTGAAGCCGAGAAGCGAACAGCGAAGAGCGAAAAGCGAATAGCGAACGACGAAACATTAATTTCAGAGCCCCGGAAAGAGTTAAGAGTCGTGCCCAGAACAGTCCCATTAGAACGTTGCAGGAACATCGGCATCATGGCCCACATCGATGCCGGGAAGACCACGACGACGGAGCGCATCCTGTTTTATACGGGAAAGACGCACCGCATCGGCGAGGTGCACGAAGGCACGGCCATCATGGACTGGATGGAGCAGGAGCAGGAGCGCGGCATCACGATTACGTCGGCGGCGACGACCTGTACCTGGCGCGACATTCGCATCAACATTATCGATACGCCCGGCCACGTCGACTTTACGGCCGAGGTGGAGCGCTCGCTGCGCGTGCTGGATGGCGCGGTGGCGGTATTTGACGCGGTGCACGGGGTGCAGCCGCAGTCGGAAAAAGTATGGCGGCAGGCCGATAAGTACGGCGTTCCGCGAATTTGTTTCATTAACAAGATCGACAAGATGGGCGCGGATTTCGAGCATGCCATCGACACGATCCGCAAGCGCCTCAATGCGAAGCCGGTAGCGATTCAAATCCCCATCGGACAAGAAGACAAGTTTCAGGGAGTGGTGGACGTCGTTGCCATGAAGTCCATCATCTGGCAGGACGAGACCATCGGCGCGGAGTACCACGTCGGCGAGATTCCCGCGGACTTGCAGAAAAAGGCCGAGGCGTTCCATACCCAGTTGGTCGAAACCGTCGCCGAGAACGATGACCACATTCTGCACAAGTTTCTCGAGGGCGAAGCGATTTCGGCGGACGAACTGAAACAATCGCTGCGCAAGTCGACGATCGGGCTGAAGCTGTTTCCGGTGGTGGTGGGAACGGCGTTCAAGAATAAAGGTATCCAGCCGTTGCTCGACGCAGTGGTGGATTATCTGCCCTCGCCGCTCGATACGAAAGAGACGCACGGCCTCGATCCCGCCAATGGGAAGACGATTACGCGCAGAGCCGACGACAACGAGCCTTTTTCGGCGCTGGCCTTCAAGATCATGGCCGACCCGTATGTCGGCCAGTTGACGTTTATCCGGGTGTACTCGGGACAGTTGAATTCGGGCGAGTCGGTGATGAACTCGCGTACGCAGAAGCACGAGCGCATTGGGCGCCTCCTCAAGATGCACGCCAATAAGCGGGAAGATATTCAGGAAATTCTCGCTGGCGACATCTGTGCCGTCGTGGGGCTGAGAAACGTCGGTACCGGCGACACGATCTGCGAAGAGAAACATCCGATCACGCTCGAATCGATTGTGTTTGCGGTGCCGGTGATTTCGGTGGCCGTCGAGCCGAAGACCAAGGCCGATCAGGAAAAGATGGGCATGGCGCTGGCGCGACTGGCGCAGGAAGACCCGACCTTCAAAGTCCACACCGACCCGGATAGTGGGCAGACGATCATCAGCGGCATGGGCGAGTTGCATCTGGAAATCATCGTCGACCGCATGATGCGCGAGTACAAGGTCGAGGCCAACGTCGGCAAGCCGCAGGTGGCGTATCGCGAGACCATCCGCAAGCACGCGGAAGCGGAAGGCAAGTACATACGCCAGACGGGCGGCCGCGGCCAGTACGGACACGCGAAGATTTACCTCGATCCGAACGCGCCGGGCAAGGGCTACGAATTCATCAACGAAATCGTGGGCGGCACGGTGCCGAAGGAATACATCAAGCCAATCGACCAGGGCATGCAGGAGGCCATGGAAGGCGGCGTTCTCGCCGGCTATCCGATGGTCGACGTCAAGGCGACGCTTTACGATGGCAGTTACCACGATGTCGATTCCAACGAAATGGCGTTCAAGATCGCCGGCTCGATGGCATTTAAGGAAGCGGCGCGCAAGGCGAGCCCGGTGATTCTGGAGCCGGTGATGGCGGTGGAAGTGGTCACTCCGGAAGATTACGCGGGAGCGATTATGGGCGACTTGAGTTCGCGCCGCGGGCGTATTGAAGGCATGGAACACCGCGCCGGTTCGCAGGTGATCAAGGCCATCGTTCCCTTGGCGGAGATGTTTGGCTACGCGACGCACATGCGTTCGAGCACGCAGGGACGCGCCGAGTACTCGATGCATTTTGCGCGCTATGAAGAAGCCCCGCGTCAGGTGGCGGAAGAAATCATCGCCAAGACGCAGGGGAAGAGTGTAGGGAGGTGAACATGACTTCTCCGGATTTTGAAGTAGTTATTTCGGGTGGGCACGTCTCGCAGGAAGCGTGGCTGAAAGCAAGTGGCTCGCAGAAACCCGAACTTAGCGCCGAGCAGAAAGAAGTTGCCCGCAAGATGAACGTTGCAGAAGAGGAATACGCCCGAGGAGTGGTCGCAATGCAGCTTGGGGAAGAAGCCGAGCGCGGAAGGGGCAGAGTGCTTGGAGAGCGCATACAAAAGATTCTCGAGAGCTTGGGTTCGGAGTACAAGCTGGGCGCCGTGATTCGGCAGGGTACGCAGCTACGCTGGTTGGCGCGAATTGAGGCGGGGGGAAAAGTTTTTGCGGTTGCGATTCCGATGGAACTTGCGGATGACATTATCGATGCGGGTTCGGATCAAGACATGAATAGATTGAGGAACCTCGTGTTTTTTGGTGTCGGGCGTCAGGATTTGATATTGAAGCATTGATATGGATTTAGCAGGAAGATTCGTTCATTTTTGGTTGTCCCCAAGCGGACGGGCGGCTTTGAATGAGGTTGTTCCCGGTGGTGCAGATTTCGAGACTTACGTCGTCGCAGAGGATGGATTGGGGGTATGGGTCCAGCTTTCCGATCCCGAACACTTGCTACTGCTGAAGTGGGAGTACTTTGCATCTGCGTCGTTTGAGTATCTGCCGGAACCACTGCCAGCGAAGCCCCCTGCGGGCTTTCGAGGGCCGGACTAGTGACGGCGAGGTAAAAATAGGCCTTAAAGATAGGGCCGAGGAGCAGGTAGCAATGGCGAAGGAAAAATTTGAACGGACGAAGCCGCACTGCAATGTAGGGACGATTGGCCACATTGACCATGGCAAGACGACGTTGACGGCGGCGATCACGAAGGTCTTGCAGAAGCACAACCCGAAGA
>Ga0224555_1000511_pt1 | contig 59173 bp, 43 predicted proteins | sample 714S23034metaG_FD_180687 | JGI IMG/M metagenome (GOLD analysis project Ga0224555, IMG submission 180687) | Peat soil microbial communities from Stordalen Mire, Sweden - 717 S2 30-34 | ecosystem: Environmental > Terrestrial > Soil > Wetlands > Peat | place: Sweden: Norrbotten County, Stordalen... | reverse complement strand
CTTAACTCACCAAATCCCTCGGACCCCGGATCCAATCATTCCTGTCAAGCCCCGATAATCGCTCGACCTGCCGCTGCAATCGAGTCCCTGTGTTGTCATCCTCTTTGCGACGCGGCAAACAAATACTTATGTTTGCCTGTGCATCGGGAACGGTCACGGTGACCAATCCGTTGAGCACGAGCACCTCCCTCAACTCCGTGAAGGTCACCAAGCCCTTCCGCCAGGCCAACAACTGTGCAACGCTTGCTTCGGGAGCGAGTTGCACCGTCACAGTGAGTTGGTGTTCTTCCACGCCGATCACGGGAACTCTGGCGGTGACCGATGCATCCGGCACAACTCAATACGTTTCCATGACCGGCGAACAATGAGTTCCGCAGCGGGGCTTAAGCCCCGCGCGGGCTAAAGCCCGCCCTCCATTCCATAAACCCGATAAACAAAATCTATCGGCGAAAGTGTTGCCAGAGACGCTGTCTTGCGCTCACAATGAAGGGGAATGAGTAACGAACTGCAAGACTTTTTGCGGCTGCCGTATGCCGAATTGGAAGAACTGAATCTGCGCGCCAAGGAGGAGCGGATGAGCCGCATTCCGATTCACCAGATTCAGGAGGAGCGCCTCAAGTACCTGGCGGACGAGAAACGCATCAAGGCCGTGACCTTGCTGTTCAGCGACCTGGAAGGCCGGCTGCACATGCTCGATTACGACAAGAAGTTCCTGCTCAAGAGCTGGGACAACATGACCTTCGACGGCTCTTCGATTCGGGGCTTCACGGCACAGAAAGAGAGCGACCTACGGCTGGGAGTGGATTGGTCCGCCTTCTATTGGGGGCCGGCCGATGTCTTTGGCGCGGGGAAGGTGATGGTCTTCGGCGACGTCATCGACAAGGAAGGCGGCCCTTATGGCGCGGACCTGCGCGCCGTTTTGAAGGCTTATGCGAATGAAGTCTACAAGAAGGAGGGTTACACTCTAAACGCGGCCAACGAGATCGAGGGCTTCCTGTTCAACGGGGTGGACGCCGAGCGGCGTTACCACGAAACGGGTAAGTTCGAGTATGTCAGCGCGGGCGGTTACTATCACTCGCTGCCGGGCGATACGCTGCGGCTGTTTATCGACGCATCCTGCGAAGCGCAACGGGCGATGGGCTTCCAGAACGAGAAAGATCACCCGGAGGTGGCTCCTTCGCAATTCGAGATCAACTACGGCTACGCGGAGGTGGTGGCGGCCGCCGATCAGATCCAGATCTATAAATTGATCTGCCGCCAGGTGGCCAAGAGGATGGGGCTGACCGCATGCTTCCTGCCCAAGCCGATCGTGGGCGTGAACGGCACCGGCATGCACACCAACGTGTCGATCACCAAGGACGGGAAGAACCTGTTCTGGGACCCGGAGGGCCTGGAAAAAATGAGCCCGTTCTCCTGGGAGTTCGTCGACCGGATACTCACGCACGGCAACGACCTGTGCCTGCTGATGAATGCCAGCGTCAATGCTTACCGGCGGCTCGATCCGCACTTCGAAGCGCCCAACCAACTCAAGGCTTCGGCGACGGACCGGGGCTCGATGGTCCGCATTCCGATCGGCAATTCACGCAGCGCGCGCGTGGAAGTGCGCGCCGTCGCACCCGATGCGAATCCGTACATGGTGCTGCACGGGATCTTCAAGACCGGCATCGAGGGCGACATCGCGCAGATCAAGAATCTTCGTAACGCGCCCCGATTCCTGCCGGACAACATTTACGATGCAATCAAGAACTTCGAGAAGTCGGAGTGGACCACCAAGCTTCTGGGCGAGGATGTGAAGAGCCGTTATGCCGATTTGAAGAGGGCCGCCGCGGACCGCTGCCCGCGTGCGCTCGGCACGGTTGTTAAGGCGCCGGAAGTGCAATACCATCACGAGGTTTACACGCAATATCTGTGGAATATGTTTTAAAGGCAGAAGACAGAAGTCAGAAGTCAGAAGACAGAATTAGCGGCGCAGGTCCACTACGGCGTATGTGCCCATTTCTGGGATGGTGAATTCCGTGGCTCCGTTCTCGACGCTGTAGTCTTCGAGTTGGGTGCCAGGATGCTCGAACGCGGACAGCCGGCCGTTCTTGTAGGAGCCTAAGACTCGCACTCGCAGGCCCTTTACGGTGCCTTTGCCGTAGTTGAGCAGGTGCAGGCGCGCTTGTGCGGCATCGCCCGTCAGGCGCACCAGCACTACGTTGCTACCGTAAATCCGCAGCAGCCGCTTTTCATCGGTGAGATCGCGGCGGATCTGCATGGCGAATTCGTAGGGATCGGCGTTTGCGGGAACCTGGCGGATATTCAAGTCGTACTTTAAGCCGGCGGCTGGAACCACATGAAAGAGGAGATTATGGCGGGCCAGCAGATTTAGCACCTCCGCCATGGTGTCGGAGCCATCGTCAAGCACCCCGATATTGGCCATCACGGGCAGGCGCGGTTGGTCGATTTCGCCAAGGAAATGCAGCATGCCGGCGAATTGCGCCAAGTCTTCCGGCGCTGCGCGGATGGCAGCTTCGGCTCCATAGGCAAAGGCTTCCGCGGCGGCCAATGCGGCACTGCCGGCCGGCGCGTCGTAGAAAAATACGCGCGCTGGTTCGCGGTCGAATCGCCAACCGTTGGCATCCAGCCAGGGCACCCGCGTGGCTGAGGCAACGTCCATGCGGTACTCGACCGTGGGCGCCACCGCTTGGACGGCACGCGCGCGATCGAACGGGGACGCCGCGAAACCCTGCTTGCGCCAAGCCTGCTCCTGGCCCGCGGGTACATACAGCCGTTCGATTCCGGCTTTGCGCAATGCGTCCGCGGTGTCGACGGGCCGGTCCCAGAAAAGCGTGGGCAACAGAACTGCGAGAAATGCCAGGGGCATCAGATTTCGATGCTCGTGACTTTGATCTTGTCGAGATCGTACACACCCAAGCCGAGGCTCCCGGCATACTCGATGTGCCCCGGTTCGCGCACGAACTGGTTCACGTTTGGATTGCTTTCGTGGCCGTCTAGCGTACCCAGGTATTTTGGGGAACGGTCCCACACCGAGACGGCATGTTCCGCTTTGCGCTTGTCGTCGATGATATCGAGCAGCAGCCGGTCGACGGCTACCGAGTCGGTGCCGAACAGCATGCGCTTCGGATAAAAGCGGAACTTGCGGTTCTCCGAAAACGGCCCGCCATGCCACACGCCGCGGAGTCCATCCATCACCTGCAGGACCGTCCGCGAGCGGAGCGGCTCGACCGCGGCCAGCGTGCCGATGAAGGAGTACGTGTTGGTCTCGGAGCCGGAGTGCGAACGCGCGACGTTGGAAAAGTTGCCGTAGGCGATGTTCTTCAAACAGCCGGTGACGCCGGAGGCTCCATGATCCTTCATGTTCGGCACGTTGACGATTTTCGTGAAGCGCGTGCCCACCAGGCGAATCAGGCAGGACCGTGTGTCGTCCTCATCGAAGAAGGCGGCTTCGACGTAGGTGGCGGGGTCGTACGACTCGGTGGAGCCGCGCGTGGATTCCGCGGTCCAGATGTGCACGCCCTCCGGCACATAGCGGTCGTAATGGACGGAGTCCACCTGGTCCTGGAAACGCTCGTAGATCCAGATGCCGCCGGGCTTGACGCCGACCGCCATCAGGTTGCGCACAATCTCGGCAACCACCACGGGGGACGACATGATGCCGGGCGCGCCGGAGCAGTTGACCTTGATCGCCACGACGTCGGCAGGCGTAATGAAGCGCGCCCACGCGTCGCGGACGTCGGCGTCGCCGGTCAGCGCACGCATGCCGCGCGCCATCATCTCGCGCACGACGGCGGGATCGGGCTTTTCGGTGGCTTCGTCAATGCAGTTTGCGGCGTGCACGGAAGCGACTTGGCCGGGATACGGCCCGGGCATACCGGGCTGGGCGGCAGGCTGGTAATGCGAGACTACGCGGTACTTGGGGACCTTGCGGTCCTTGGCAGCCAGCGCGGCGGGGGCGGTGGCGGCAATTTGGAGAAAAGTTCGGCGATGCATCACTATCGATCATAGCTGAGGCGAGCTGTGCTCGCCGTGGCTGGTGGTTGGTGGCTGGTGGCTGGTGGTTGCGTTGCAGCGCGCGGTCCGCTTCAGCCACAGGGCGATTCCGTCGTGGAAGTCGGGCGTGCGCAGGGTTTTCTCGCCGCCTGCGTGGCGAAAGCTCTCCGGCTGCTCGACCGCGCCCGTCTCGATATTCAGCCACTCGCCGGCGTATTCGCCAGCCGGCAGTTCGAGACTCACTTCGGTGGGGCCGCCGCCATCGAGATACATGACGTACTCGCGCCCCGGACTGGCCAGTACCCGCGCGTAGACTCCCGCTGCGTGCTTTACGGTGCGGGTGTCCGGCGCCAAGTCTTCGAGCGGCAGTTTCTGCAGGAAATCGCTCAGGATTCGCAACTGTCGCCGCAACGCCGGACTGCCGCCACCCGGACCGTTCGGCTCGGTGTCGCCGCCATCCTCGTGCCCTGGCGAGAAGGAATAGTCGAGGCTGTCGAAAACGCCGCCGCCCGACAGCATGAAGTTCCAAGCCTGCCGACGGTAGAGCGCATCGTCGCGCCCGAGGAAACCGGTCTCGTCGTAGGAGATCGCTTTCCCGAGTCCGTAGTTCAACAGGACCGCCTCCGGGTAGGCGTAATGAAAGTTCACGATGCTCACGCCCGGCACAAGCTGCCGCACGGGAAAACGGAAACTGCAATAGTTCTGCGCGATCGGGTGGTGGTTCGGCAGCGCGCGCTCCTCGCTTGCGATCCAGTCGGCCACGCGAGCCTGCCACGCGAGGGAGAGCTCGTCCGCCACGTCGACCGAATTCGGATACGAATCGCGCGCCGGCAACTGCAAATACGGATTCACCACATCGGCAACCACGGTGCGGTCCGACCACGGCTCGTTCTGGATTTCGAAAATCACGTTGTCGAAGGTGTTTGCCTCCCGCACCAGCTTGCGCGTGTAGCTCTCCTGGCGCGCGAGGATGTTGCCGTTTTCCAAGGTGTGGAGCTTCTTCCAATCGATGGCATCGGTGGCGTTGACGTTGTTGATGGGGTTCAGCGCGCTCACCTTCCACTGCATCTCCTGGTAATGCGACGAGAACAGCGTGACCTCAACGACGATGCCCCGCCTGGCCGCCTCGGACAGGAAATCGCGGAAGCGCGCGATGAATTCCGGGTTCCAACGGTCCAGATCGAACTTGTTCCCTCCGCCCTCATAGCCGGGTGTTTCGCTGCGCGCCCACGGCGCGACGTATCGGCCCGGTTCGGGCGCCAGCGTGTTTCGTTTGATCCCGAACGATTTCGCGGGCACTTCCCGGTAGCTGCCTCCGAACAGGCGGGTGTAGTTCATTCCTTCGACCGCCAGTGTTGTCAGGTAGCGGCGATAATCGAAGTCCGCGTTGATCACCGCGCCATAGTGTTCGCCGCTGGTGATGAGCGCGACGGCCTTTCCGCGGAAGAGGAAATAGTGCGGGTTTTTGGGATCGAGGCGGATAGGCTCCGCCGCGGTCGCGGCGGACAGGACTACGGCGAGCAGCGCGGCGGCGCGGGTTGTGCTGGTCATGGTCACTCCATCGCCGATTGTATCCCGAGTGCTTGAGTCGGGCTTCGATGCAGGCACGCGTGCTGCCGGCGACTGCCACGGGGATTCCGCCGTCAGGCCGGCTAACGAAACCGGATTCGGTCGGGGCCGACCACGGTCAGCCGGCCGGCGAGTTCCATCCGAAGCAGATCGGAAAGCCTTGTCCGCACGAAAGACATGACTGCACGCCGGCCGGACGTGTCTGGTCGAAACAAGACCACGCCGGCGTGTTTGCCGACCGGAAAGCGGCGAACATTCGCGATGCCTTTGTCGCGGGTGAACAGGATACGATCCGAGGCACGCGCGGCCTCCACGACTGCCGGGTCCTTGGCTCCGCGGAGTCCCTCGCCAAGGACCGTATCGGCGTCGTGCCCGAGTTGGCGCAGATCGTCGGCGAGTTCCGTGGGAAGATTCTCGTCAATCTTGAAATTCATTTCGCTCGAAGCGGGACCAGGCTTTCTTCGTGCGCGAGCTCTGCCGCGTAAGCGAGTGCCGCATCCAAATGCTCAGCCCGGAGCGAGGGATAGCTGCGCAGGATCTCTTCTCGGGTCGAACCCTCGGCGAGATTATCGAGAATGACGGTTACCGGAATCCGAGTTCCCGTGGCGCAGATCTCACCGCCGCAGACACCCGGTTTGCTGCCGAGGAAATCCTGCCAAGCGATCATGCCTCTATTCTACGCCCCGCCGGCCGGCGAAACGGGCGGCGGGGTGGCGCTCGCTACCCGGTAAGACTCGCGGGCGATTTCCCACTCCTCTTCGGTGTGCACGACGAGCACGCGCACGGTTGAGTCCGGCGCGGCGATGTCGGTATCCGGCGGGGATTGCGCGTTCTTCGCGGGATCGAGTTTGACGCCCAGGAACGCAAAGGCTTCGACGGCCTGGGCGCGCACCTGCGGGGAGTTCTCGCCGACTCCGGCGGTGAAGACCAGCGCATCGAGGCCACCGAGGCTGGCGAGCATCGCGCCGGTCTCCGAACGCAAACGGTGCACGTATACATCGAACGCCAGTTGCGCACGCGCATCGCCGCCATCGATGGCCGCCAGAACGGCGCGCATGTCGCCCGAGACTCCGGAGACGCCGAGCAGTCCGGACTCCTTGTTCAGCACGCGGTCCAATGCTTCGGCGCTGAGCCCGAGATGGCGCACCAGATGAATCACGATGCCGGGGTCGACGGTGCCGGAGCGCGTACCCATCATGAGGCCTTCGAGCGGCGTGAAACCCATGGTGGTGTCGATGCTCGATCCATCGCGGATGGCCGCCAGCGAGCAACCGTTGCCCAGGTGGCAGGTAATCATGCGCAGCGACGCCATGTCCCGGCCCAGGATCGCGGCTGCCCGCCGCGAGGTGTATTGGTGGCTGATGCCGTGGAAGCCGTAGCGGCGGATACCCTGGTCGACCCACGCGTAGGGCCCGGGATAGACATAGGCGGGCGGCGGCAGGCTGGCATGAAACGCGGTGTCGAAGACAGCCACTTGCACGGTATCCGGTCCCAGGATGCGTTCCATGGCTTCGATGGCTTCCAGTTCCAGGCGGTTGTGCTCGGGCGCGAAGCTGGCCATGCGCGCGATGCCCGCACGCACTTCGGGCGTGATGCGGGTGCTTTCGCGAAAGGCGCGCCCGCCGTGGACCACGCGGTGTCCGGCAACGTGAATGTCGTTGCGGTGGGGCAGCATGGCCATGAGCGGATCGAGGGAGTCCAGCGGCGACTTCACCGGGACGCTACGGGTGGTGACTGCGCTGGCCGTTTTGATTTGGATTTCGGCGGCACCGGGGTGGTGTTCCCAGTCTACTTTGGCTTCCCAGAGCGCGCGGGGCGCGGCGGCGCCTTCGTTACCGGTAACGTCGTACAGGCTGCTCTTGAAGCTGCTGGACCCGCCATTTAATACGAGGATTTTCATATGTTAGGCCCGTCGTTTGTGGGGCAGGACTCACAGTCCTGCGGCCGACTGTCCACGCCGGCCTGGAGCGGGTCCTGGAGGACCAGCGCAGACCTGGAGGTCCGCCCCACAACTGCTGAAAGCTCGCTGTAGGCGCCCCAGTGCCCCAGCAGGCGCGGCTTGACGTGCTCGATGCGCAGCGGTTCGTGGAGCAACGGGTTGTCGTAAAGGTAAATCTGGCCCACCGACAGATAGTTCGCGGCGCGCCAGTAGGCGTTCATCTTGCGCAGATCTTCGGGCGATAAGGGACCGGTCACAAGCGACTCCATAGATCCAGAATCGCAGAAAAACGTTTCGATTGCGTTTCAACCGACGCGCGGCGGGGCGCAAAGTGTTGGATCGTACGGGTTTGGCGATAGGGGGAATACCGGATAACCAAAGACAGTCTGTTATTTGCGAATTAACTACGGTTAGTATTCAATCACTGGCGTGTAGGTATTAACCGCGCCTCAGAGGAGCTTTCCATGAACGTGACCGGAACGAACCGGGGGACCATCCTGATTGTGGACGACGATCCGGGGGTGTTGGTCCTGATTCAGACCATTCTTATGGCTGCGGACTACCGCGTACTGCTGGCCGCTGAGCGCGCAGACGCCGTCCGCCTGGCCCGGCAGAAACACATTCACATCGACATTGTCTTGCTGGACGTACGCATTCCTGGAGTGTCCGGGACGGAATTGGCGGACGAGATTCTGTCGATTCGACCGGACCTTCGAGTGCTTTGGATGTCCGGTTTTGTCCACGAAGAGTTCATTCGCATCAAAATGCTCGATGGATATGCCGGGTTCCTGTCCAAGCCATTCCGCCGCGACGGTCTGCTGCTAGCAGTGCAGCGGGCCATGGAGGGGGCGCCCCGCATTTGGGAGACACCGGGGTATGAGGTCGAGCGGGCGATGACGGCTTAATGAGCGCGGCCGCGGTGCCCGGCGTGGCGCAGACGATCGTTGTTTGTCGTCTGCGCAGCGTGGTCGAACTCGGCAGGCCACGAAAAACGATGGCCTGCCCCACAGCTAGATTACCAAGCGCCGTCTCTTATTCCCATACATCTGCGCGTCGGCGAAGCGCAGCAGGGAATCCGGCCGGTCTCCGTCCAGCGGCCAGATGGCAACACCGGCACACGCACCGACCGAAAGCCAATGGTGGTCGGATTGGATGGGTTTGCGCAGCTCCTGTCCGATCTTATCCGCAACCTGCCTGGCATCCTCGCTCCGGCTGAGCATGGGCAACAGCACCACGAACTCATCGCCTCCGATGCGCGCCACCGTATCTCCGCGACGCACAGTTTCGGTTATACGCCTGGCGACTTCCTGGAGAACCGCATCCCCGGCGGCGTGACCATACGTATCGTTGATTTGTTTGAAGCCGTCGAGGTCCAGGTAGAGCATTCCTAACAGACGCCGGCCGCGCGAAGCCCGTTCAATCTCCTGGTCCAGCCTTTCGTAGAGCAGCGCCCGGTTGGGCAAGTCAGTCAGACCGTCATGCTGCGCGCGGTAGGCCAACCGGTCGTGCAGGCGGCGGCGGTCCAAGGCGAGCGCGGCAATGTTGCACCATAAGCCGAGTTGCGCGCCTTGCGCATCCCCGCAGGGCCGGTCCTCCCGGAAGAAGGCGGCGATCGCGCCGGCCGTGGCGCCGTCCACCACAATCGGCGCCGAACAGAACGTCCGAAAGCGCGCGTCTTGCTGGGAATCGATGAGGGCCGCCCAGGCCGGATCGTCCGAGAACTCTTGGGCGGCACGGAACTCCGGACGGAACGAAACCGAGCGGATGTCTATTTTTTCCAAGACCTCCAACGGGCCGGCGGGCAGGGCGGGCGCCACGCAGACCTGCGGGCCATACGGGGCCCCCAGCAGGATCGCACAAACCGCGCCTTCGCAGTGTACCGCTACGGCTTCGGCGATGCGTTGGACGATGGGACCCACAGGCTCGTCCCGCGCGATGAGCTCGACAATCCGTTTGCTGTCCAGGTCCAGAGATTCGGCCGCGCGCGCTTGCCGCAGCGCGTCGCGGGTGGTCTGATGAGCGGCCTGCAACTGAACCGTCTGGGCGGTTAAGGCGAACGTTTGGGCCCGGACGCGCTTGCGGAGGAGCCCCGCCCAGGCCAGAGCGGCGATCATGAGCAGCGCGGCTCCCGCTAGGATCGGCACCACCCGGTCCGCCGTCAACCACGGGGGCCGGCCCAGGATCACAACGTCTGCCGGAGACCGCAGCAGCAGCCGGAATGTGCGCGGCACGATCAAGTCATGCGATTGCTCCGTTTCGACGGAGCAGATGCCGGTCAAGCGGAGGCGCGTGCCAGGCTCCAGGGGTTGCGCCGCGCCGCCGCTTGGCAGTTGCGCCGAGAAGATCGTGTCACCTGCCTCGACCGACAAAACCTGCTCTGCCGGCCGTTGCAGCCGGTCGATGAGTTTACCCTCAATCTGCACCAGTTGACCGTCAAGGTCGCCTTTCATTGCGTCCTCGGCGGTGACGCGCACTGGTGAAGCCGGCGCGCCGGGTTGCAATCGCTTCACTCGAGCTCCGCGCAATGCCGGGCTGAACCCGGCGATTCGCGGAAAGCCCACCACGTCCACCAGATCGCCCGCGGCCAATCCCCCTGCGTCGTGATCCTGGATCATGACGCCGCCGGTCGCATCGCGAAGCCAGGTACACCCCGACCGATTCGGGTAGGTTACCGTTCCCCGAAGCCGTACGCAGTGTCCCATATCGCTCGCGCGCGAAAACTGCAGGAGATCCGCAATGGGGGTTACGGCCATGGAGAAGGGGTCCGCGGAAGGCGCCCGCAGCACGCGAATGCATTCTGTTCCGGGCACGAACATCTGGATGCCAAGCATTTGATGTTTCCCATTGAACAGCGCGCCACATACGCCGCGCAGCTTCACGTCGGCGTCCAACAGATGCGCCAGAGACTCGGAAGAGGCCAGCACGTGGGCCTTATATGTGTTGCTGCCCCAGGCCAGCGTGAGCAGGGAGTCCGCCCTGCTCGGCGCGACGCGCTGGACGACGCCCTCCAATTCGATGAAGTGGCAGTCCTCGCGGCCCCAACTGACGAGTCCAAAATGTGGGGTTTTGGGCGCCGGCAAACCCGGGTGGCCGAGAACTTTAATGCGGGCTTCGGCCACGTCGGGAGCAAAATCGGCCGTGGTCACTCCGGCGACGTTCACTTCGTCACCCGCCCGCATCGATGCCGTCTCTTTTTCGCTCAATTCAACAAAAATGCCATCGCTCGAATCCTGCACAAAAAGGAGGTGGTCGCCAGGATCGAAGTAGGTCACCACGGCGCGCAGGTGCACCGGGTAGGCGCGTGCGGCGGCGCTCAACGGCAGCCGATGTACTTCAAGGGCAGTCGTCAGCGCGGAACCCGAGGCAGGTGTTTGGTCCCGGTCCTTGACCTCGACGCCGTCAATTAGCACCGCCCGCTCCAGGACCGGACGCTCGTGCCGCCACGCGAGAAAGCCTCCCACGTCCAGCGTTTTGGCGTTAGGGTCGGGGGCGAACTGCCCAATTCGGACGGCGATCTGCCCGGTTTCGTCCATGACCGCCATACCGGCTTGGGCTGCCGTGCAGGGTACCCCCCGCACGCGCACACGGTGGCCCGGCGAACGGGCCGGACCGAGCGCCAAAAGGGCGCCGATTTTGCTGACGGGCAAGGCTGCCAGCGGTGTTGCCGGGTGCGTTCTCCGGATGTCGCCGGGGCCGGAGATCCAAAGCGCAGAGCGCGTGGCACCGCCGTCCGAAGATTCGGCAAGCACGCCGTTGGCAAGCACCTCCGCATCGCTCCACTCTTCGTTCATCGTCGCCAGCGGCGCGAGAACCGTGGCCCAAACGGTGGCGTTTCCCGCACGGATTTCAAAGGACAGCAATCCCGGTCGTTCGGGACTGACCGACTGCACTACTCCCGCAAAGGCCACTCGTCTGTACGCATACGCCGGGTCCTGCAAGTTCGACGGGGAAACGGAGATTGACGGCGGCTGCACGCCGGCACCGAGAGCCGCCAGGCGCGCTTCGGCCATCGCGGGGGCGGGACCTCCGGACGAGGCCAGGCCGGAGGCCTCTACCCGCCAGCCGGTGGCCGGCAAGATCTGTCCGGGCTCCAGGCCGACCCGGATTCCGCCCGTGGAATCCTGAACGAAACAATAACTGGAATTCCCGTCGAAGTAGGTGAGAATACCCTGGATGCGAACCCGCACTCCCAACCCGACCTGTGCCGCGGAGAGTTGCCGTACCTGGCTGGCGCTGGTCAGGACCCTCAGGGAAGCGTCCGGCGCACAGGCGCAACTGGCCAGCGCGGCTGCAGCCAGCAGCGCCAATCGGCCGGAAACCCCAGGCTGGGCATTTCCACTAGCGACGGTCCGGAAAAAGGAGCACACTCACCAGTTAATCGGCACAATGCTCTCAGACCTGTTGCCTGGGCAGTTCGGTTGCACCGTGGGGCGGCCAATCATGGCCGCAGCCGCCTTTCAGGCGGCCAAACCCGCTGCGGGCAGAATTGCGGGCAGAATTGCCCGCCCCACAACTTGTTTCCGTTTGAAAAAGTCTACAATTCCACTCGCGAATCCAGACTTAAGTACCTTTCCTTCCTCTATTACCCAGTAGCTTCCGTATGAAATATCCAAGGATATGATGAATTAAATCTCTGGCTGCGGTTATAATCTGAAGCGTCAGGTGCCGAGTTTTTCAGCACTCCGGAGTTTGCGGCCGGACGCGCGGACGCCGATTGCCCGGCACCGCGATCATGCTGTATCCGCCATGTTCCTGAATCCGAATTCTCCCGAAACCGCGATGGAGCTTGGGAATGCCAACGCAGTCCTGGATCTTCCCGGCCGCCGCGTTACCGGCAGGCTGATCAAAGCATCCCTGTTGGGTGGCGTGGCTTGGTTTGCTTATCAACTTGCGAATCCAATCGTATCCCACGAGGCGTTTCAGCAGTCCGCCGTCGCCACCATCGCTTTCCTGGCTCTGGCCTTGACCGTGGCCGCCTACGCTGCCATGCGCCAACAGGCGGATCTGGCCGCGCAATCCCACGCGCAATCCGCCCGGAATATCGGCGCGGAACTGGAGAGGGCCGGCTTGGTGGGCGCCATCGACGAGGCGTCGGATGCCGTGGTGATCACCGATAGCGCGGGAACCATTCAGTACGTCAATCCCGCCTACACCAGGATGACCGGCTACCGCGCCGAGGAAGTCATCGGGCACAATCCCCGCCTGAGGGAGTGGGACATGGGTTCCGCAGTCCACCGGCAAGTGTGGGAGACCGTCCGCACTGGAAACGTCTGGCGCGGCGAAGTCGCCGCCCGGCGCAAGGATGGCTCCCCTTATGTGGAAGATATCACCGTCGCGCCGGTGCGGGATGCCGATGGCGCCATTCGAAGGTACATTTCGATCCAGCGCGACATGACGGCTCGCCACGCGGCCAACGAAACCAAAGCGTTTCTCGCCTCCATCGTGGAATCCTCCGAAGACGCCATTATGAGCAGCACGCCGGAAGGCGTCATTCGGAGCTGGAATCGCGGCGCGGAGCGGCTCTACGGGTACCGCGCGGAAGAAGTAGTGGGAAAGCCAGTCTCCATGCTGGCCCCCGGCGACCAGCGGGCCAGCCTGAAATGGATCGCGGAGAAACTGCAGCGCGGCGAGAGCGTCGGCCAGGTTGCAGGCGTGGGATTGGCCAAGGACGGCAAACGGGTCGATATTTCGATTTCAGCCTGTCCCATACGGAACGCGGACGGACAGATTACCGCGTGCGCCGCCATCATGCGCGACATCACCGCCCTGGTACAGGCGCAAGAGGCCAGTGCCCTGCTGGCGTCGATTGTGGATTCCTCCGACGCCGCCATCTTCGGCGCCGCGCCGGATGGCGCGATCCTGAGTTGGAACAAGGGCGCCGAGAGCATGTATGGCTATCGCGCCGGGGAGGTATCTGGGAAGCCCATCTCCATGCTGGCGCCCGCAGCCGGCATCGGCGAAATCTTCCAACTGGTGGACCGGATCGGCCGGGGGGAAACCGTCTCGCAATGGGAGACGGTCATGGTGAAGTCCGACGGAGGCCAGATAGAGGTCTCGCTGACGATGTCCCCGGTTCGCAATGCGGCCGGGAAAGCGGTGGGATCGTCCATCATCGCGCGCGACATCAGCCGCCGGCGGCGCGATCGGGAGGCCCTCCAGCATAGCGAGGAGAAGTACCGGTGGCTGGTCGCCAACCTTCCCGATGTCGTCTGGGTGGCCGACGAGGCAGGTCAACCGGTCTTTGTCAGTTCCAATTGCGAGGGGTTAAGCGGATACACGCCCGATGATGTCTGTCAACCGGAGTTTTGGATGAACCGCATCCATCCGGAGGACCGGCCGCAAGTGGCTGCCGCCTATCGGGCGCTTTTCGAACAGGACCGTCCGATCGACATCGAATACCGGCTGCTGCGGAAGGATGGACAATGGGCATGGCTCCACAGCCGCGGCGTGAACGTTCATGAACGCGACGGCAAGCGCTATTGGGACGGGCTGCTCTCCGACGTCACCGAGCGCAAGCGCATGGAACAGAAACTGGCGCACCAGGCCACCCACGACCTGTTGACCGGCCTGCCCAACCGGAGCGTCTGCGAAGACCGGCTTGGCCAAGCCCTGGCGCGCGCCCGCCGCCAGCGCGGGATGGCAGCGCTTCTTTATCTGGACCTGGACCGCTTCAAACGCATCAACGACACCCTGGGGCATCTGGCCGGGGACACTCTGATCCAATTGGCGGCCGAGCGGTTGGCCGGTTGTCTGCGCGAGTCCGAGACGCTCTCGCGCAGCGGCGGCGACCGGTTCATGCTGATCCTCAGCGACGTCGGCGCGCCGGAAGACGCCGTACACGTGGCGGAGCGCATCCTGGAGAGTCTGGCGCAGCCGTTTTCGGTGAAGGGCCACGAGGTATTTCTGGCCGCCAGGATCGGCATTGCGCTGTACCCGCGGGATGGTGTGGACCTGTCCGGCTTGCAGCGCGCGGCGGACAGCGCTCTGCACGCGGCCAAGCGCCAAGGCAAGCGGCGTATCCAGATGTCCAACCCGCAAATCGGCCAGGAGGCCAGCCGCCGCCTGGCAATCGAAACGGAACTTCACCATGCCTTGGAGCGCGACGAAATATCCGTACATTACCAGCCGCAGTTCGATCTGGCCACCGGCCGCGTCGTCGGATTGGAGGCGCTGTTGCGCTGGGACAATCCGAAGTTGGGACGCGTCCCGCCGTCCGTTCTGATTCCGATAGCCGAAGAGAGCGGGCTGATTGTGCCGATCGGCGCCTACGTATTGGAGAATACGTGCCGCCAGGGCAGGTTGTGGCGGGACGCCGGCTATGGTCCGCTCCAGGTGGCGGTAAATACTTCAGCCGTGCAATTCTCGCGGGGCGATCTGGCCGAGACCGTGGCGGCTACGCTGGCTCAGACGGGACTGGAGGCGTCGCACCTGGACCTGGAAGTCACCGAGAGCGTACTCATGCAGGATATCCGGGAAACCGCCCGGCAGCTCAAAGAATTGAAGGAACTGGGCGTCAGCGTTTCGCTCGACGACTTCGGGACCGGCTATTCCTCTTTGAGCTACCTGGAAGAGCTTCCCATCGACAACCTGAAGATCGACCGGCGGTTTGTGCAGCGGATGAACGGCGCGGACAATACCCGCACGCTGGTTCAATCCATCGTAGGCCTGGCGCACAGCCTGGGCATGCGGGCGGTCGCCGAGGGCGTCGAAACCGCGGCGCAGCTCGAGCACCTCAAAGCCATGGGATGCGACCGGGCACAGAGCTACATGCTGGCCGGACCCGCGCCGGCGCTTTGCATTCAGGCGCTGTTGGCGGCGCGGGCGGAAGGGCTACGGTGCACCGCTCCCTAACGGTCGCGGGTCTACTGCAATACGTTTCGGTGGGGCAGACGATCGTTTTATGTCGTCGGCCAAGCGCTCCTCGAAGACGGCAGACCACAAAGTGCGATGGTCTGCCCCACCAAAGTGAACAGCATTGCGGTTTACTGCCAGCCTACGTTAACGCCTTGGATGAGGTGGTAGACGATGTACAGCGCATCCAAACCGCTGGGCGTGGTCATCGCCGGGCAGGTGCTCGCGGGACCGCCACTAACACTGCTGCACGCGCCGCTGGCCGGCCCCACCAACAGCTCGCCCGGCGGAACGAACGCCGTACTCTTGACGGTAGACGGCAGCGACTCAAGCACATAAGCCGGAATCGTAAACGTCCCGGTGCTGGCCGCGGCGATGCATTCCGCCAGAATACCGGGAGGCCCGGTTTTCGTGGGTACTCCCGATTGGAGCGTTGAAGAGACCGCCGTGATGTCCACGAAGCCGTTCGGATCGCCCCCGCTCCAGGTGATGGTAAGAGGCGTGGTGCGGTCGATCGGACCGGCCGTCACGCTGCTCTGATTGGTCCAACTGAGCGACGCCGCGGCTTGTGACACAGTAATAGGCGCCGCTATGGCACCCACGACCGAGCCGCCCGCGCCGGTCACCGTGTAGGCGAACGCGGACTCGGCGAAAGCCGGAGACGGACTCAGGAAAAATGGAGCGCCGTTGTCAGTGCTGACCGGGCAACCGGATGATGTCAAACCGAAGCTGACCACCAACTGGCAGAGGCTGTAACCGCCCACCAGATCGTAGCCTTGGTTCGTTGGCACGGATTGGGTACTGTTGGGTCCCTTTACGCTCAAGTTCGATCCGGCATCCAATGACGCCAGACCGTAAAGGGCGGGATCGGCGGGCGGCGGGAGCGGGACACCCTGGAACGGGGTGACCGTGCAATTACCCACCGACGGCGCCAAGGCGAAGCCCTGGTAGCTCTGGAGCGTCGACGCGGGGAAGGTGCCGAAGGTCGCCGAAACTTCGTCGTTGTCCCATTGGACGGTGCCCACTAGCGGGATGTTTGACAAACTCAAATAGTTGCTGAGCATGAGGATGCCGCCGATCTTCGCCTGGCCTGCGCCGCCCTGCACCTTGGATGCAATATCGTTATAGTTGATGCCATCTTCGTCGCTGCAGGTCCCGCGGTTGGGATCGACCGCCATGCTGGTGAAGTTCGAGATCACCGGCGTGGCTCCCCCTGTCTGCACGGCCACCTGCACGTAACAGCCCTGGACACCGGGCGGCACGACGAAGTTGATCTGATCCAACCCGGTGAAGCCCGAGCGCCCGGCGTAAGCGACGCTAGCCTGGAAACCGCCTACCCACACCACCGGACATGCCGCGCCCGGGCATAAATTGACTCCCACCGGCAGAGCGGTCGCCTCGGCGGAGACGTTCGAAAAGGCCGCCGTGCCCAACCCCGTGCCCCAAAGAATTCCGTAGTCGACGCCAGCCTTAACGGTGTGGAAGGGCGACAGCAACTGGTAGCTGGCATCCATGATGGTCCCCGGACCGGTACCGGATGCGTTGTCCGCGAAGACCCCGAAGGATGTCGCCACTACCGTGATGGGAAATGGGGGGCCGGGCTGTCCGTTGAAAGTGACCGAGACGGTACCGGTGCCAATGGGGGTGGTGGAAGGCAACACCGCATTGATCTGATTAGCCGAGGTGTAATAAATATACGCCGGGACAGCCGTATTGCTTCCGATCGTGACGTTCACGGAAGTTCCCCCGCTCGCGGGGAGCGTGGTCGGCAGCGGCCAGGGGGTCCAGGTAGCCGCGGTAGCCGGCCCGATCTCCTGGCCCGCAGTACCAGTGCCGAAGATGGTGAAAAAAGATCCTTGCGCGATGCTGGAGTTCTGCAACGGGGGGAAGGCGTAGCTGGCCGAGTTAAAGACCCCGGAGACGGTGGGTTGCGCGGCTGCGGAGGCCGCCAGCAGCCCCAACGTCAGGACGATTGCAAATAGAGTTTTCACGTGTGTGTGTTTCCTTTCCGTAGGATACAAGTCTATCACCACTAAACCCCTGGTTGTCGTGCAGGATCGCACGGCCCCAGGTTGCGGCACGGTCCAGGTTCTAGTACTACTGGTAATGGAACCCGATGTTTCCAGGCCGGTTCCAAAGTGCTTTTCAATCCTTTACACTAACGTAGTTTGGGCCGGTTTGGATTATCATCGAGTAATACCGGTGGCCGGACCGGTTCGAGGAGAGCGAAACGTGGCGACAAAGACGTCTTTATTGGTGAAGTTGCTGGTGGTGTTGTGCCTCTGCCTGAGCGCGGCGGGAGGCTTGCTGGCGCAGCCGCAGTTGACTGTGAACATCACCGGCACGCTGGGACCGTGGATCGGCGGCAGCGGCTGGATAACCACCGCACAATACGTTTTGAGCCCGGGCTTCACCGCCACTGGGGCCAAAGGCACGTTCTGCGTGATTACCTTCAACGGGGCCAACACTGGTCTCGCCGGCGCGGAGGTGAGACTCAGCGCGATCAACACCCCCGGCGTGGGGGCGGTCACAATGCTGGGCTACGGCACTGGATACAACGGCAACCCAGCCCCGACAACGGCGGCCGCAGTTTCTACTTATACCAATCCGACGACTGGTAAGATCACCACCCCGACCGCCGCTTGCAGTGGTACGGCAAACGTCACGACCGTCGTCGACGACTCGCTGGGGCTGAACGGTAAGGTGGCTCCGGTCACCAGCATCATCAATCCTGTGGGCATAACCTATACCGGCTCGACCAGCACGTATAGCGCGGCTGTCAGCCTTCCCGTCGCTGGGTTCGGGAATCTGAACTGTACCGCGAGCGTGATCGTGAAGGTCCCCACCAGCGGCGACGATGAGATATTGAGCAACTGCACTTTTGCCGCGGGAGGGGGGGTGACGTTCTCATCGGACGTCTTTTTGGCTGGCTTACCAGCAGCGGTGCCGCTGGCGTTCCCATCGACACCCTTGATCGGCGCCAGCAGCGCAACGTATACACCATCGAACGCCGGCTTGACCTTTAACGGCGATGAGACCATTCTGGGCATTACCGGCACAATCGCGGCAGTGTGCGGCACCGGGGCCACTGCCTGCCCGACGGTGAGCCTGTCTCCCGCCGGCCCGCTCGCGTTCGCGGCCGTAGTCGGTGGCCTCGCGCCATCGCCGACGCTCGTTACGGTCAACAGCTCGCCCACGGAAGCCGAGGCTTATGCCGTGACCACGTCGGCCGGTTGGCTGACCGTCAACGGGGTCTCCGCGACCGGCGGGCAAATCGGCGACCCGTCGTCAGGGTTTTTCAACATCGGCGTGAATCCCTCGGGGCCGGGGCTGGTTCTGGGCCTTAATACTGGCACCGTCACTGTCTACACTGCCGCTTCCAATTCGCCGCAGACGGTGACCGTTAATTTTACCCTCAGCCCGCCGCCATTCAACTTGGTAACCTCGCCGCCCTCTCCGATGACCTTGAATTCCGTAAACGGGAACTCGCCGCCGCAGAACCTGTCCGTCACCACATCCAACAGCTCCGCTGTGGCATTCGCGGCCTCGGCATCCAGCACCGGGAACTGGCTATCGGTGTCGCCCATCAGCGGCACGACGGGGGGGGCCCCGATCGCGGTCTCGGCGGATCCAACCAAGGTGCCCGGCCCAGGGACCTACAGCGGAACGATCACGCTGACTTCCACCGCTCCCGGCGTGACCAACAGCCCCCTTCTGGTGACGGTGAACTTTAACGTGACCACCGTTCCAACGCCATCCAACTTGACCTTCAGCGGCACCGTGGGAGGCTCCACTCCGCCCTCGCAGCCACTGAACGTCACCAGCACGGGTCCCGCGGTTTCGTACACGGCCGCCGTCACCAGTGTCTCCCCGTGGCTTTCCGTCCTGCCGGGCAGCGGCACGACGAACGGCGCGGCCCAGACCGTTTCCGTGAATACGTCCGGCCTCACCGCAGGCGGCAGCCCCTACACCGGCACGATCACGGTCACCCCGCTCGGCGGGGCTGCCATCCCGGTGACCGTCACGCTAACGTTGACGTCGCTGCCTTCCATGGTGCCGCCCGTCTCTCCGCCCGCCTTCACTTCAAATGCCGGCGCGGTGCCTAACAGCCAGACGCTGACGGTCACCAGTTCCACCAGCACGGCGATTTCATACACCGTCGCCGCCAGCACCAACAACGGCAGCGGCGCCTGGCTGCAGGTAGCGCCTTCCAGCGGCTCCACGTCGGGTAACGTAACGGTATCGATCAATTCGAGCGTGCTGACCGGCTTGGCCACCGGAACATACACTGGCCAGGTGGTCTTCACCTGCTCGGCGGGCACCTGCGGCAACCCCAGCGACCAGCTCAGCGTGCAGGTAACCTTGACGGTAACCGCCGCGCTTGCGTCACAACCCGCTTCGCTGACCTTTAATTACACGATCGGCGGCAGCGCGCCAGGTTCGCAGCCGATTACGGTGACCAGCAACGGCGGGGCCATCACCTACACCGCCGTGGCTGCGTCCAGCACCGGCGGCACCTGGCTCGCGGTTTCGCCCGGCAGCGCCACCACGTCCGCTTCCCCCGGACTGACGGGCTCGGTGAACCCGGCGGCCCTGGCAGGCTTGACGCCCAACTCCTATAAGGGCACGATCACGCTGACGTCGGCCGGAGCAACCAATAGCCCCTTTACCATCCCCGCCACTTTGGTCGTCGTCGCTGAGCCGACGCTACAGGTGTCGCTCAACTCGCTGACCTTCAACATGGTGGGTACGGGCTCGCTCCCGGCGGCGCAGGGTCTCACGGTGAGCGCCAGCAACGGCAGCTCCATTCCGTTCAATATTGCAGTGGGTACCAGCAGCGGCGGCAATTGGTTGTCGGCCCCGGCCAGCGGAAACACGTCCAGTGGCGCCATCGGCGTCTCGATTCTGGCCAACAGCCTGACGCCGGGCACTTACAACGGCACATTGACCATCAGTTCTCCGCAGGCGGCGCTCCCCTACCCCGTTGTCAACGTGCAGTTGATCGTCAACAGCATTGGTCTGTCTCCCACTTCGATCACCCTTAATTACCAACTTGGCAGCTCGCAGAGTACGGTTACGCAGAATCTGTCGGTCTCCAGCATCCTGCTTCCTCCGGTGAACTTGGGCTTCACCGCGGCGGCCAGCGTCAGTACTCCCACCGGCGGCACCTGGCTCTCGGTGGCCCCAACCGGCGGAACCACGCCGGCCAACTTGACTGTTACCGCGACCCCTGGCGCGCTGGGGATGGGCAGCTATAGCGGCGCCATCACCGTCTCCTCCGGCGGAGCTACGTTCTCCGTGCCGGTGACGCTGGTCATTGCGGCCTTGCCGTCATTGACTACCGTGCCGAACGTTCTGCCGTTCAATTTCACGATTGGCGGCAGCCTGCCCGCAAATCAAACCGTAGCGGTGGGAAGCAACGGCGCGCCGCTGAGCAGCGTGTCCGCCAGTACCAGCACGCCATGGCTCACCATCGTCTCCCAAAGCGGCACGACCACGCCGTTCAACGTGGTGGTCGGCTTGAATGCGGCGGGACTGGCGTCGCTCACCCCCGGACCTTATAACGGCAGCATTACCATCACCGCCCAAACGGGAACAGCCAGCAACAGCCCGCTGAGCTACCCGGTTACGCTGACTGTGTCCGCTCAGCCAGTGCTTACCGTGACGCCCACGCCGCTGACTTTCAATGGCATGGTGGGCGGCGCTAATCCGGCATCGCAGACTCTCACCGTGAACGGCGCCAACGGTACCATCGCTTTCACCGCCGCGCCCAGCCCCAGCGGCACATGGCTTTCCGTCGCGCCCACCACCGGGAGCACCAACACCACCCTGCAGGTTTCCGTGAATACCACTGGCCTCGCAGCCAACACCTACAACGGCTCCATCACGGTAACATCGACAACGGCCGGAGTATTAAACAGCCCAACGGTCATTCCAGTTACACTGACACTGGCCGCCAACTCGCTGACCGCGTCTCCCACGCCGCTCAACTTCACCTATACGTTGGGTGGCGGCGCGCCCCCGTCGCAGACGCTCAATGTCGGCAGCACGATAGCGGGATTGAGCTTCACCGCCGCACCGGGCGCCGGTTGGTTGGCCGTCACTCCGGCCAGCGGCACGACGCCGCAAGCCCTCAGCGTCTCGATCTTGACCACCGGCCTGACGGCGGGAGCTTACCACGCCAACATTACCCTTACGGCCGCGGGCGCAGGCAACAGTCCCTTGACCGTGCCGGTGAATTTGACGGTGAATGCCGAGCCGTCGCTGGCGGTGAACCCAATTACGCTGTCGCTGAATTATACGACTGGCGGCGCTGTGCCCTCCGCGAGTGTGGCCGTCTCCACCTCTAATAGCGCCAGCGCGGCGTTCTCGCTGAGCGCCACTACCGTGAGCGGCGGTAGCTGGCTGCAGTTCTCGCCAGCCGGCGGCGCTTCACCTGCCAGCTTCCTGGTAAGTATCGTGCCGGGCAACTTGACGGCGGGTACTTACAATGGCACTATCACTGTCTCGGCGGCGGGATTCACCTCGGCCACCGTCGCGGTCACCCTGGTAGTCACGCAACCGAAGGCCGTGATCCAAATCACCGGCAATACTTTCTTCTCGCTCGCCAACACGGCCGCTCCCGCCACCAGCACGCTGGCTATTTCGGCTTCGGACGGTTCCACGCAAGCGTTCACCATAGCCGCGGCGCCCAGCCAGAACAACTGGCTGACGCTGAGCCCCACCAGCGGAACTACGGGAGCTACGCCGGCGAACGTCACGCTCACGGCTAACCCGGCCGGACTGCTTCCCGGCATTTACGTGATCTCGATCACGGTGACGATGCCGGCGTTGCCGGTCCCCACGCGCACCATCCAGGCCGAGTTGATCGTTACCGGTTCGAACCTGGCGGCGTCTCCCGACATGCTCGCCTTCACCTACACGCCCGGCACTGCGCTACCGGCGCAAACGATCTCTCTGACAACGGCCTCGGGCAGCGGCTCGGTGGCGCTGACCTCCGTCAAAACCGACGTGCCATGGCTGAGTGTGACTCCGGCGACCAGCGCCCCGGCGGTGTTGCAGGTTTCCGTTAATCCGGGCCTGCTGCCGTCGGCGGGAGCAGCGGGAACTTATACCGGGGACGTAATCGTGACCGGCGTGGGTTCGCCCAATACCTCGCTGGAAATCCCGGTGACGGTCACCGTCAATGCCGCGGCGCAATTGACCGCTACTCCGGCGGCGCTCACGTTCAACTACCAGGCCGGGGGCGCTTTGCCCCCTGCGCAGAGTTTTGCGTTGGCCGGCGGGAACACGCCGTTGAACTTCACCGTCACGTCACCCGGCAGTTGGATTACGTTGAGCCCGCAGAGCGGCGCTACTCCGGCCAGTGTGCTGGTGACGGCGAATCCCGCGGGCCTTGCGCCCGGTACATACGGCGGCACGATCAATGTCACCGCCGCCGGCGCCAAGCCCTTAGCGGTCGCGGTAACGCTAATTGTTACCGCTGTGCCGCAACTTGTTATCACTCCGGGCCAGCTTATCTTCGTGGCACCCGCGGGCGGACCCGCGCCGGCTGCGCAGACGCTGGCGGTTACCAGCACCGGCGCGGCCCTCAGCTTCACGGCAGCCGCCGGTTCCTATTGGCTGCAGGTGACGCCCACCAGCGGGACCACGCCCGCTATGCTCTCGGTTTCGGTGGTCTCGGCGGGTCTCGCGACCGGGGTCTACAATGGCACGATCAACATCACCCAGGCCGGCTCCGCGGTTCCGACCATGATTCTGGTCACCCTGCAGGTCGGAAACGTGACTCCCACTATCGCGGGGGTGATCAACGCGGCCAGCGGCGCGGCTGGAACGGTGGTGCCCGGCATGGCGATTTCGATCTTCGGTTCGGTGCTCGGCCCGCCAACCGGCGTCTCCTTCGCGGCCCCGCCGGAGGGTGGCACGGTGGCCACCACGCTGGCCGGAACCCAAGTGCTGTTTGACGGCGCCGCGGTGCCCGTGCTCTACACTTCCAACGGCCAGGTGAATGCCCTGGCGCCGTTCGAATTATCGAACAAGGCCAACACGGTGCTGACGGTGATGTACAACGGCGCAACCTCGGCGGCCCTGACGTTGCCCGTGGTGGCGTCGGAACCGGGCCTGTTCACGGCGGCTGGCACCGGCATCGGCGAAGGCTCCATCCTGAACCAGGACTACAGCATCAACAGCGCATCCCATCCGGCTGCGGCGGGATCGACCGTCATGCTGTTCGGCACGGGTGGCGGGCTAACCGATCCGCCATCCATCGATGGCACGCTCAACCCGATCCCCGCTCCCGGAGGACCATTCGGCGCGCTGACGCAGACGGTGACCGCCACGGTCGGCGGCCAACCGGCGGATGTGGTTTACGCCGGACCCGCACCCAACCTGGTGGTGGGGGTCTTCCAGATCAACGTGACCATCCCGAGCGGTACGCCGTCGGGCAACGCAGCGGTGGTGGTACAGGTCGGCACAGTCAATAGCCAGACAGGCGTCACCATAGCAGTGCAATAAGTGGGGCAGGCTCTCAGCCTGCGGCGGCCTCTCAGGCCGCCTGTGCCGGAGGAGTACGCTATGAATCGCCGCTCTTTTCTAAATCAAGGCGCCGCTGCCCTGGCGGGCACGGCGCTCTCCTATACCCGCATCCAAGGCGCCAACGAACGCATCTCGCTGGGCCACATCGGCATCGGTTCGCGTGGCAGTGAGCTAGCCTGGATCGCATCACAACTCAAGGACAAAAAGAACGTCGAGATGACGGCCGTTTGCGACCTCTGGAAGGTGAATCGCGAGCGCGCCGCCGCCAAGGCCACGGCCGCATATGGCCGGCCGCCGCGGTCTCTCCAGTACTTCGAGGATCTGCTGGCGCTCAAAGATGTGGATGCCGTCCTCATCTCGACTCCGGATTTCGCGCACTCCCCCATCCTGAAACTGACGGCCGAGGCGAGCAAAGACGCATATTGCGAAAAGCCCATGGGCAACGTGCTGGCCGAAGCCAAAGCCGCGCGCGACGCCGTGCTGGCCCGCAATCTGATCGTACAAATCGGCACGCAGCACCGCAGCGAACCGTATCAGATTGCGACGCGCGACCTGATCCGCTCGGGCGCGCTCGGCCAGGTCAGTAAGTATGAGATCGTGTGGAACTATCACGGTCCCCGCTGGCGCGGCCGCCCGGAGGTGAAGCAGCTTCGCGAAGAAGATACCGACTGGCGCCGCTGGCTCCTGGCGAAGCCTTACCGCCCATTCGATCCGCAACTGTATTTCGAATTCCGGCTCTACAAGGACTTCTCCGGCGGCATTGCCGATCAGTGGATGAGCCACGCAATCGACCTCGTGCACTACTTCCTGGACGACCATTTCCCGCGCTCCGTGATGGCCCACGGCGGCATCTTCGCGTGGCCGGACGGGCGCGAGAATCCGGATACCTTCCAGGCGCTGCTGGAATATCCCAAAGGATTCCTGGTCAGCTACTCCACCAGCTTCGGCAACGATTCCGACAGCTTCACGCGCATCATGGGCAAGCAGGCCACGCTGATCAATATCGGAGGCGAGGGCAGCCAGCGCTGGAAATTGGTGGAAGAGAAAGGCACGCACGAGGACAACCCCTTCCTGCACCGAGCCGAAACCAATGTGACGCTGCCCGGCAACAGCAGTTTGGGGCCGCCATTTATCAGCGATAACGATCTGTCTCACATGACCAACTGGCTGGATTGTCTCCGCAGCCGGCAGCAGCCCAATGCCACGGTGCGCGACGGCTTCGCGCATTCGGTGGCCACGATCATGGCCGCGCGCGCATATCGCGAAGGGCGAAAGCTGTATTGGGACGCGGCCACGGAGACTATCGCGGATCATGCATAGCGGTTGTGGGGCAGGCCCCCGGCCTGCGGCGGCCTCTCAGGCCGCCTCTTCCGTTTTCGCCCTCTGCCGCAACTGGCAAGGAGATGCTTCGTGACAAGGTCCCTACTCTGGACCGCCTATGCGCTGGCCTGCCTGTCGACCGCAGTACCGGCGCGCGCGTCGGCTCCGACCTTTCGCGCGCGGCGCGACTATTTCGTCCCGCTTGACATGCTAACAGTGGCCGACGCCAACGGCGACGGGATCCCGGATATTATTGGGCTCGGCGCGGGCGTTGTCATTGTGCTGGTGGGCGAGGGGAACGGCACGTTCCGTGTTGGCCCTGAATCGAACATTGAGACGGGCGGAGTTTATTTCCCGGTAGCAGCGGACGTGAACGGCGACGGAAACGTGGATTTGATCTTTTCCGGGCCTACATACAACGGCACCTATGACGGCGTTGGCATTTCGATGGGGAACGGCGACGGCACTTTTCAACCGGCTGTGTTCTACCAGACCGGCAATGACAAGTTCCTGGGGAGCGTGGTGTATGGAGACTTCAACGGGGACGGCATTCCGGACATTGCGGTGGCCGGCGAGAGCGGAATCTGGTTGTTTACTGGCCAGGGCGGAGGGACCTTCAGCGCGGGAGCTCTCACGCCGTTCAGCGGGTGCACCGGCGGCTTGGCTGCCGGCGACTTCAACAGCGACGGCCACCTGGATCTGGCCTTAACCACACAGACTGGCTTTGCCGTCTTTCCGGGCAACGGAAACGGCACTTTCCGCTCGCCGCGGGCCTATTCCACTGGACCGCTGACGGGGAAGTTCATCGTGGTTGGCGACCTGAACATGGACGGTCATCCCGACATTGTGCTGTGCGCCTATACCGAGCCGACCGACGTGCCAGATTATGTGCTCGTTTACCTGGGGAACGGTAAGGGTGGCTTCTCGGCGCCGGCTAAGGTGCAGATGTCGCCGGTGCAGCACATTGCCATTGCGGACATTAATGGGGACGGCATTCCGGATCTGGTGGGCAGCAATGGCGACAGCGCCCTTGGCACCGGCAGTGGCACGTTTCACAAGCCGGTGTATTACAGGCTTCCTGCGCTCAACATCGTTACGAACTATGTGGTGCCCGCCGACCTGCGGAACAACGGGCTCACCGATATTGTGCTTCAGGACGGCGACGGCGGCATATCGGTGCTGCTCAACGAAGGAAAGGGCGTCTACGAGGATGGCGAGTGGTTACCGGTCGCAGGCGCCTATGGGTGCGCCGCCGCTGCCGATTTTAACGGAGACGGCAAGCCGGATCTGGCCATGAACAGTACGGCCGGAATCTCCATCCTGTTGGGGACGGGAGAGGCATCCAAACCTTTCGAGTCCGGCGCCACGCTGGCGCTCACCGACGCCGGCTGCCCGGTCGTAGGCAGCCTGACGGGCGGCGGTGCGGCCGATCTGCTGGTCCCTTCGGATCAGACGGTAGTGGCATACCTGGGCAACGGCGGCGGCGGTTTCACGCAGGCGAGCACGACCTCCACGCCTGGCGGCGGGTTTCTGGCGGTGGGCGACTTCAATCATGACGGCAAGCTGGATTTCGCCACTTCCGGCAACCTGCTGGCGTTGGGCAATGGCGACGGCACTTTCCAGACACCCGTGACGTTCGCGCCGGATCTTTATGGGGGTTTTACGAACATCGCGGCCGGCGACCTGAACGGCGATGGCTGGACAGACTTAGTCGTCACTCAAGATACCGACAGCTTTATCTACGTGTTGCTGAATAACCAACAGGGCGGGTTCACGGTAACCAAGATAGTTGCGAAGGACGGGGAGTCCTTGATCGACCCGACGCAGATCGTGCTTGCCGACTTAAACGGTGACGGGAATTTGGACATCGTGACCGGTTCCAGTTATGGTGGCGTGGCCATCTACCTGGGCGACGGCAAGGGAAACTTTACTTACTCGGCGCAACTTGTCATCCCAACTGGCGTCGGCGGGGGAAGCGTGGTCTCGGTCTCGGACGTGAACGGCGATGGCATTCCCGACCTGGTGATGACGCAGGCCGGGATCGGCACGGTGGCCGTCTTTCTGGGGAAGGGGGATGGGACTTTCCGGACGCCGTATTATGTTGGCGCAGGCCCGAGCCCGGGGGACATCCTGCTGGAGAACCTGCATGGGCAGCCGGCATCCTGCGGGATGCCGGATATCGTCGCGCCCGATGTGACCGGCGGAGTGAGCGTGCTGATCAACCTTTCGGCTTCCACATGCCCTGGCTTGTAAACGGACAAACTGTGCCCGAGGACCTCATCCGCCAGGAGTCCGCGCAGATTGCCTGCGATCCCCGTTGGAAGAATATTGCGGACGAGAACGAGCGCGCCAACCGCCTGCGCGCGGCCGCCGAGCACACGGCCCAGGACAAGATGCTACTCTCGCAAGCGGCGGCCCGCGATCCGCGGCCCGTCGATCCCGGATTGGTCGCGCAACAGGTGGCGCGGGTCAAGAAGAATGGAAGCTGGCGCGGCGCCTCCGGTGACGCCGGCGTCCGGCAGGTCGTCGAGCACAGCCTGCGCGTGGAGCGCCTGACGCGCGAGATGGTGGAAGGCGCGCCTAAGCCCGGCACCGAGGAGATCGAGGCCTTCTACCGGGTCCACCGCGAGAACTTTCTCCTGCCGGAAATGTTCCACGCGGCCCACATCGTGAAGCATGTGAACGAGGAGCAGACCGAGGAACAAGCCGAGGCCGGCATCCAGGCTGCCCTGGCGGACCTGGAGCGCGGCGTCCCCTTCGCCGAGGCCGCCGAACGCCACTCCGATTGCAAAGGCAATGGCGGCGATCTGGGCCAGTTTCCTCCCGGTCACATGGTGGAGGAATTCGAGGCGGCCATCGGGGCCCTGCAGCCGGGCCAGCGCACCGGTATTTTCACCACTCCGCTCGCTGGCCCCCCGGAACCTTCGGCCGGACATCGAAGCCGCCTTCACCATGCGCAACCAGCAGGAACTGTACCTGCGCGCTGTCGCGGAGTTGCGTTCGCAGGCCGATATTCGATATCTTGCCGATCCTGCGGGTGCCCATCGCGACCTCGGCGAAGACGCCGCGGTCACGCATGAGCATATCCTCACCCACCGCTGAAAACAAACGCCCAACGGCAGTCGGTACGCCTAGCCCCTAAAGCCGCTGTGCTATCCTCACGTTGGGTAGGCATCAGGGAACAGCGCCCTCCGCAAATGCACCGGGGCCGCCTGTATTTGAGGTGTGACAACATTACCCAATAACATTGATCGACATGCCGGTGATTTATCGGTACGAATATGAAAACACATCTCTTATCCGAAATTGGCATTGCTCGGCAGAAAAACTTTGCACGCGACGTGCGGCCGCTCGCCTGCATCCTCCTCGGCACCGCCCTTTCCGCCGCGCCGCCCGCCCGCTTTGCCGAACACACCGTCTCCACCGGCCTGACAGGCGGCTACCAAGTCGTGGCGGTCGACATGAACCACGACGGCAAACCCGACCTCGTCGCGCTCGCCTCCGGCATGACCGAACTGGTATGGTTCGAGAATCCCGGCTGGCAGCGCCACGTCATCGCCCAAAATCTCTCCGGCATGATCAATCTGGCGGCCTGGGATGTGGACGGCGACGGCATTCCCGAAATCGTGCTGGCCTCCGGCTTTTCCATGAACGCGAAGAGCAGCGCCGGCATCGTGTCCGTGCTCCGGCACAATGGCGATCCGCGCCAGCCCTGGACTATCCGGGAGATCGACCGGCTGCCCACTTCGCACCGCCTGCGGTGGGCCGATATCGATGGCAGCGGCAAGAAGGTGCTGGTCAACCAGCCGCTGACCGCCGCTACCGTCGATCACCCCGAAGACCGCGCCCACACGCCGCTGGTCTTCTACCGGCCCGGCGAATGGAAGCGCCAGACCATCTCGCAACAGGATGAGGGCGTGGTCCACGGCATCTACATCGTGGACTGGGATGGCGACGGCCGCGACGAAATCCTGACCGCCGGCTTCACGGGCATTTACCTGAACAAACTCGGCAAGGACGGGCGCTGGAGCCGCACCGAAATCGCCCAGGGCGATCCCGCGCCGTGGCCCAAATCCGGGTCGAGCGACGTGGCTGTCGGCCAACTCGGCAAGCGGCGTTTTCTGGCAACCATCGAGCCGTGGCACGGTAATCAGGTGGCCATCTACCAGGAAAGCGCCGGCGCGTGGCAGCGCCGCGTGATCGACGATTCGCTCACCGATGGCCACACCATTCTCACCGCCGATCTGAACGGCGATGGCGCCGACGAGGTGATCGCCGGCTATCGCGGCAAGGGCGTGAACGTTTACTACGCGCAGGATGCCAAAGGCGCCGGGACCACCGCTTGGACCAAGGTGGTGCTGGACAACAGCATCGCGGCCGCGGCGTGCGCCATCGCGGATTTGAACGGCGACGGGCGCCCGGATATCGCGTGCATCGGTGCGGCCACCGCCAATCTGAAGTGGTATGAGAACCTCGGCCCGCAGTGACCCAGCCTTGCTATAATCCTCGTAACGTGCCTGAAATCCGCCATTCCGTGTGCGCGTTGGACTGCCCGGATGCCTGCGCCGTGCTGGTCTCGATCGACGGCAGCGGCAAGGCGACTCGGCTGCGCGGCGACCCGGCGCATCCCGTCACGCGCGGATTCTTGTGCGGCAAGGTGGCACGGTATCTGGAGCGCGAGTACTCGCCCAACCGCCTGCTCTATCCTATGCGGCGCATCGGCGCCAAGGGCGAGGGCCGCTTCGTCCGCGTCGCTTGGGACGAAGCCCTGGACGAGATCGCCGCGCGCCTGAAAGCCATCGCCGCGGAATTCGGCCCGGAGGCCATCCTGCCCTACAGCTATGCGGGCACCATGGGGCTGCTGAACGGCTCCGGCATGGACCGGCGTTTCTTTCACCGGCTGGGCGCATCGCGCCTCGACCGCACCATCTGCTCGTCAGCGGGCGGCGCCGGACTGATCGACGCGCTGGGCTTCCGCTACGGCACCGAGCCCGAGCAGTTCCGGCACTCCAAGCTGATCATCGCCTGGGGCGCGAACGTGCTCGGCACCAACGTGCATCTGTGGCCGTTCATCGTGGAGGCGCGCCGCAACGGCGCCAGATTCTACACCATCGATCCGCGACGCAATCGCACAGGCGCGGCCGCGGACAAGCATTTCTTCATCAATCCGGGCAGCGACACGGCGCTGGCGCTGGGCATGATGCACGTCATCGTCGGCGAGCGCCTTTACGACGCCGATTACATCGCCCGCCATACCACCGGGTTCGCCGAGTTGGCGCAGCGGGTCATAGAATATCCGTCCGAGCGCGCCGCCGCCCTGACCGGCATCGCCCAAGAAGAAATCGTGGCCTTGGCGCGGGAGTACGCCACCACGCGTCCCGCCGCGATCCGGCTGAACTACGGCGTGCAGCGCAGCGAACGCGGCGCGATGGCGGTGCGCACCATCGCGCTGCTGCCCGCGCTGACCGGCTCGTGGAAAGACGTGGGCGGCGGATTGCAGCTTTCCACCTCGCAAGCCTTTCACCTGAACCGCGCCGGGCTGGAACGCGCCGATCTGCAATGGCGCGTGCTGGGCCGCGAGGCGCGCATCTTGAATATGTCTCTGCTGGGCCAAATTCTAAACAATGCCATCAACGAAGTCACCGGCCCGCCGGTGAAGGCCTTGGTGGTCTACAACTCGAATCCCGGCGCGATAGCTCCGAACCAGAATGCCGTACGGCGCGGCCTCCAACGCGGCGACCTGTTCACGGTGGTGCTGGAACAGTTCCAAAACGATACGGCCGATTACGCCGACTTTCTGCTGCCCGCCACCACGTTCCTGGAACACACCGACTTATATCTCGCTTACGGCCACTATTACTTGCAATTGGCGCGGCCGGCGCTCGCGCCGCCGGGCGAAACCAAATCGAACGTGGAGGTTTTTCGCGCGCTCGCGGCGCGGATGGGCTTCGACGATGCCTGCTTCGGCGATTCGGAAGACGACATGATCCGCACGCTGCTCGCGTCCGATCACCCCTTCGTGCGCGGCATCACTTTGGAGGATCTGGAACGCGAGCGCTTCGTGCGGCTGCGGGTGGCCCCCGCCGGCGATCCGTTCCTGCCATTCGCCAACGGCGGCTTCGGCACGCCTTCCGGCAAGTGCGAATTCCGCGCGGAGTCCATCGGATACACGCCGCCCGTGGAATCCCGCTTTGGCGATGAGAGCTTGCGCGCGCGCTTCCCGCTGGAATTGATCTCGCCCAAGCACGACGACAACATGAACTCGACCTTCGGCGATCGCCCCGAGAACGACACGGCCACCGCCACGCTGCACATCGAGCGGTCCGACGCGGCCGCCCGCGGAATCGGCACAGGCGATCGGGTGCGCGTCTACAACGACCGCGGTTCCTGCCTTTTGCGCGCGCAGGTGGACGGCGTGGTGCGTTCGGGAGTGGTGTGCGCACCCTCCGTGCGCTGGGCCAGGATGGCGGCGGACCAGCGCAGCGTGAATGCGCTCGCCTCCGAGCGGCTGACCGATAAGGGCGGCGGCCCCACATTCTATAGTTGCCTGGTACAAGTGGAGAAGAGCGGAGACTAATGACGATTTCTTTTTCGAACCCGCGCCGGCCCGCCAATCACATGGCCATAGCTGCCGCGATCCTGGTGTTGAGCCTGGCCGTTGCGCCGGCGGGCTGCCGGCGGCACAGGCGCGTGACGGTCCAGACCACCGAAGAGGCCCCGTCGTTGGCCAGCGTGGTGGCGACGGCGGACCCGCATGCCCTGAAGCAGTTGATAAGCGGATTCTACGGCGTGGAACAGAACTCCTGGCGTTGGACGGCCGCCAGGTTTTCTGTGCTGTTGCGTCCGCCGCGTACGGCCGCCAAGAACGGCGCCGTCCTGCAACTCAAATTTACGATTCCGGACGTGGCGTTCCCGAGGCTGAAGGGCGTGTCGCTGTCCGCATACGTGAATGGCACGGCGCTCACTCCGGAGAGCTATGCGCAGGCGGGCCAGTACATCTACAGCCGGGAAATTCCCGCCAACCTGCTGACGGGCGACGTGGCCCGTGTCGATTTTTCGCTGGATAAGACCATTCCGCCCACCGCGGCCGACAGGCGCGAACTGGGCGTGGTCGTTTCAGTGGTGGGCTTCCAGCCCAGGTAAGTGGGGCTTGGAGGGCGGCCAATCTTGGCCGCAGCCGGCTTTTAGCCGGCTCTGGCCGCCTGAAAGGCGGCTGCGGGCATGATTGCCCACCCTCCAGCGGCGGCGTGGCCGGACCGATTATACGTAGTGCTTGAGCATCGGCCAGAATTCCCGCAGCGGCATCGTAGGCTCGCGGCACACCCAGATCGTCAGGTTATTCTCGAAGGGCATGGCATTCTGCTCCGTGATGCTGCCGGCGGCGCGGACGTCGCGGAACACTCCGGCCAAGCCTTCGCGGCTGCCTCCAATTACGATCAGCACCTGCGGATCGCTGGGTCCGGGACCCCACAAATAGTAGTTGTTGTGTCCGCTTATTGCGTTGGGGATTTTCAGGCCTGGCCCGTAATAATCGATGGCGCCGGCATCGCCGTAGTTCCAGGCAAAGATGGCGGCGTGGGCCTGATCCTCGGGCGGAAGTCCATGAAACACGGCAGCCACCTGCTCCGCCATGTTCCGCCATCCGAACATATCCGCATAGAATTGCGGCAGCCTGCCCATTTCATGCCGCTCCTCTTTTGGGTTCTCGATACCCAGCCAGGCCGCGTAACGAACGAAGGTCTCCACCGGCAGCAGCGGTATGGCCATGGGCGCGCTCACCGCCCCAAGGGCCAGCATCACCGCGATTAACGCCGGCCGCAGCCACCGCCACGGGCGCCGCGCCAGCGCATCTTCCAGACAAACGCCGCCCGCACCCAGTAGCATCGGATAGGCCGGCAGCAGGTAGTAGCCTTTGCCGTGGAGCACGCACAGGGTGGCGAATATGATCACATAGGTCCAGCCCAGCGCGCGATAGGTCTTGCCGCGCGGGTGAAAGAAAAAGAACCATAAGCCCGCCAGCCAGACCGGGACAGCGGCGACGGTCAACCCTAACTCGGTAGCAAAAAACTGCCACGGTGTCAGAATGGCGTTCTTATATTTGACTGCATTCTGCAGAAACTCGAGCGTCGGCCAATCGAGCGAGATTTGCCACAGGATGTTCGGCAGGAATATCAGCGCGGCAATCACGCCGCCGAGCCACAGGTTCCGTTGTGCAAATGACTTGCGCAGCGGCGTCAGCAGCAGCCCGCCTACTAACCCGAAACCGAAGAACAGCATGGCGTGCTTGTTCTCAAGTCCCAGACCCGCCACCACCCCGAAGCCCAGCCAGTACCTCGAATCGCCGGTATTCCATGCGCGGATCGCCAGCCAGATGCAGCCTGCCCAGAACAGCGGCTCGAAGGCGTTGGTGTTCATAAAGTGATCGACGCTCATCCAGGCGGGCACTACGATAACGGCCAAGCCAGCCAGGCCTTGCGCGAATCGGCCGCCGCCCAGTTCCCGCGCAATCATGGCGGTCAGCACCACCAGGCCGGCGCCGGCCAACGCCGGCAGCAGCCGGATGGCGAACAAAGAATCGCCCAAAAGAGTCGTCACCGCCCGCGTCAGCACCGCGATCAAAGGCGGGAATTCCACATAGCCCCATGCCAGGTGACGGCCGCAGGCGATGTAATACAATTCATCCCGAAAGATGCCGTAACCGTGGAACGTGACCAGGTGGAACAGCAGCTTGGCTACGGCCAGCGCTGCAACAATCCCCCATTCATTCGCGGGCCAGCGCAAACGCATACTTCCCCGATCCAACCTCCACCACCAGCGTCCCATCGCTCTCTCGCGCGCCTGTAACTCCCGCCGCACCGCTCTGGTATTTGCCATCCTTCCAAATCGTGCGCCCGGATTCGGACAGAGTCACCGGTTCCAGACCCAACTCCGGAATCCGAACCTCCGCCTGGCTGCCCACGGGAATAGTCACTTCCAGTCGCAACCCATTGTCCGAGCGGCTCCACGAAGACGCCACCGTGCCGCGAATCGTATCGAGCGATCCCGCCGCCCACTTCAAATCACGCACCACTTGCGGCGCGATCACGACGCGTTCGAATCCCGGCTTCGCCCCGTCCAGATTGATGCCCGCCAACGCGTTATAGAACCAGGCGCCCAAGCTGCCGAACATCGGATGATTGTGCGAATTCATCGACGGCCCCGTCTTGTTCTGCCACAGTTCCCATAGCGTAGTCGCACCGTTCTCCACCATGTAACCCCAACTCGGATAAGTGGTCTGGGTGGCCAATTCGTAAGCCAGGTCGGAGTTACCCGTTCCGGTCAGCAAGGGGAACAGGTACTTAGTGCCGAGGATGCCGGTAGTCAGGTGGGTGTTGCGGGTGTAGACCAGGTCGTCGCGCAGCGAGCCGAGCACGCCGCCCCGCCGGTCGCCCGGAACCATATTCAGAAACAGCGGGAGGATTTGCGCCGTCTGCGTGCCCGTTCCATACACACCGGTTGCCGGATTTAGAAACTTGGCATTGAACGCGGTCTTGATCTCGTCCGCCAGCTTACGGTAGCTCTCCGCTTCCGCGCCCTTCCCCAGTATCCCGGCCATGCGTGAGACTAAGTCCGCGCTCCAGTAATAACAAAAAGTCGAGACCAGGTTGCCGGGCGTTCTTTCAATGGGCACCCAATCGCCGTAGTAACTATAATCCAGGATGCCGTCGCGGCTGCGCGTGCGCAGGTAATCCGTCCACGCCTTCACGCCGTCGAAATGCCGCTCCACAATGCGCCGGTCGCCGTAGTATTCGTACATGTACCAGGTCAGCAGCGGGTACGCCATGCCCCACGCCGGGTCCGCCGGCCGGCTGCCATAACGATGCGGCACCGTGTCGGTCACCGTGCCGTCGGCGCCCTGCACATCGTGTATGTCGCGAAGGAAGTTGGTATAGAACGCGGGCATATCGAAATTCAGCATGGCCGTCTCGGAATAAAGGTGAGCGTCGGCCATCCAACCCATGCGCTCGTCGCGCTGGTTGCAATCGGTGGGAACGCTGTGCAGGTTGTCCTGAATGCCCCAAACGATATTCCGCTGGATCTGGTTCAGAATCTGCTTCGAGCTGGTGAACCCGCCAGTCGGCCGCACATCGGAATGCACCACCTTGGCGCGCAGCGTGTCGAACTTAGGCGCGCCAGGATAACCGGTCAGCTCCACATAGCGGAACCCATGGTAAGTGAAGCGCGGCTGGTAGACCTCCAGGCTTCCGTCCCCGCGCAGAGTATAGACGTCGGTGGCCTTGGCGGCGCGCAGGTTCTCGACGTTCAGGGTGCCGTCGTCATACAGCAATTCCGCGTGGCGCAGTTGCACGCGCGTTCCGCGAGGCCCCCGCACCCGCATCTCGACCACGCCGCTGATGTTCTGCCCCAGATCGTAGATGTAGACGCCGGGATGCGTCGTGGTCATCTTCACCGGCGCGATGGTATCCACCACCCGGATCGGCGGCATCATCTGCGCCGACAGCACTCCCTTGGGTCCGTCGATGAGACTGGCGGCCTTCCAATTCGCATCGTCGAAGCCCGCGCGATCCCAGCCGGGTGTCTCCAGGCGCGCATCGTACACTTCGCCGTTGTAGACGCTATCCTGCTGGATCGGTCCGGGCATGGTTTTCCACGATCCGTCCGTCGCCACATCTATGCTCTGTCCGCCTTCCAGCTCCGCGTGGATCTGCATCCGCAGCGCGCGCGATTTGAACCAGCCCTCGCCCAACATCACGCCCACCGCGTTGGCGCCGGGCCGCAAACGCTCGGTAATGTCGTACACCGTGTAGAGCACGCGCTTGTCGTAAGTGGTCCACGCCGGGTCAAGCACATGATCGCCAACTTTGCGGCCGTTGATGCGCAGCTCGTAATAGCCGACGCCCGCGACATAGGCGCGCGCGCGCACCGGACGGCCCGCAAGCGTGAACTCCTTGCGCACCTGGTTCGCGCCGCCGATCCATTTCGCCTTCCAATCCGCGTTCTCCATCAGGCCTGTCTCGAAGCGTCCGGCTGCGCTGTACGGGCTGGCATGATCGCCGCTATCCCAGTAGCGCACCTTCCAGAAATAGGTCTGCCCGCTCGCGACGGGCTTGCCCGCGTAGACCACGTGCACGGACTGGCCGCCCGGCGCCTTGCCGCTATCCCATTGGTCGCCTGCGGGCGCATCCGGTTTCAACGAGACCAGCACCTGATACGCAGTCTGCCTTTCGCCGCGCGCAGCGTGCTCCAGCACCCATGAAAAACGCGGCTGCGGCACGTCGATCCCCACAGGATCGGTAAGATATTCGCAACGCAATCCGGACGGCGCGGCGGCCATCGAGCCTTCCTGCGCTGGCAGCAGGGGAACACATAGAGCACAAAGCACGGCCCACTTCGCGGTCCATTTCGCAAGCATGGATGCCTCCTTGAAAAGAGTAGTGTATCCGAAATGCGCCGGACCGGCCGGGAGTTTAACGGCTTTGGGGAAACCGCTCCCTAACGGTCGCGGCTCGGTAACAGTCGCGTTGATCTACTGAGCCGCGACCGTAAGGGAGCGGTTCTCAGGACGGTATCTCCATCCGCACCCGCAGGCCCGGCGTGGCATTCTCCGCCGAAATATTGCCGTGGTGCGCGCCGATGGCTCGGTACGCAATCGCCAGGCCCAGCCCCACGCCGCCCGTCTGGCTGTCTCTGGAACCGTCCGCGCGAAAGAACGGCTGAAAGATTCTGGGCAACATCTCGTCCGGCACGCCGGGACCGTAATCGCGCACCGAAATCGACGCTTTCCCGGCGGCCGATTCCAGCTTGACATCGATCGGCGAGCCTTCCGGCGCGTAGCGAATCGCATTGCGCAACACATTCTCGATGGCCCGACGCAGCAATTCGCGGTCGCCCCAAACCGGCAAAGCGCCGGCCGATTCGTAATGCAACCGGCAGCGGCGCGCATCGGCTTCCATGCGGCTGGCGTCCAGCAGTTCTTGCACCAGTTGGTCCAGATCGAAATGTTCCACGCGGCGCGACGCGGGGTCGCCCTCCACGCGCGTCACCTCCACCAGCGCGCCAACCAGATTCGTCAGCCGATCGATCTCCTTCGTGACTCGGGCCGCAGCGGCGTTACGGTCCTCCGCCGTTTTGGTCAGCTCCGCCGCGAAGCTGAGCCGCGCCAGCGGCGAACGCAACTCGTGCGAAATGTCCTGCAGCAAGCGCCGCTCGGCGGTCAATAGTGTCTCGATGCGCCCGGCCATCTGGTCGAATGCGCGCGCCACGTCTCCAATCTCGTCGCGTCTGCGCAAGCCCGCCCGCGCCGAGAGGTCCCCGCTGCCGAAGCGCTCCACCGTGTGCGCCAGCCCGCGCAGCGGCGACGCGATGTTCACCGCCAGCATCCAGCATAGGAGCCCGACTACCAGCAAAATCAGTCCATAGTAAGGCAGGAAGCTCCAGCGAGTGAAGGGTGGCCGGTCGGTCGCAATCAGCCGGTAAGCGCCATCCTGCGACGGCACCACAAACACGAACCGGTCACCCAGCGGATGCGGGACATTGTGTCCACCCCGGGCGGCGGCCAAAAACGCGGAACGGTCCGCACCTGTCACCAGGTCCTTGCCTTGCGCATCGGTGAAGAAATGTTCCGGGCCGAAGTAAGTCTGCAGCTTCCGCAGGTAAGCGCTCAGCGCCGCCGGCCCTCCGGATCGGTAGGTCACTTCGGCCTCGTCCACCTGGAATGCCACGGTCCTTTCGAACGGTCCTCCCTTGCCGGAAATGCGCGAAGCCATGCCGGTCGAAATGAACAGATAAGCGCCCAGTGAAAGCACCAGCGTGCCGAACGACCACAGCAGAATCTTGGCGAAGACCGTTCTCATTCCGCCTCCTCCGGCGCCGCCGCGAAAAAGTAGCCCACGCCGCGCACCGTGCGGATCTGCACGCGATCGCCGCACTCCAACTTCTTCCGCAGATGGCTGATGTGGACGTCCAGCGAGCGCTCGTACGGCGTCGACTCACGCTGGTAGAGAACCGCGGCCAGCTCATTGCGCGAAACCACTCGGCCCGCCGCGCGCACCAGGAAATCGAGTATGTCGAATTCGATGGCGGTCAGTTCGACGGTCTCGCCCTCGATCCACGCCTCGCGGGTCTGTGAGTCGACCCGCACGCCACCGGCCTCGGCCACCTCGGATAGCGCAGTTCCCTGCCCCGTGCGCCGCAACACAGCCCGCATGCGCGCCAGCAGTTCTTCCGGGCCAAACGGCTTTGGCAGGTAATCGTCGGCGCCCGCGTTGAGACCGGCGATGCGGTCGGTCTGCGCGGTGCGCGCCGTCAACAGGATCACCGGGACGGAGCTGCGCCGCCGGATTTGTTTCAGCAGCTCGAAGCCATCCAGAACCGGCAGCATGACGTCCAGGATGACGAGGTCGTACTGCCCTTCCAAGGCGCGCGCCAGGCCGCGCGGGCCGTCGTGCGCCGCTTCGATGGCGAACTCGTGTTGTGAGAAAAACTCGGCCATTAGCGCGCACAGGTCCGTATCGTCGTCCACCAGCAGCACTCGCCTCACTAATTCAGTTGTAACTCAGATCCAGGGCGCGTAACACCGCTTTTACAAAACTTAAGGTTCGCCGGTGCGGTTCTAGCGAATACTGGAATTGGAGCCAATATGAAATCCCCGTGGGCGCTGGCCGCCCTCTTAGTGTCTCTATCGATCGGCAGCGTGGCGCAAACCGGCGCCGGCTTGCACGGCGTGGTCACCGACCCATCGGGCGCGTCCGTCCCGGGTGCGCTGGTGCAACTGCGCGGGCCGGGCGTAGACCAACGCACGACAACCGACGCCACCGGCAACTACGCCGTCGAGACAGTGAAGCCCGGCAAGTATACCGTGCGGTTCATCGCCAAAGGATTCACCTTGATCGAGCGCAAGGAGGTGGAGATCGTCAATCCCACGGCGCTCGACGTGCAGTTGGTCATTGCCGCGGAAAACCAGGTAGTCAATGTCGAGGCCGAAGCCAACAGCGTGAGCGCCGACACCGCCGATAACGGCGACGCGCTGGTGCTCGGGGAAAAACAACTGGCGGCCCTATCCGACGATCCCGACGAGCTTTCGCAGCAACTGCAGGCCCTGGCCGGTCCGGGCGGCGGCCCCGATGGAGCGCAAATCTACATCGATGGCTTCACCGGCGTCAACCTGCCGCCGAAATCCTCGATCCGCGAGGTGCGCATCAACTCCAACCCTTTCTCGCCGGAATACGACCGGCCTGGTTTTGGGCGTATTCAGATCTTCACCAAGCCAGGCACCGACAAGATCCGCGGCCAAGCCTTCCTGCAGTACAACAAAGAAGCTTTGAACTCGCGTAGCCCGCTGCTTGAGCAGTCCAAGCGCCCGCCCTACCAACAACAATTCTACGGGTTGAGCCTCAGCGGTCCGCTCTTGAAATCGAAGGCATCCTTCGGCTTCGATGCCGAGCACCGCACCATCGATGAAAACGCGTTTATCCTCGCCACTACCCTGGATGCCCGCCTGAATCCGCTGAACGTCAATCAGGCGCTCCTGACGCCGCAATACCGCACCACGCTAACTCCCCGCCTGGACTATTCGATCAACGCCAACAATACCCTGACCGTGCGTTATCAAAACACGCGCGTGGAAATGGATAAAGAAGGCGTCGGTGGTTTCAGCCTGGCCGACCAGGCATACAATCAGACATCCTCCGAAAATACGCTGCAAGTCACCGAGACCGCGGTGTTGGGCGCCCGGGCCATCAACGAAACGCGCTTCCAGTATATGCGCTCGGCCCTGGACAACACCGCGAACAACAGCACTCCCGCGCTGATTGTTGCGGGCGCGTTCCAGTCGGGCGGCCCGCAAATCGGCAACTCCGCTACTCTAACGAATAACTGGGAACTGACCAATACTTCGACTTACACCAGGGGCGCGCATGTTTGGAAGTGGGGCGGGCGCGTGCGGGAGTCGTTTCTGCGCGACACATCCGTCAATAACTTCGGCGGGACGTTCACCTTCTTCGGCGGCATCGGGCCGGAGTTGAACGCCGACAACCAGGCCATAGCCGGCGCCACCGAGCAACTTTCCGCGCTGGAAGTCTACCGGCGCACGCTGCTGTTTCAACAGGAAGGGCTGAGCGCCGCCCAAATTCGCGCGCTGGGAGGCGGCGCTTCGCAATTCAGCTTGAGCGCGGGCACTCCCACAACCCCCGTGAACCAGCTCGACACAGGATTGTTCGTGAACGACGACTGGCGCGCGCGCCCCAACCTGACCTTCAGCTACGGCTTGCGTTACGAGGCGCAAACCAACATCGGCGACCATGGAGACATCGCGCCGCGCGCCGCCATTGCGTGGGGCATCGATGGCGGCGCGAATAAGACTGCCAAGACAGTGCTGCGCGCCGGCTTCGGAATCTTCTACGATCGCATCGGGATCAACGACACGCTGAATGCCACACGCTACGGCCTCACCGAGCAAACCTACACGCAGCAATCCTATCTGATACTGAATCCCGACTTCTTTCCTAGCGTACCTTTGCCCGCATCGCTGAAGGACAGCCAGCAGCCCCAACAGTTACAACTGCTTTACGCGGGCATTCAGGCGCCGCGCAACTATCAGGCAAGCGTCGGCGTCGACCGGCAGGTCAATCAGCACGTCCGATTCAACGTCAGTTACATCGCCAGCCGCGGCGTACACCTGGAGCGCTCCGTCAACGTCAACGCGCCCATCGACGGAGTCTACCCTTACGGCAACTCCGACATTCGCCTGCTGACCGAAACGGTGGGCTTCAGCCGCTCGAACATGCTGATGATCAGCCCGAATGTGAATTTCGGAAAGATCTTCCTGTTCGGCTTTTACGGGCTCTCTTACGGGATGGACGACAACGAAGGCGCGCCCGCCAACCCATACAATCTGAGAGCGGAGTGGGGACCCTCCTCGTTCGCCGATATCCGTCACCGCTTGCTGCTGGGCAGCAGTCTGCCGCTGCTGCTGAAGTTCACCATCAGCCCGTTCTTCCTGGTGCAGAGCGGCGCGCCTTACAACATCACCACCGGGATCGATTCGAACGATACCGGGTTCGCGGCCGAGCGCCCGGAACTGATGACCGGCTTGGGCGCCTCCACTTGCACCGGCGGCGCTCTGTTGTACGCCACGGGATTCGGATGCTTCAACCTCCAGCCGGCCGCGGGCGCGCCTACCATCGGACGGAACTACGGGCGCGGTCCGGCCACCGTCAACCTGGGTTTGCGGCTGGCGCGCACGTGGTCGTTTGGAGGCTCGGGCGAGTCCGGCCTGCCGCAGGGACAGATGGGGCCTCCGCCCGGAGCGGGCGGCGCGCGCGGCGGTGGCGGCCCAGGCGGTCCTGGAGGCGGCGGTCCGCCACCGGGAGGCGGTCCCCCGCCGGGAGCCTTCGGCGCGATGACCGGCCGCAAGTACAATCTCACGCTGAGCATCAACGCGCGCAATGCGCTGAATCATCCCAATTACGCGGCGCCCAATGGCGATTTGAGCTCGCCCTTCTTCGGGCAGTCCCTCAGCCTTGCGGGATTTGGTCCGTTCGGCTCGCCCAGCACTTACAACCGCAAGATCGACTTACAACTGCGCTTTACCTTCTGATCACTCCGGCGCGGTGTGATCGAGCTTCTTTTCGCGTTGGCGGGAAAACTGCTCGCATTACAGACGGGATGTTGGCCGAACCGTGGGCTTGCCCCCGGACGTGGTCCGTCGCGAACGTTTTACAAATCCTATCCGGAAAGGTGGCTATCGCATGCTGTGGACAATTTTCGTTGTGCTCTTGATCTTGTGGTTGTTGGGTACCCGTGACAGCCCGGTTATAATCGCCTTTGACACCCAAAACCGCCTTTCTATTTCCCGGTCAGGGATCGCAATACGCCGGCATGGGCAAGAGCCTTGCCGCGCAGTCGACCGTGGCGCGCGCCGTCTTTGAAGAAGCCGATGACGCGCTGGGATTCCCGCTCTCAGCCCTATGTTTCGAGGGACCGGAAGATGCGCTCAAGCTGACGGAGAACACGCAGCCGGCGCTGCTCACGGTTTCCACCGCCGCCTTTCGCGTGCTGGCGGAACGCGGCTTCGTGCCGGACTACGTGGCCGGCCACAGCCTGGGAGAATACTCCGCTCTGGTAGCGGCCGGCAGCCTGCAATTCGCGGATGCCGTGCGCCTGGTCCGCAAGCGCGGCCGCTACATGCAGGAAGCCGTGCCGCCCGGGTTGGGCGCGATGGCCGCGCTGCTCCGTCTGCCCGAAGGCGCGCTGCATGGCATTCTGCAAGAGGCTGCGCAGGGGGAAGTGGTAAGCGCTGCGAATCTGAACGCGCCTGACCAGGTGGTGATCGCCGGACACGCCGGCGCGGTGAATCGCGCCATCGATCTGGCCAAAGCCGCGGGCGCGCGCCGCGCGATTCTATTGCAGGTCAGCGCGCCGTTCCATTGCGCCCTGATGAAACCTGCGCAGGAGCGCCTGGCCGCCGATTTGAATGCCGCGAACTTCTCCGATTTCGCTTGCCCGCTGGTAAACAACTGGCAGGCGCGGGAAGTGCACACGGGCGCGGAGGCGCGGCAGGGTTTATACGAGCAGGTTCCCAATCCAGTGCTCTGGGCGGAATCCATAGGGTATCTTGCGGCGCAGGGGGTTCAACGGTTCGTCGAAGTGGGCGCGGGCGGCGTGCTCACCGGTTTGTTGCGCTCCATCGATACGAGCTTCGAAGGGTTCCGTTTCGGCGATCCTGCCGACTTGGAGAAACTGTCCAGATAGATTCCAGTGCACTACGACCAGGCAGAATACGACCTTCGCTGCGAATGGGGTCTGGCGGGTGTGCAGGTCCTCGCGCCGAACAACGATGTGCTTGTCGTCGTCGACGTGCTGGTGTTCTCCACCGCCGTGGACATCGCTGTCGCGCACGGTGCCGCCGTGCTGCCGTATCGCTGGCGGGACAGTTCCGCCGCAGCCTTCGCGAAATCGAAAGGAGCGCTGGTGGCCTCGCCCCGGTCCGCCGGCGGCTACTCTCTCTCGCCTCCCTCGTTGCAGTCGATCCCGGCGGGCGCCGCCGCGACTTTCACGGCCTGCCTGCGAAACTGCCGCGCGGTCGCCGCCCATGCGCGCGCCCGCGGTTCTCGCATCGCCGTCATTCCGGCCGGAGAGCAGTGGGGCGACGGCGCGCTTCGTCCGGCCATTGAAGATCCGATCAGTGCTGGAGCGGGGCTGGCCAGTTTTCCCGGCCGGCCATCGCCCGAGGCCCAAACGGCCGTTGCCGCATTCGGGCGTTTCCAGCACAATCTGCACGATGCGCTGGTGCGCGGCACGTCGGGCAAGGAACTGGTGGGACGGGGATTTGCCTGCGACGTCGAGGCGGGCGCCGCTATGACCGCCTAAGTACCGCTTGCGCCGCCTGCAGCATGGCCCGCGCGTAGCCCACGTTGTACGCGTAGCCCACGTACGCACCGCCGCCCGGATAATACGGATGAAAATCCGGCCGCTCGCGATCGGCGTCCAGCGCCCGCGGGTGCTCCGGATAAATCAGCCGCGGATACTTCTGGCGCACCAGTTCCTGCATCACAGCGAACATGTCGATCTGGCCTTCGTCGAGAAATACTTCCGTGTAATTCTCGTACGGCTTGCGCACCCGCACATTCCGGAAATGCACGTGGTTGATGGCATCCCGCGATCCGAAATAGCGGCAGACTTCCACCGGGTCCTGGCCCATCTCGCGGGTGACTCCGCAATCGAAAGTGATCCCATTCGACGGGCTGGGCACGATGGCGACGAGCCGCTTCCAACCTTCCACCGTCCCCATGATCTGCCCCGATCCGCGGCTCAGCGGCGCCGGTGGATCGTTGGGGTGCAACGCCAGCCGCACGCCCGATTCCGCCGCCACCGGCACCACAGCCTTCAGGAAATATGCGACGTTGCCCCACATCTCGTCGAGCGAGTGCGTGCCCTCCGCCTCCAGCGGCGGCAGATCCTTCACGCGGCCGTAATCGAACGCGGTCAGCCCCGCGCCAGCGCGTCCGATTTCTTCGTAGTAACCCTCCACCAGGCGGTGCGCGTAGAAGTTGTACTCGATCACAGGCAGACCCGCCTTGCCGGCCGCGCGAATCGATTGCCGCACCTTTTCGATCTCTTCGTCCCGGCCCGGCCTGCCGTAGATGGCGTTCGGAAAACCGCCGATCATCATGTTGCCCAGGGTCAGGCCGCCGGCCTTCAAGCGTTCCATCCGCGCGCGGATCGCGGATTCCTCCCACGGAATCGGCGGACCGCCCATGGCCACGTGGTCCACTCCAAGCTGCTTCACGCGCCGCATGCCGGCGTCATCCAGCGCGGCTGCCTGGAGCCTCCCCGAGAGTTCCAGACAGATCTTGGGTATGCCCGCACCGTCGCCACCCGCCTGCGACGCTCCCGCGCTCACCGGCGTTGAGGATGCCAACGCGCCCGCGCCCACCACCTGCAGAATCTTACGTCGAGTCATAACCCAATACAATAAATCTATGCGCACTCTCTTCGCACTCTCCCTGGTTGGCGCAATGGGTTTTTGCGCGAACCTGCCCGCCCCGCGCGAGCGTTCCTTCAGCTTCGAATACGCGGTAACCGTGAAGGACATCCCCACTGGATCGCACACGGTCGATATCTGGCTGCCGGCGCCGCACGGCGATGCCTTCCAGCGCATCGCGAACCTGCATGTGGAATCGCCCTACCGGTACGAAATCTCGAACGGCACGGAAGATAACCGCATCCTGCATATCCGCGTAACGGATCCCAAAGAGCCGGCCATCGCGGTCGCCATGCGCTTCGATGCCATGCGCAAGGAGCACATCCAACCGCTCGCCGCGGCTTTGCCCGCGAACGGCGCGGCCGAGCCGGCAGGTCTGGAACGCTACCTGCAACCCGACCGCCTGGTACCGCTCGACGACACCATCCGGCGCTGGGCGCGCGAGGTGGTCGACGCGGCCGGCGCCAAGACCGATCTGGAAATGGCGCGCGCCATTTACAATCACGTGGTGGCCACCGTGAAATACGATAAGAGCGGCAAGGGATGGGGCAACGGCGACATCTATTACGCGTGCGACGCGCGCCGCGGCAATTGCACCGACTTCCACGCCATCTTCATCGGCTACGCGCGCGCCGTGGGCATCCCCGCCCGTTTCGCCATCGGCTTTCCCTTGCCCGCCGATCGCGGCGCGGGCAAAATCGCCGGCTATCATTGCTGGGCGGAATTCTACGCGAAAGGCATCGGCTGGGTGCCTGTGGACGCGTCGGAAGCCGCCAAGAATCCGGCCAAACGCGAGTACTTTTTCGGCGCGCACGACGAGAACCGCGTAGAACTGAGCAAGGGCCGTGACGTGATCCTCGTGCCCAGGCAACAAGGCGCGCCGTTGAACTATTTCGTCTATCCGTACGTCGAACTGGATGGCGCCAAATTCACCAGCGTCGATACCAGCTACTCGTACCAAGACCAGCCATGAAACGATTATTGCGTTACGCAGCCGCAGCGGGCCTGACGTTGGCCCTGACGCCCTTCGTCGCGCCGCAGGTCAGGCCGCCTCGGACGCCCTCCAGCGACGAGGATGTGCCGCCGCTCCCCAACGGTAAGCTGCGGGACGAAATCCTGAAGGCCGATCACGAAAAGGACCTGAAGGACGCTGCCCAGCTCATCGAACTGGCGGAACAACTCAAGCAGGAACTGGAGAAGAACGACCGCCATGTCCTTTCGATTTCCAGCCTCAAGAAGACCGAAGAAATTGAGAAACTGGCCAAACGCATCCATTCACGGCTGGTACACTGACGTGGCGGCTAAGTGGGGCAGGCCCTCGGCCTGCGGCGGCCTCTCAGGCCGCTTCCGCGCGTGCGCTATTCTTGCTCTGGCGGTCATCCTCGTCCCCCCCGCCGCTGCGCAGGCCCCCAAATCCGCCCTCCTGGTCTTGCTGGGCGGCGACGCCAAAACCTGGCAAGCCGCGTGTCAGGAGCGCGGCTGGCAGTTCCTCCAGCCCTCCAGCGATACCGCCGGCAAGAGCCCCGACCAGCGCGTCAAAGCCATAGCTGCCGAAGTGGAGGAAACCGAAAAGCGGCTGCCCGTGGACCCCAATCGTGTCTACCTCGCGGCGCAGGGCGGGTCCGTCTCCACGCTGTTCTATGTGGCCGCTCGCATGCCCGATCTTTGGGCCGCCGCCGTAGCCGCCGGAGGGAGTCCGCGCGCGGCCATCGATAGCAATCGCTTATTCGCCGCCAACACCACCAACCTGCCCGTCTTGTGGCTGTTTGCAAATCGGGACGAGGAGCCTCTGGGCAAGAAGCTGCAGTCCGCGGGCTTCAATCTGGAGTGGCGCGAGCCGGCTGCGGCCAAGCCCGCGGAAATCTTCGACTGGCTCGCCGCGCACCAGCGCGATCCGTTCCCCACCACGGCGGATTGCGAAACCGGCAGCCCGCTGTTCACGCACTGTTATTGGATGGAGGTCACCAAGTTCGATCCTGCCGAGCGAAACGACGTGCTGGATTCCACGCGCGTGCCGCCGCTGGGATCGGGCGCCCGATTGGCCATCGGCCCGTTTGGATACAATCCAGCCGAGCCCGGTCCGGGCGTTCTGGTCGCGTCGCTGCCCGAAAAATATGCGGGACCGCTCAAGCTCAACGACCGCATCGTGGAGTTGGGCGGCAAGAAACTGAGCGACGCCGCGGAATACGCGCAAGTCCTGTATCGGACGTTCGAGGAGAAGCCTGTCGTGGTCATGGTTCAGCGCGGCAAGGACCGCCTTCGCCTGGAAACCAAGATCGAGTTGGCGCCGAGCGCCGAGCCGGTCACCGCCCGCGTGCGCGCGCAGTATCTGCCGGAATTGCACGAAGTCGAGGTAGTCAGCCGCGCCGTCACCCAAATGAAGCTGACCGTCACCGAGTCGTGGCTCCCGGCCAAGATCACCTGGAATGGCACCGACGTAGCCAACGCCACCGCTCCCGGCTGCTGGCTGCTGGACGAACAGAAAGAGTTGCTCACGGCCAAGCGTTGTCAGTAAGGGCGGCGCGGTATCGTTTAAAATAGCTGCCATGGACCCCGCCCGCGCCGGAACAGCGATTGTGCTGGTCAACCTGCTGATCAACATCGTCCACGGCGCGGCCCACCTGGCATTGCACATCGATCTGAGCGCCGCTGAAAAGCTCTTCGTAGCGGTGGTGATTCTCGCCGGCCCGCTGCTGGCCATGGCATTACTGTGGACGCCATGGCAGCGCCTCGGATTCGGCCTGCTGGCGCTGACGATGGCTGGGTCGCTGGCCTTCGGCCTGTACCATCACTTTATGGCAATGGGTCCGGACCACGTTGGGGCACAGGTTGCCGGCGTCTGGGGAACCACGTTCGTCATTACCGCGTGCCTCCTGTTTCTCGCGGAAGCCGCGGGCACTTGCCTGGGTGTACGGTATCTTTACCGCGCACGGTAGCTTATACGCTACCATAGAAGGATGGGTGAGCCGATTGAGCTTCGCATCTATGGCGGCCGGTTCTCCAAATGGATCGATTCCAACAAGGATAAGCGGGCGGCGGCGATTATTCGGGCACGGCTCAATCGAATACGGTTGGGCAACTTCGGCGAGTCGAAATCGGTGGGCGGTGGAGTCGAAGAAGTTGAGGATCGACTTTGGACCAGGGTACCGGGTCTACTTCGGCAGATACGGCAAGTCGGTCGTTATATTGCTCTGCGGCGGAAGCAAGCAGACTCAAAGCAAAGACATCCATACCGCACAAGCGCTTTGGAAGGACTACCTCGATGGTAAAGACTGAATCGTATAAAGAGAACCTGCTGGAGGCGTTGAAGGATCCGGAGACCGCGGCGGAATATCTGACTGCATGTCTCGATGACGGCGATGTGGATGTGTTTCTGCTGGCGCTTCGGGATGTCGCCGAGGCTCAAGGCGGGATCAGAAAGCTATCGGGGCGGGCCGGTCTTAACCGGGAGAATCTGTATCGTATGCTGTCAGGATCGGGCAATCCTTCCCTTACCAGCCTGGACTCGGTACTTAGCTCTCTTGGACTCAGGTTGGCGGTTGCGGTGAGACAGTAGAAATTACGCCAGAATCCCGCTCACCACATTCCCCGCAATCCCCGTCAACCGCGCATCCAGCCCCTGGAACTTCACCGTCAGGCGCTTGTGGTCGATGCCTAGCAGGTGCAGCATCGTGGCATGGAAATCGGGCACGGCCACCGCGTGCTCGACCGCGGCGTAGCCTAACTCGTCGGTGGCGCCGTAACTGATGCCGCCCTTGATGCCGCCGCCCGCCAGCATGAAGCTGAAGCCCTTGATGTGGTGATCGCGGCCATCGCCCTGCGACATAGGCGTGCGCCCGAATTCCCCGCCCCACACCACCAGCGTGTCGTCCAGCATGCCGCGCTGCTTGAGGTCCTGGATCAACGCCGCGGTGGGCCGGTCAGTCTCCTGCGCCTTGATCACCACGTTGGCCTTCACACCCGAGTGGTGATCCCAGTCGCGATGGTAGAGCTGAATGAAGCGCACGCCGCGCTCGGCCAAGCGTCGCGCCAGCAGGCAGTTCGAGGCGAACGATCCGTCGCCCGGCTTGGCGCCGTACATCTCCATCACGCTGGCCGGCTCCTTGCTCATGTCCACCAGGTCGGGCACGCTCGATTGCATGCGGAAAGCCATCTCGTACTGCGCCACGCGCGTGAGAATCTCGGGGTCCTGCGTGGTTTTGTATTGCAGGCGATTCAGCGCGTTCACCGCCTGGAACGATTCGCTCTCGGCGGCGTCGCTTACGCCCGGCGGATTCTTGACGTGCAGCACAGCGTCGCCGAACGAGTTCAGCTTCACACCCTGGAATTTGCTCGGCAGGATGCCGCTCGACCACTGGCGTGCCGCGATGGGCTGCATCTGGCCGCCCTTGCCGGAAGACATCAGCACCACAAATCCAGGCAGGTTATCCGCCTCTGCGCCCAATCCGTAGAATATCCACGATCCCATGCTGGGGCGGCCCGCAATGATGGAGCCGGTATTCATCAGCGTGTGGGCGGGATCGTGATTGATCTGCTCGGTCCACATGGAGCGCACGATGCAGATATCGTCGGCCACGCTGCCGATGTGCGGAAACAGCGAGCAGATCTCCTGGCCGGATTTGCCGAACTTCTGAAAGGGATGCTGCGGGCCGAAGCAGGTTAAGCGCTGGCCCTGCAGTTGCGCGATTTGCTGCCCGGCGGTGAAGGAGTCCGGCATGGGCTTGCCGGTCATCTCGGCGAGCTTAGGTTTGTAGTCGAAGGTTTCCAAATGCGACGGGCCGCCCGCCTGGTAAAGGAAGATGACCCGCTTGGCCTTGGCCGGATGATGCAGCGGGTTGACCACGCCTGTGGACGCCAGCAGACGCCGGTCGAGCAGCGAATTCAGCGCCAGCAAGCCGACGCCGGCGAGGCCGTCGCGCAGGAACGTGCGGCGGCAGACTTCACAATCGTGGGGCAGGCTCTCAGCCTGCGCGGGACTCTCAGTCCCGCTCTTAATTCCGTGTAATGGTTTCATGTAAGTTCAAAATCGCCCGGGCCACCAAAGCCATGGCAGCCACCTCCGGATCGCTCCCTGCCGCCGTCCGCGGCGTCTCGCCCACGCTCATCAGTTGCGCGGCCGATTCCGGCGACGCGCGGAACCGTTCCAAATTCTTCCGATACAGCTCTTCCAGAATCTGGCGCTCCTCGCCGCCCGGCGCGCGGTTCAAAGCCCGCTCAAAGGCCCAATCCAATTGCCGGTCAAACGAGCCGCCGCCCTGCCGTACGATGTTCTCCGCAAATACCCGCGCGCTCTCCACGAAGATCGGATCGTTCATCATATCCAGCGCTTGCAACGGCGTGTTGGAGCTCACCCGGTTCACCGTGCATTCCTCGCGCGTGGGCGCGTCGAAGGTCAGCAACGTGGGATGCAGGAACGTGCGCTGCCATTCGGTATACAGCGCGCGGCGATAAAGGTCCGCGCCGCGGCTGGCCGAGTATTCCCGCTTGGGAAAGTTCATGGCCGCCAGATAGCCTTCCGGCTCGTACGGACGCACGCTGGGACCGCCGAACTGCTCCGTCAGCAGGCCGGCAACCGACAGCGCGATATCGTGTACGATCTCCGCATCCACGCGATAGCGGTTCTGGCGCGCCAGCAGGCGATTATCCGGATCGCGCTCGTCGATCTGCGCGCTCGACATCGACGATTGCCGATACGTGTGGCTGGTGACGATGGTGCGCACGATATGCCGCATGTCCCAATCCTGCATGAATTCTGCCGCCATCCAGTCGAGCAACTCACCGTTGACGGGCCACTCGCCCTGCGAGCCGAGATCCTCCAGCACCTTGGAAAGTCCCGTCCCGAAAAACTCGCGCCACAGGCGGTTGACGAAGGCGCGCGCGGTCAGCGGATTCTGCGGGGAAACCAGCCAGTTGGCCAGATCCAGGCGTGTGGCGCGGCGGCCGTCGGTTTCCAGCTTCGCCAGAAACGCCGGGACGGCCGGCTCCACGATTTCGTGCGTTTCATCCATCCAATTGGCGCGCGGCAGGACCCGTGTGATGCGCGGCCGCGTGGCTTCGGTGAGCACCACGCGCGGGATGGCGGCGTACAGCAAGTCGCGCTCGGCGCGTAGGTGGGCCAGGTGCACGTAAGCCGGCTGCAGTTCGGGCGTGGCGAATTCGAAGTAATCCAGCACGGCGTCCTTTTGCTCGGGGCTGCGCTCGTCCTCCTGCCGGCGCAGGATCTTGGCCAGATCGGGCGGCAGGCCGCGACCGGCCGCGACAGTCAAGGTGAGCGACGGATTCTCGGGCGGGCTGGCTTTCGTTTTGGAGTCGGATTCGCCGTCCTCGGGCCAGGAGTATGTGGCCGCGGAGAGCGCCAGGCGGAAGCGACCGATGGTGGCGCGGCGCAGATCGGAATCGTGATGCAGGCGCACGGTCACCACCGAATCGCCGCGCGTGTGCAAAGGCTCAGCGAAGCGCAGGGCGAGAAACGGATTGTACTCCTCGACGATGGTGACGCCCCATCCGGTCTTCGGATCGCCATCGATGGCAGCCATAGGCGGGTTTTCCACCCGTTCGCCGACGCCCCCGGACGTCGCCAGCACGAAGGGCAGCTTGCGCGGCGCGCCGCCGGGTTCGGCGATCTCGGCCTCGACCTCGGTGAGCACAAAGCGGTCCGCACCGCGGGCAAAGCGCGTGCCCGGCAGGCTTTCATCCTGAAATACGTCGATGCCCAGCGCGGTCCATGCGCCTTCTCCCGGCTTGAACGTGACCGTATACGTCTCGTTATCGGGATTCGGACCCGACGCCACAACCAGGCCCTCGCCACGTTTGCGCTCGGAACTGAGCGAGCCATGCAGATAGAAGTTACTATCCACGGCTTCTTCGTTATATATAGTGAGCTTCGCGCCGTTGGCCGCGCCAGCCCCCGTGGGCCGTTGATAGGTCCAGGCCAGCTTGCCGGCTTCGAAATCCGGCAGCAGGCGGTCTTCCCAGGCCCAGCGCTGCTTCTTGATCTGCTCGGCCTGCGCATCAAGGCCGCGCCGCGCCGCCGTGACCTGCTCATCCAGCTCGGCGAGGCGGCGGCGCTGTTCATCGCTCGGAAGCGGCAGTTTCTCGCCCCACGCGCCGCGGCCTCTGTCCGCAATCTGGCCCGTTTCCCGGATATCGGCGAAGAAAGCCTTCATGGCGTAGAAATCTTTGTTGGTGAAGGGATCGAACTTGTGATCGTGGCATTCGGCGCAGCCCATCGTGGATCCCAGCCACACGGTGCTGAGCGTGCGCACGCGGTCGGCGCCATATTTGGCCAGATACTCATTGGGCTGCAAGCCGCCCTCGGCCGAAGCGCGGTTCAGGCGATTGTATGCCGCGGCGACTTTTTGCTCGGCGCTCGCGCCGGGAAGCAGGTCGCCGGCCAGTTGCTCGCGCGTGAACTGGTCGAAAGGCTTGTTGTCGCGGAAAGCGCGCAGTACGTAATCGCGATAGGGCCAGGTGGGCCAGATGTTGTCGCCGTGAAAGCCGGCCGTATCCGCGAAGCGCACCGCATCGAGCCAGTGCATGGCGCGCATTTCGGCGTAGGCCGCCGAAGCGAGCAGACGGTCCACCAGCTTTTCGTAGGCGTCCGGCGACCGGTCGTTGAGGAATCGATCGGCCTCCTGCGGCGTGGGTGGGATTCCGGTGAGGTCGAGCGTCACGCGGCGGAGGAGGGTGCGGCGATCCGCTTCGGGCGAGGGCGTCAACTGTTCGCGCGCCAGGCGCGCCTGGATGAAGTTGTCTATGGGATTGCGGATAGGCGCCTTGGCGTCCGCCACCTCTGGAACCGGCGGACGCTTCACCGGCTGGTAGGCCCAGTGGCCTTCGTACGCGGCTCCTTCGGCGACCCAGCGGCGGATGGTCTCCTTCTGCGCGTCGGTGAGCACCTTCTCGGCGTATTTCGGCGGCATCCGGTGCGCGGCGTCCGTGGCAAAGATGCGCTGCACGATGGCGCTCTTATCCGGGTCGCCGGGCATGATCGGGATGGCCCCCGACGGCGTGGGCTTCACAGCTTCTTCGCGGCGGTCCAGACGCATGCCCGCCATGCGCGCGCGCTTATCGGGTCCGTGGCAGCGAAAGCAGGTATCCGACATGATCGGCCGGATATCGCGATTGAACTTGACCGGTTCGGCGCCGGCCGCCAGGGACAGGCAAGCGATCAGCAGTACAGTTCCCTCCGGGTGCATGTGGAATATGTTACAACGTGGCGCAAGCGCCGGGGTGAAATGTCGGCGTTACAATAAAAAGGATGTCGAGCTTCGCAGGCGTTTCCGTCGAAGAATATCTGTCCACCTCCTACCGGCCCGACTGCGACTACGTGGACGGGGAGCTGCGCGAGCGAAACGTGGGAGAATACCCGCACAGTAATCTGCAAACAGGCTTGGCGATCTGGTTTGGAAACCGCCAACGCGACTGGGGCATCCGGGTCTTGGTTGAGCAGCGCGTCCGCGTAAGCCCCCACCGCTTTCGCATCCCGGACGTCTGCGTGCTGCGCCGCAACCAGCCCATTGAGCCGGTGTTTACGCAGCCGCCGCTGATCTGCATTGAAATCCTCTCGAAGGACGACCGGCTTCGCGATATGCAGGAACGTGTCGACGAATACCTTAACTTCGGCGTGCCCGACGTGTGGATTCTCGACCCGGTCTCGCGCAAAGCGTACGTATGCACCCAAAGCGGGTTTCAGGAACCGGAGGGCGGTATCCTGCAAGCGGCGGGGTACCCGATTCGAGTGCCGCTCGCCGAAATCTTCGCCCAACTGGACCAGTAGGCGACGACACGATCGCCCACTTGCGTGAAACGTCTTTCCTTCCAATGGCGTCGTAGGGTATTACGACCCAAACCCGCCGTCAATGCGCGATAATGATTCAAGGGCCATTGAGTCGTTTTGTTGATGCCGCCAAAAAATCTTAGAGGAGAACTTCTGACGTGAAACGAATTTGCCGCTACCTTCCCATTCTCTCCCTTCTGTTGCTCTGCGTACCGTTCGCCAGCGCTCAGAGCTCCGTCGACATTATGCTGGGGCTCGGAACCGCGCATGACAGTGCCAGTTCAAGCGGCCTCGACAACGCCGCCCTCAGCCAATGCTCACCCATTGGCAGCTCGAGCATAACCACCGGGGGCACGTGTTCTGCGACTCCTAGTCTGGGTGGCGTTTTCATGAGCATCGGCGGAGATGCTATCCTCTGGAAGAACCTCGGCTTTGGAATGGAGGTCAGCTTCCAGCCCGCGAAGAGCCAATTCATAAACATCCCCAGCTATGGCCCGCTGGACTACCGGCAAACATTCTACGATTTCAATGGCGTTTACGAGCCGGTGCATAGCAAGCGCGTCTCGTTGCAGTTGCAGGGCGGAGTCGGCGGCGCCAAAACAAGCTTCTCGATCACGCAAAGCAGTTGTGTGGGGAGCGCCTGCGTCAGCCAAGCCCAGCCGGTGGTAAGCTCGAATCACTTTCAGGTCCACGCCGGCGTCGGCGTGTCGCTGTTTGTAACCGAGCACATTTTCATCCGTCCGCAGTTCGACATACACTATGTGCCGAACCTCACGGGTCAGCCCGGGTTCGGAAGCGATCTGGTGACAGCGGGCACCGTCTGGGTAGGCTACAACTTCGGCTCCCGGTAGGGCAGGTCATTGCGGGGCACTCTTCCTGCCACCGAGCACCTGCATCGCTCGTGGGGGCGGTCCCCCTGGACCGCGGCCGACGCCCCCGTCGGCCACTCGCGGGATTGGAGGGCTGCCCGCCCGCCACGCCGTCACGAAGCGGCGCGGTACTTGTCGCGGCAAGCCGGCGAACAGAAATGCACCGTCTGGCCGTTGATCCGCTTGGTTACCGACGTGTCCGCTGAGACATAGGTCCCGCAAACCGGGTCTTTCTTCAACTCGCCGCCCGCCGAAGCCGTGGTGGGCACCGGCCGGACCTGCTTGGGCGCAACCTGAGTGTTCATTCCGCCAAAGATGGACCTCAGCAGAATGCGCACCACCCACAGCACTAACAGAGGCAGGACAACGAAGCGGAACAATAAGCGCATTATGCTAAGGGGCGCTCTTTCCGGCGCCCCGCAATCATTATCGCATCCACCGCGGCCCTAGTTCTTCTTGGTGGTCTTCTTCTTGGCCGCGGGATTCTGATACGACGTATCCACCGCGCCAGAAAGTGTGGCGAGCATGCCCTTGCACGATTCCGCGAACGGCCCATCCGGCTTCAGTTCCAGGTACGCTTGGAAAGCTTCGCGCGTTCCCGGTACCGGGTCGTATTTGCCGTCGGCGCCCAGCGCGGCTTTGCCGATCAGGTAGATGCCATATTGATATTGCGCGTCGGCATATTTCGGATCGGCCTCGATCGCCTTTTTGAACGCCGCTCCAGCCTCTTCGCTCTGGTTGTTGTTCACCAGCAAAGCGCCCAGATTGTAATAGTATTTGCCGGCGCTGGGAGGATCGAGTTGGGCCGCTTTGGCAAGCTCGGCCTGCGCCTCCTCGAACTTCTTGGCTCCCGCGAGCGCCAGGGCGTAGTTGTTATGCACGCCGGCATCGTCCGGCTTCAACGTCAGCGTCTTCTGATACGCTTCCATCCCCTTGTTGATGGCGTCGTCGTGCTCGGGACCCGTCTTGGTTTTGGCCAGGCTGATTTCCGCATCGCCCAGATTGGCCCAGACGACCGGCTGGTCGGGCGCCATTTCGCTGGCTTTGGCAAACTGGGTGACGGCCACGTCGAACTGCTTGGCGTTCACCGCCTCTTTGCCCGCGTTAAAAGCCTCGTTGAGCTGTTTGTTCTTGGCCGTCAGCGCCGCGCGCTCTTTGTTTGTCTTTTCGAAGGCGGCCTTCTCCTCGGGCGTCATGCTGCGCGCCTGGTCTTTGCTGAGGTTGCCGGACTGAGCGGCCTGGCTCAGGGCTTGCCGCTTCTTCGCCGTCGCCTGCATGTCGAAGTTGTTCACTTGGGGTTCGCCCGGATGGGTCTGCACCTTGTCGACATAATCGATGTCTTTGCCGTCCACCTCGAGCGTAACCTTGTACCTGCCCAGCGGCAGGCCGCCGTAGTAATAGTGCCCCTTCTTATCGCTCTTCACCTGGTAATGACCCTTGATGTCTTCGCGGTCGATTTTGATCACAGCGCCTTTCAGGGCCGAACCGTCTTCACCCTTGACATCTCCCTCGATCGAGGAAGTTTGCGCAAAACCGGCGATTGCGCAGAACAGGATCCCCAGGGCGGGCAAGGCCACATTTCGGTACTTCATGGAACCTCCAAGCTTTGGATTTGCTGGTATTAAATTCCAGTTTACTACAAGGCGGGCGCAAGCGCCCAAATTACGGGGCCGCGACGCTACCGAGCCGCGACCGTGAGGGAGCGGCCGCGCATTATCCGCGCGCGCCGCCCGCCACACCCCGCTGCTTGCGGGTCACGATCTCGCGCACGGCATAGATGCGCCGCCCCTGGCTCTCAAAATACGTGCGCATCATCATTTCGCCGATCAGCCCGGTGCTGAACATCATCAGGCCGCCCAGCAGCAACAGGCCGCCGGCGATCATCAGCGGGCCGTGCTCCACAATGATCAATTCGTGGCCCATCAACTTGTGAAACGCCAGCCAGACCATGATCAGGCTGCCCAGACCCGTTCCAGCCAGGCCCAGGAGCCCGAAAAAGTGCATCGGCCGCGTAAAGTACTTCAACAGGAACTTGATGGTCAGGATATCGAACATCACACGGAACGTGCGGCCGATTCCGTAGTGCGAATCGCCCGCCGCGCGCGCCGTGTTGTGGATGGGCACTTCCGCCACCCGCGCTCCGTAAAAGCTGGCCAACGCGGGAATGAAGCGGTGCAGCTCACCGTACAGGTTCACGTCCTTGAGTACTTCGGCGCGGTAAGCCTTGAAAGTGGTTCCGAAATCGCGCAGGTCGATGCCGGAAGCCTTGGCCATCAGCCAGTTCGCGATGCGCGAAGGGATCTTGCGCGTCAGCGGATTGTCCACCCGCTCCTTGCGCCAGCCGCTGGCGATATCGTAGCCTTCGTCGATCTTCGCCAGCAGCGCCGGGATATCCTCCGGGGCGTGCTGCAGGTCGCCATCCATGGCGATCACCACGTCTCCCTTGGCTTCATGAAAGCCCGCCGAAAGAGCCGCGCTCTGGCCAAAGTTGCGGCGCAGCCGGATCACTTTCAAGTGACCATCCGTCTCCACCAGGTTCGTCAGCAGCTCGAAGCTGCGGTCGGTCGAGGCGTCGTCCACGAACAGAATCTCGTAGGCTCGCCGAAGCGGCTCCAACACGGCCGTGAGCCGGTCGTATAGACGCAGGATGGAGGGCTCCTCGTTGTGTATCGGAATGACGATCGATAGCATGCGAAATTCCAGTGTATCAGGAAGCACACCGATTAGTTAAGTCAGTGGGGCAGGCCCTCGGCCTGCGGCGGCCTCTCAGGCCGCCCAGACGCGCTTCACGCGACGGAATCAGCCCCACGCGAGTGCCTCCCGGACGCAGGTTGCGCTCCCGGACCGCGCCCGCAAGTGCGGACACGGCAGGCCGAGACCCTTCATGCCTCGCGCCCCTTCACTTCTGGGCGGCTACATTCTTGCCCATGTGGAAAGTTGGCCCGACCGAGAAACGCACGGTGTTGCGCGTATTCACCAGACTGGCGAACAAGTGATCGTGCACAAGATCCGTTGTCACCCGCAGGCCGAAGTGCTGGCTTACATTAAAGTCGATGGCGCCCCCGACGCCGTAGAAACCAACCCACTGCTGCAACTTCCCGGAAGGCGCCAACTGTGAGACCAGCAGCGTTTCGATGGGATCGAGCTTGGCGACTATAGGGGTGGCTTCTTCGTGGATGGCGCCCACGGAGGGGTGGATAGATAGCGTAACCCACCGGAAATGGCGATAGTTGAGCTGCGGACCGGCGGCATAGGTCTGCGTTGTCGAATGCTCGGGCACTACCGGTGAGTAATTGCTGGGCAGCACCCCGGCGGCAATAAGCGGCGCCAAAGCCCCGCCGATCTGCTGCGCGATGGAAGACTTCAGCATGCTGGGCGTAAGGGTTGTGTCGCCGGTTCCCGCGCTGAAATCGAAGCCCAACGAATACCATTTTGCCGGGTTCAGCCCGATCTGCGTGTGAAAACCCTTTTCGCCCAGGCTAAGGCCCGGGCTGTCCAGGTACATGAATCCCCCATAGACGTCGTAGCGGCCGACGTAATCCTGCTGGCCCAAAGCGATGGAAGCCAGCAGCAGCGGGGATAAAATACAAATGGCGAATCGATTGGATGTCTTCATTGCGAGTCTCGCGAGCGAACGTGACATTAAGAGTCTTATATCTTACTTCACGGCCGAAAGATAGGGGATGCCTGATACCTGGCCTTTTCGCACCGCAGCGTCAGCAAGGTCCGTGGCGCGAACTCTCCAGCAAGAGGAACTGCCGCTCATCCCCTGCGGCGGTGGCCGGATCGGATTCGCGCGCGCCGGTTCTGAGCGAGGCCAGCACGCGCCACCCGCAGCGTTCCGCCAGGCGCAGCAAGCCGGGAGGCGAGAACACCCAGTAATTGGTCGAGTCCTCGTTGCACTCGCCGGGCGCCAGCAAATATGCGACCGGTACGCGGCCGAGTTCCACTCCCCGGTCCGCACTCCAGCCTGCGACACGCGTGCTCAGGAAGCAGTACCGGGCGTGATCGGATAGCCGTTCCAGGACGGCGAACGGGTTCTTCAGGTGATACAGCGTGCCCAGAAACAGAACCAGCCCATACTCCCGCTGCGGAGCCCACCCGCCATCCAGGTCCACGTCTTCGATCTCCACCTGCGAGCCGAGGGCCGCGGCCACAAGCCGCACGCCCTCCATGCGGTTGACGTTCGTGCCCGCATAATCGCAGGCGTGGACCGTATAGCCGAGCGACTCGAACAGAAACGCCAAGGCGCCATCGGCCGTGCCCAGATCGAGCAGCGACCGGCGCCCGGCCATCTCCGCCAAGGCCAGTCCGGCCTCGCGGCGGAGCCGCTCGAAGAAGAACAAGTTGGCGAATGAGTCGTATGGATACCAAGTAAGTCCCGCTGGAGCCGCGAGCCTCTTGGCCGCCTCGAACCGGCTGCGAAAACGCAGGCCGCGGCGCACCAAACTGCTGAACCGGATGAGTGGGTCCACCGCTCCCATCATACCCCTAACTAAGTCCGCAATCACAGTGCTTCTCTGGTCTGTGACTCCCCTCCAACCCGAAGCTGGTTGGAGGGCGGCCAATCTTGGCCGCAGCCGCCTTTCAGGCGGCCAAGCCGGCTAAAAGCCGGCTGCGGGCAGAATTGCCCGCCCCATTTTCTGAGAAGTCAAATCCGCGGTCAATCCGGCGCCGCCGGTAGCCGGGTTGACTTCTGACTCCTGACTTCTGACTTCTGACTTCTGTCTTCTGTCTTCTAGCCTGTGACTTCCCCCGGTGCGGGTGACCGTCAAGCGTTGGGTATTAACTGATAACCAAGCTGCTTGGCCTGAGCTTTCAAGGACGTAACCCGG
>Ga0224555_1000508_pt1 | contig 59306 bp, 36 predicted proteins | sample 714S23034metaG_FD_180687 | JGI IMG/M metagenome (GOLD analysis project Ga0224555, IMG submission 180687) | Peat soil microbial communities from Stordalen Mire, Sweden - 717 S2 30-34 | ecosystem: Environmental > Terrestrial > Soil > Wetlands > Peat | place: Sweden: Norrbotten County, Stordalen... | reverse complement strand
CGGACTCGCTACACCCCTCTGACCGCCGGCACGCAAAAACTCATCCAGCGCGACCCCTCAAACCAACCCCGACGTGTGCCTTGCTGTCGTGGTAAACATACTCGCCGTGCCACGGGCCAGCAGCAGGATCGACACGTTGGCGCATCCGATGAGGAGCAGCAGCGCGACGGCGCCGAATATCAGGAAGAGCGATTGACCCAGGTGTTCCACGTATTGGTCATTGATGCCCTTCACCCGCACCCGAAACTTCTTCGGATAATGACTGGGAGCTTGCTTGGCAAACTGCTCAATCAAGGGCTGCAACTCGGCGTTCGCGGCGGCGCGGGTGACTCCAGGCTTAAGCCTGATAAGCGGGGCGAGGGTAATGCCCGGGTCGCTGGTGATCTTCAGCGGGAGGTAGACATCCGCGTCATTCCAAGTGAAGCGCGACGGCAGGACTCCCACAATCGTATAGTTCTTGTGGACGAGCTGCAGAGTACGTCCGATCACTGAAGGATCTGAGTTGAAATGCCGCTGCCAAAACAGGTAACTGAGAACCACAACCGGCTCCGGGTCCCGCCCCTCCGGAGCGTCTGACGGGATCAAGGTGCGGCCCAGAAGAGCTGGTACGCCGAAATAAATGCCTGCGTTACCCGAGAGTTGAATGGACGGAACATCCTGGGGCAGCTCTTCGTCCGTGGTTGTGAGATTCCAAGTCCCCCAGCTTGCGGCCACGCTCTCGACACACTTTGCCTGCCGCAGTACGGCAAGTTGCGGCCCAGTGACTCCAACCCACGAGTCGTCTCCACTTTCGTTTATCACCACCAGGTTGATCATGCGGCCGGCGCCCTTGTAGGGGAATGGATTGGCCAACAGGCCGTAGATCACGCTGAAAACAGCGGTGGTTGCGCCGATGCCCAAGGCGAGCGAAACAATGGCAGTGAGAGCGAGGCCGGGCTTCTTGCGGAACTCGCGGAAGAAGAACCGAAGATCTTGCAGCACTCCCCTTGGACGAGCCGGCGCTCGAACCGTTAGGTTAGGAGATCTTAGCGCGCCGGCAATGCCACTACAATGGAGTACCGATGGGAGACGTTGTGAACGGAAAAATCAATCTCGGTTACCTGATCTTTCTGGCTGCCACGGCGGCGTTGGGAGGACTGCTGTTCGGCTTCGACATCGCCATCATCACGGGCGCCGGCCCGTTCCTGACCCAGCGTTTTCAGTTGAACGACTTGAGCCTGGGTTGGGCTTTCAGTTCGCTCCTGTTCGGCTGCGTGATCGGCTCCACAGTAGCCGGGCGGCTCACCAACCGGTATGGCAGGCGGAGTATTCTGTTGTGGGTGGCGGCGCTGTTCTCCGTCACTTCCATCGGCACCGGCGTTGCGCCGAGCTTCGCCACTTTCGTGCTGGCGCGCTTCATCGGCGGGCTGGCGGTGGGAGGTGCGTCCATTCTTTCGCCCATGTATGTGGCGGAGGTTTCGCCGCCATCGCTACGGGGGCGCATGGGGACGCTATATCAGTTGTCCATCGTCGTCGGCATCCTGATGTCGTATTGCATCAATTACCTGCTGCGTAACGCCGGCGCGGCCAACTGGCGGTGGATGTTCATGACCGGGGTGATCCCCTCGGTGATTTTCTTCGCGCTGTTATTGCGCGCGCCAGAGACGCCGCGCTACCTGTTTCTGGCTGGCCGGGAACGCGAGGGGTTGGCGATTCTGGAGCGCATCGCGGGGCGCACGAGCGCCGAACTGGAAGCTGTCGAAATCCGTGCCAGCCTGGCGCAGAAGCGCCATGCATGGCTCGATCTGCTGCGGCCCGGAATCCGGCGCGCGGTGGCGGTCGGCTTTGTCCTGGCCATCCTGGTACACGTTTCCGGGATTAACACCATCATCGACTACGCGCCTGCCATCCTGCGCGCCGCCGGCTGGAAGCTCAATGCCGCGCTGTTTTCCACTTTCATCGTGGGGCTCAATAATCTCGTATTCACGCTGGTGTCGTTCTGGGTGATCGACCGCTACGGGCGAAAGCCGCTCTATATTATCGGCTCGCTGGGCATGGCAGCCGCCCTCACGCTGCTCGCCATGGCCGTGGCTGCCGGCCGCTTCCAGGGCACGGTCGTGCTCATCCTGATCCTTGGTTATCTGGCGTTCTTCGCGTCGTGCATCGGCCCGGTTTTTTGGACCCTCGTCTCGGAGATCTTTCCGAACAACATCCGCGGCACGGCGATGGCCGTCCCCGTACTCACACAGTGGATCGCCAACGCCGTGGTCGTGCTCTTCTTCCCGTACGCGTTCAACCAGATCGGCAAGGCCGTGACGTTCGGGTTTCTGGCGGTGATGGCCATCGCGCAGGCCGCCGTCACCTGGCTATGGGTTCCGGAAACCAAGAACAAGACTTTGGAGGAAATCGAAAGGGCTTGGATGCGATTAGAGGCAGTAGAAAGCGCCGCTCCCGCCAAATGACGGTGCTCAGTACACGCATTTCCGCGCCTCGCCGGCGAACGCCTCCAACAGAGGCAGATCGGCTTCGAAGAAATGATCCGAGGGGCTCAGAATATAGCCGCCGCCGGCACCAGCCTGTTCGAAGCAGCGGCGGACTTCGCGTCGCGTTTCCTCGGGCGTGCAGCCTTTGAGAAAGTGAAACTGGTCGAACCCGCCGATCATGCAGACGCGGTCCCCGATGCGGCGCTTGGTTTCGGCCAGGTCGGTATCGCCGCCCATGCCCCGGGGCGTGAAGGTTTCCATGGCGTCGGGCTGCATGGCGGCTATGCGTTCCAGCAGTGGCATCATGCCCCCGCAGGTGTGATAGACGATCCGCTGCCCGGCGCGGTGGGCCTCTTCGATCAGTTCGCAATCGTACGGCGCCACGAAGCGGTCGAAGATGCGCGGCGAGATCACCGTGGACGAGGCGTCGCCGCCGCCCAGTTCGAGAATGTCGTAACGCGCGCCCTTCAGCGACCGTACGAACACGCGCTTGCGGCGCTGCAGAACCCCGAGGAATTCGTGTACCCATTGTGGGTCGTCGTGGGTAGCCAGGATCATCGCTTCGGTGCCCGCCAGGCAACAGGCATCCTGCCAGCAACCCGGTTGACCGAACACGTCGAAGCAGCAGATATGGCCGCGCACGATGCCGCGCTCACCCATCGCCTCGGCCGCTCGATTGACCTCCGCGACGTCGCACTTCGGCGCAGTAGCGAAGTCGCCGATCACCTCGATGTCCGACCTTTGCCGGATCAACGGCTCGCGGACCCAGACCGTGTACCCGGCGTCCTCGATCGTCATGCTCAACTCGCGCCGCGGCGTCATGAAGCGATAGCGCGTGAGGCGCCGCGCGCCCTCGGAGCAGTCTTCGAACTCGACGCGCCACTGCGGAGACGACACGCGCCGGCTCTCCAGGAAACCGATCTCGCCCTGCAGCGGATCGGGGTACTCACCGGCATCGGTGTCCGGCATGTGCGGCACGGTCCAGCGGATGGCGTCCAGGCCGAAGCGATCGAAGAACTCGTCGGCGGAGATACCGCCCAAATGCGATTCGAGGAAAGCCGGCATCACGTGATGCGTGGTTACCGGCAGACGATCCGGGATCTCGCGCCGGAGGGCGCAAAGCAGGCGTTGGCGGGGCGTCATGGGATGCTGTGTCCGCCGCTAATTATGCCAGAGTGACTGACACTCACTTCGCAAACTCCTTGTAGTCCATTTCGTTGGGCTTGCCGGGACCAGCCACATCCAGTTGGATGCGGCCCATCTTCAGTCCCGGGGAATAAGCGCTGATCACGGCCGTCCCGGATCGCGTCGACGCGCGGAATGCGATGCGGGTCATGCCCGCGACGACGTTCCATGTCAACCCGGTTGGATGGCCGGGCCAGGTCTGTTCCAGCAGTTCGCCCGGTCCATAAAGTGTGAAACTGACCGGATCGTGCGCGGTGGGAACGATGTTGCCGCTCCTGTCCGCAACCGTCGCCGTCAAATAGGCCAGGCTCTCCGGGTCGCCGGAAACCAGCTTTGAGAGATCCGATTCCAGGACGATCTGGTACGGCGCGCCGGGCGTGGTTCGCGCATCGGTGACTTCGATTTCGCCGGATCGGGCCACCGCCTTGATGGTGCCCGGCTCATAGACGACTTGCCACACGCGCGGCGGATTGGCCAGATCGCGGCCGGCTTCGCGACTCTTCACGCCCAGCGACTTCCCGTTTAAGAAGAGCTCCACCTGCGGCGCGTTGCTGTAGACTTTCACGTCGCGCACGTCGCGCGGCTTGCCTGCTTCTCCCGGCCCTGTCCAGTGTCCTACGATATGCACCATCGGCTTGGTGGTCCATTGGCTCTGGTAGAAGTAGAAGACATCCTTCGGAATTCGCCAGGTGTCGGCCATGCCGAAGGCGTTCACGTGGGGAATCACGCTGTCGTATGTCTCCCCTTCGAAATCGAATTGGTGCCAGATGCATCCGCCGGCCATCCACGTCCTTCGGTTCAGCTCCGCCAGGTACGCTTCGTGCCGTTCGCAGGCCAGATCTTCACTGTCCGGACCCATGCCGTAGATGCCGCGGCCGCTCAGCGCAACGCTGTACTCGCCGACCATGAAACTCCGGTCCGGGTGCGCCCTGTGTTTCGCGTCGGTCTCTTTGCCCACGCCCAGGCCAACCACGTCCACCAGCGCTTCGATCTCCTCTCCGCGCGGTTCATGCATGACCACCGGCCGTGTGGGATCGAGCTTGCGATAGAGCCGGACAACCGCATCCACCACCTTAAGGGAGACCTGCCTGGATGCATTCACCTCGCCCGCAATTCCCCACAAGACGACCGAGGGATGATTGCGGTCACGGGCGATCATCTCCTCCGCCATCCGGGACACATTGCCGATGTACTCGTCGGGGTCTCCGATTTCCTTGTTGACCGGCAGTTCTTCCCAAACCATCAGGCCCAGCCGGTCCGACGCCTCCATCGTGGCCGGAGCGTGCGGATAATGCGAGGTCCGCCAAAAGTTCGCGCCCATCTCCCGGATCAGCTCCATATCCTTAACGTGCCGTGAATTCGGAAGCGCGTTCCCCATTCCCGGGTAGGACTGGTGCCAGTTCGTACCCTGAATCTGGACGCGCTGGCCGTTCAGGAAGAAGCCTCGCTGCGGGTCGAACTTGAACCAGCGGAACCCGAGCGGATTCCGGACGGCATCGATCGTGGCGGAGCCGTCGCGAAGGGTTGTCCGAATGCCATATAGGCTCGGCGAATCGGGAGACCACAACAGCGGCCGTTCCACAGTATCAACCGCGGCGACGGATGCCGTCGTGTTCGCGGCCAGCGCTACCGGCGCGGAGATCGAGCGAACCACGCGACCCTGCGGATCGACGATCTCGTGCACCACGGTCAACTGCCGGGCCTGGGGCGTGGTGTTTCTAACCTCCGCGGTCAGCGCTAATTCGGCGGATTCGCGGCTCACCGACGGAGTCTTCCAAACGACGCTTGAGACGTAGATCGGATCGGTGATGCGTAGCCAGACATTCCTGTAGATCCCGCCGTAAAAGCAGTAATCTGTTTTCACCGTGGGCGGGATGGTGTCATGAAACAGATTGTCCACCTTCGCGGTGAGAACATTGTCCGCCGCGGGCCGCAGGTGATCTGTGATGTCGAATTCAAAGCCGGTATAACCGCCATTGTGCCGGCCCAGGTAAGCGCCGTTGAGCCAGAACTCGGCCACTTGGTTGGCGCCCTCGAACTCCAGGAAAGCCCTTTTGTCCGTGGACCACTCGTCCATCCGAAAGTGTTTCCGGTACCAGCCGATACCGCGCCAGTATCCGGGTTTTTCGCCGGCCGCGTCATGCGCGTTCCAGGTATGCGGCAGACTCACCGGCTGCCATTGGGAATCGTCGTAGGCGGGATTCATCGCATCCCGGAAACGCGGCTCGATATCGCCGGCCAGACCATTCTCGCGCTCAAACGATCCGAGTTCGCCGGTGCCATGCGATTGCCGCTGAAACAGCCATCCGGAATTGAAGTTCTCCCGGGTTCTACCAGGCGTCTCAGCGCTCATCAGACAGCCAGTGACCATCGCGACTAACACAAGTACGTGCTTCATGGATCCCATTTGTGGGGCAGGCTCTCAGCCTGCGGCGGCCTCTCAGGCCGCCAGCGCGCGCCAGCGCGCATCTCACCGCCGCCGCGAAACCAGATCGCCAAATCCTGGCAACAGCTCGTATTTGTCCGACCAAGTAGTGTACATGATGCCGGCCGCCCCCGGAACGGCGTCCAGGGCCTCCAGCCAGCCTTCGGGGTTCTTTAAGTCGTCGGCGTCATAGTACGCGCCCGCAATGGTTTTGAATCCGCGCGACGAAAAGAATTCCAGGCTTTCGCGCCGCTTTTCGTAGTACCAGCAAACTACTCCGACATCCTTGGGCAGGTATTCCCAGGTGTCGGTCAATGCGCCGTCCACCAGGTAATACTGTGACTTGGAGTTGTGATTTGGGTCGAACATATCGGACCACACCAGCACCTCGGCCGTGGGATTGACGGCGCGTATCTGGCCATACAAACTTGTAATCGTGTCTCCCAAGATGGCCGCGGCTGCCATGTGCCGCCGCCGGCACCGGTCGCAGCGGTTGAACAACCGGACCTCATCCACGGAAAGAAAGTAGCGCTTGGGCGCGAAGTACTTTTCGATGAGCGGAAACTGCTGTTTCCAGATCTCGTAAACCTTCGGTTCGGAGGGACATGCCGAAACCTGGTCGTTGTAAATGGTGGTGCCGTGATAATAGTCCACTCGCAGCCGCGTGCCGCTCCGAATTCGACCGCCCGGCAGCAGGTGAATGACTGGCATCTCGTGGGTCCATTTGAAATCCAGTAAGGGATCCGATATCGCAGCGAAGTCGCGGCCGTCCTGGTACACGGTTTGGGTCTTGTCGTCGCGCACCTCCAGTGGTGCGCCGTCGCGGCGGATTACATTCGTCAGGCCAACTTCTTCCAGTTCCACGTCGTCAACCCAGACCTTGCCTGCGAGCCCTTCGAAAACGCCGACGTTCAGATCGATGCGGTCGGCATACCAGCTATTGAACGCCGTCGAGACCTGCGTCCAATCCGATGTGGCGCCGAGGCGCGGCTCGAAAGGGCTCAGGTCGCGATGGTCCGCCGTATAGGCCTTGATACTGAACAGCGATGCCGGCGCCGCGCCTTCCGTCTTCACCCAGGCCCGGACGCGATAGCACCGGTTCGGCGTGACCCGGATCTGCTGCGCCAGGCGCACGTTCTCTTCTTGGGCGCCGCCGAAGTTTTCGATTCGCAAGGACGCCTTTCCCGAGTGGAAAACATGGGTGTCCACAAATGTTTTTACGCCCGGCTGGTCCTGGGTCGAAAAGTGCTTGATGGTGTTGCCGCTGAATTCTTCAAAGCCGCCATTGAGCAGCCGCGCGGGCGAATCGGCGTGGAAGCGTGCCTCGGTTTGGCCGGCCACGAATAGCGCGCCTTTCACGAGCATGCCCTCGGCCAGATTCTTGTCGTGGCTCAGGATCGCGCCACCGTAGCCGGTGCCGAATCCCATTGGGACGATCTCGAGACGATCGCTGTCTGCTATTTCCTTCACCTGCTTCAGCCGGTCATAGTATGCGGGCGTGCCCAGGCTGATCCGGTCCATGCCCGCCAAAACGATGCCGGTCAGACCGTGCTCCGACGCGGTGCGTGCGATATTCCGTATGTCTTCCACATCGCGGTCCGAACCAAAGGACCGGCTCACATAGACCCAGCGGTCGGGATAGATCTTCTTGCCGGCCCAGGCGAACAGCGCGCCGCCAATGGCCAGCAGCGCAAGAATAGCGAGAATTCTTTTCATCATTTCAGCTCGGCTAACGCCTCGCGCACCTTGGGGATCTCGGCCTGATATTGCCGGGGCGGCGCTTTCGCCAAAAACTGTTCGAAGCTGGTGCGCGCCCGCGCGTTCTCGCCCACCATCTTGTAAAGCAGGCCCAGATTCAGATACGCCTCCACCAGGTCCGGATCGAGTTCTACCGCCTTTTCGAAATAGCCGCGTGCGGCGGTCCCATTGTTGCGTTGGATTTCGAGCACGCCGAGCCCGTTCTGCGCGGCGGCGTTGGACGGTTCAATGGCCACGATGCCCTTCAGGACACGCTCCGCATCAGCCAGCCGCCCCAGCTCCAGGTAAGCCGTGCCCAGATTGGCTTCGGTCGCCACGTCGGCGGGATTCATCCGGACCGACTGCTCGTATTCGGGGATCGCTTCCGCTTTCTTTCCTGCGCGCACCAGCAAATCGCCCAGGCGCGAGCGCAGCCGCCCGTTGTCGACGCCGTTTTTGAGCGCCGCCCGGTACAGCTTCATGGCGTCGTCAAACCGGCCCGACTTCTCCAATTTCGCGCCCAGAGAATGGTACAGCAGCGGGTTGGAGGGATCCATGCGAACCGCCTGCTGCAGTAACTCGATCCGGCGCGGTGCGGAGAGCCCGGATTGCGGTTGCTCGGCGGCGTCCATCAGCTTCAGGATGCCCACGCGATCCTTGGGATCGGCCCCCTGGCCGTTCAGACTGTAAGAGCGCGAGGTAAAGCCCGACGTGTACCCCAGGGATTTCAATTGCGCCAGCGTGCGCTCATCCATGGGGGTCGTCTCGACCTTCTCCGAACCCGCCGCGCGGCTGGCCGCGACAAGTTGCGCTTCCAGTTTGCGAACCTCGTAGGGATGCTCCGCCAGGACGTTGTTGGTTTCCTTCGGATCCCGGCTGAGATCGTAAAGCTCCGGCCGCGGCGCCCGAATATACTTCCATTGATTGGTGCGGATGGCGCGCAACTCGGCCCATCCCATATTGATTTTTGGAAACAGCGTTTCGGCGTACGAAACGGCCGTGCCGGCGTCCTTGCCGCTGAATAGCGGGACGAGGCTGGCGCCATCGACACCCGCCGGCGGCGGACTGCCCATCAACTCCAGGATGGTGGGCAGGAGATCGATGGTCCGGGCTTGCGGCGTCACCCGTAACCCGGACGGAACTCTCGGGCCGGAGAGCAGGAACGCAATGCGCAGCGTCGCATCGTAAAGGAACACCCCATGGGAGAATTCCCCGTGTTCGCCCAGGCTCTCACCGTGGTCCGAGAGCACGGCCACGATTGTCTTTTCCGGCGGCGATTTGCGCCCGAGGCTCTCCATCAGGCGTCCCAGTTCGCGATCGGCGTAGGCGATCTCGCCGTCGTAAGGGCGGTCCTTGTACTGCTCGCGGAAGGGAGACGGCGGATCGTAGGGAGTGTGCGGGTCGTAGAGGTGCACCCACAGGAAAAAGGGCTTGTCGCTCCGGCCGTCCAGCCACGCGACGGCCCGGTCCACTGTGTCGCCGGCGCGGCGTTCGGCGTCCTCCAGGAATTCCTGTCGATTACCCGGCCGCGGCATCTGGTCGTCGTAAACGGCGAAACCGCGATCGAATCCAAACCGCTTTTTCAGCACTGCCGAGCTGACGAAGGCAGCCGTGTCCCAACCCTTCTCCTGCAGAAGGCTGGCGAGAGTCGGCGTGGACGGAGACAGGATGAATCCTCCGGTATCCCGCACTTTGTGGTTGGGAGGGTTGAGCCCGGTGAAGATGCTGGCATGCGAAGGCGGAGTTAGCGGGGTCTGGGTCACGCCGTTCTCGAACAGTACACCGTTATGCGCGATGCCGTCCAGAGTGGGGGTTTGAATCTTGTCGTAGCCATAACAATGCAAATGATCGGGACGAAGCGTGTCGATGGTGATCACCAAGACGTTGTACGGGTGCCAGGACTGGGGAGCCGGTTCGCGCGGGCGTTGGCAGGAGACCATCGCGCCGAGAGCGCACAAAGAGCACAACAGCGCACTCAGGCGAAGGGACACACGGCGAGACATGGATACCTAAGGATACATCCGAAAAGAAAAGGCGGAACGCGCCCCTGTGGGGACGCGCTCCGCTCAACGCATTTGACGCGCAATTAGAACGTCACGCGCAGTGCCAATTGAATCTCTCGCGGGCCATTCAGGGCATCCTGCTGGGGACTCAGGATCTGGCCGAACTGCGGGTCGCCGACTGTGGTATCGGGGTTGCCGAGCCCGGCTCGATTGAAGGCATTAAACGCGTCGCACCGGAACTCGATATACCTGCCCTCGCCGAACGGGAAGCGTTTGAATATGCCAAAGTTCTCCGTTGCATAGTAAGGGCCTCTCAGGCTTCCGAAGTAGCGCGGAGAGTTGCCCAGCGCTAACACTACGCCATTCGCCGTCGTCGGTGGGTTTACGAAGGCGTTCGGGTTGAGGTACTGCATGCCGGTTCCGGTGGCATAGTCGAGATTCCCGCTGACTTGTTTCAGCGGCTGACCGGGCACCACGTCGGCTCGTATGGTGCCATTGAACATATACGAGCTGGTATCGATACTCGTGCCGACCGAAAGCGGATCGCCGGAATAGTACTGCTGGTTGGCCGTAACGGTCCAGCCGCCGATAATTTGGTTCACCGCCCCGCCCCTGTTCAGCAACGGCCGGCCTTTGCCGAAGGGTAACTCGTAAATCCAGGTCAGACGCAATTGCTGGGGATGGTCGAAGGCCGCCACCGATTTCTCCAGCCCCCGGTTATAAACGTCCTGGGAAGTTCCGCCGTAGTAGATGTTGGCGCTATCGGTGTTAGTGAGGGTCTTCTGGAACGCATAGCTGATCACGAACCCGAGCCCTTTGTTGAGGCGGTGCGTGGCCATCACTTGCAGCGCGTTGTAGCTGGATTTCCCGACATAGGCGAAGTGATTGACCACCCCGCCGCCCGCGTATTGCGGATAGGGCAGCAGGGCTTGTGCGACGGTGCCAGAAAAGCCGGCGTAGGGCAGCGGGATATTTGGGGCGCAGGATGTCGGCCCGCAGTTGTTCAGCAGCGTATCGCCCAGGGACAGGTAGTTCGGATTGAGCTGGTTCATGTTCGCGAAGTTGCCCGCGCTCAACCGGCTGCCCCGGTCGCCGACGTAGTTGGCCTGGATGACCGTCGATTGCTTGAGCAGGTACTGAATGCCAAAGGTGTAGTTTTGCGCGTAGGGTTGCTTGGCCGAGTTTCGGCCGGTGTATGAGATAGAGCTTCCGTTATCCAGCGTCGGATCCTTATCCGGCAGCGCAAACGAATAAGCCGGATAGCCGCCATCCCAGTTAAACACCGAATTCATGACTGTGGGAGCGAAGGCGTTGTTGCCGTTGTAGCCGTCGACGGTGGCCTCTCCAAAGGAATTGGCAATCGGCGGCGAATACATCAGACCGTAGCCGCCACGCAACACGAATTTCTGGCTGAGTGCATAAGCGAACCCGGCACGCGGGCCGAACTCGCCGTAATAAGTATTCTGCCAGGACTTGCGGCCCGTATCGCTCAGGAAAGTCAACGCCCCGGGGTAGCCTCCGGCGCCAGGATTGGCCGTGGTGGGGCTGAAGGTTGAGGAGATGCCGTGAGTTTCAAATTCCCCTCCTACGATGTCCCAGCGCAAGCCGAGATTGAGCGTGAGACGTTTGCTCACCTTCCAGTCGTCGGCCACGTAAAAGGCGGGGTTCCAGGTATCGGTCTTGGTGGTCTTGATGTACTGCACGGGCAGACTGGCACTGCCCACGTCACCCAACATGAAACTGGCAAATGAATAGCCGGTAGTGCCCAGATTGTTCGGGTCGGCAGTCTCGGCGGCACGGAAGCTGAAGCTGCCCGAGGCGCCCGAGTTCCAGGGCTCAACGTAGAAGTACTTCCGGACCTCAACGCCCCACTTGATCGCGTGGGCGCCGTGTATCCAGGTGGTGTCGTTGGCAAAGATGTAGCTGCCGTTCGGCGAGTCACCGTAAGTGTTGTTCCCCATCTGGGTGATGGAGCCGCCTTGCGCGGTTGTCCCGCTGAAAGTGACGTCCGGGAACGTGAGATCCTGGACACCGTTCAGGCTGAGCTTGGTCGGCCAATTCTGGCCGTACGAGGAGGATACGTGGTCGTTGTCGAAGTTGTTGTAGCCGCCGGCGAAGTGGTTGAGCAGGGTCGGAGTGATGGTCCAGTCATACCCGAGACGGATCATCGTGCCGTAAACGGACTGCAAGGCAAAAGTCGAGCTGCCGTCTCCCGGCACCGGCGCATATCCCTTGCCGCCGCCGTTATAACGAATCCGGGCGTTGTCGCTCCAGTAGAACGACAACTTCTGCTTATCGGTGATGGTCTGGTCGAATTTCCCGGTGTAGGTGTTCAGGTCGAATACCGGTTGGTTGCTAATTCCGCGGAGGTTGTTGACAAAGCCCGGCAGAGTCGGGTCCGGGGTCGGCGCCAGCTTGATCATATTCGCCGAGACGGTGCTGATGTCGGTCGAAGGAATGATGTTTCCGGGAAAAGGAGTGCGCGAAGCGCTGCCATCCGGATTTTGGACGGTGCTGCTGGGGTCGAAGATCGCCTGGGGCAGCGCCGAGAAATCGCCCGTCTTGAAGGCCGCGGTAGGCACCGTCCGATACCCGCTAATCTGGCCATTGCGCTTGCGGTCGCCTTCGTAACTGAAAAACCAGAAGCTCCGGTTCTTGCCGTTATACACCTTTGGCACCCAGAGTGGGCCCCCTACGGCGGTGCCGAAGCTGTTTTGCTTGAACGGCGACTTCGCGGCGCCCAAAGCATTGTTATCGAAGGTGTTGGCGTCCAGGTCGTCGTTGATGAAATACTCGTAGGCGGTGCCGTGCAGTTCATTGGTGCCGGACTTGACGTTGTAGTTCGCAACCGCGGTCAAGCCGCCGCCGTAGGATGCATTCAGACTTCCGGTTTGCAGGCGGAATTCGCTGATGGCGTCCACGCTGGGTTGGAACTCGGACGAGCTGCCGGAGATGTCGGCGCGCCCGATCGAGATGCCTTCGATGTAGACCTCGTGCGAGCCGGTGGGTGAGCCGTTGATGCTACCCAGGTACGTATCGCCGGCGGTCCCTGGCAGAACATTGAAGATGAAGTTTCCAATCTGGCGTTGGCCGTCGTCGTCGCTGCTGATCGCCCACTCGTGGTAATCCGTGGCGGAGACGCTGTAGCCGAGTTCCGAGCTGGACGATTCCAACCTGGGGGCATCGGCGCTCACGGTGATGCTCTCGGTGGCGGCGCCCAGTTGCAATTTTATGTCCGCCGTCACAACCGACGCCACGGAGACCGTCACCGGCCCCACGACCGCGGTCTTGAATCCCGACAAGCCGGCCGAGATCCTGTAATCGCCGGGCTGCAAGTATTCAATGTGGTACACGCCGGACGACGTGCTGACGGCCTTGGAAACAGTGTTGGTTGTCAAATGCGTGGCCGTTACTTCTACATTGGGAACCACAGCGCCGGTGGCGTCCGTGATTTGGCCTGTGATGCTGCCGCGATCGCCCTGTGCGAAAGCCGAAGCGGCCAAGCACAGGAGCGCAATCAAAAGCACCGAAAGCGAGTACAGTCTACGCTTCATAATTAATCTCCCTTCGCCCGAACTACCGATGGATACGGACGGGCGTTCCGCTCACCTAAGCGATCTCCGATTCCGCTGCTGAGCAGTTCCTGGCCGTTGTGCACCATCGGCTCTACGTGGCGGTACCCTCAACTGCGCTCCCGAAATTCGGGGGGTTCCGCCGCGGACTGCCAGGGCTTCCCATCACAATGAACAATAACAGGTTTTCCGGTATTTTTCCGGTATACTTGACGGAATTCGTGTGGCGCCCCCGGTTTTCGGACTGTCCGGCACGCTCCGTGGAAGGATCGCAACCCTGGCTTGGCATTCACCCGCCGCCACACAGCCCGGTGGTCTGGTTCGACAGATGGCCGTCTACTTTGGTCACCCCGGGGCGAGCGCCTTGTCCATCCGCGCACGCTCCGGGCCGGGCAGTTTCCTTCCCGGGCTGGCGCCTATGCGATATACTCGGGCCATGCAAGCCGCATGTGGGTTGCTCAGCGCGTTCGCATTGCGCGCACCGGCGCAAGTCCATCTGGCGCTCGCGCGTTTTCCGGCCGCGGCCGATGGCCTGCCAGCCGGGCGGAGGCGCGGAAAGCGCCCTACGAACGAGAAGCAAATAGGCCGGATGGCGTTTGCATAGATTATGCCAAATAACTACATCCTGGTGGTCTTCGACAGTTGCCGCTACGACTCGTTTATGCGCGCCCGGCCGAAGACAATGAAGAAGCTCGGCAAGGTCGAGCGCCGCTGGTCGTACGCGTCCTGGACTTCGCCTTCGCACTACAATCTGCTCATCGGACTGATGCCCCACCTGAGCCCGAAGCACGTGTACGCGTCGGAATACTATAAGAAGGATTTCCTGCAATTCAACGAGCGTCTGGGCTGCCGTGACATTCAGTTCAGGTCCCTCGTGCCGCGCCTCTACTTGCCGGTATTCCTGAACGAGACCCTGGGATACCGCACGCATGCCATGGTTTCCCTGCCCGTGCTCAATCCCAAGACAGTGCTGAACCAGGGATTCGACAGCTACAAGCTGATGGACCAACATAACGACATGCGCGCGATGGTGAGGCAGCTCAAGTTCTCCGCCGACCGGCCTTCGTTTTACCTGTTGAATGTCGGCGAGACGCACTACCCTTACGCCTTGCCGGACGAGCCCGAGGACGAATGGCCGCGCATCAGTGGCGTGCACGGAGTATTCAAGCACCTTGACGACCTGGTGGTTGGCGGCAAGCTGAGGAAGAGCAAAGAAAAGTTTTTCGACGATGCCAAGATGGAAGAGCTTCGGAAGCGTCAGGTCCGGGCCGTCGGTTATCTGGACAAGGTAGTGGAGGAGTTGTTCGATGTGGTTCCCAAGAACACCTACATCACGATTACGGCGGACCACGGAGAGTTGTTCGGTGAGGATGGATATTTCGGACACGGTCCCATCCATCACGAAAAAGTGTGGGAGGTGCCGTTTGTGGAAGGCAAGATTCGATAAGCCGGTTGCCGCTCATGCCAAGAAACAAGTTATGACCCGCATCAAGGCGCTCGCCGTGGCGCTCCTGACCCTGGCTTCGACGGCCACAGCCGCCCGTCCCGGCGACTTCCGCGTGATCGGACCCGGTGGAGGCGGCGCCATGTTCAATCCCACCATCAGCCCGCACGACTCCCGGACCGTGCTGGTGTCGTGCGATATGACCGGCGCCTACATCACACACGATGGCGGCAGTTCGTGGCGCATGTTCAATTTGCGGGGGACGGTACGATTCTTCGTGTTCGATCCGGGACAGGCCAAAACGATCTATGCGGGAGTCCACGGATTGTGGCGCAGCACGGATGACGGGGAATCCTGGGGCTTGGTCTGGCCCAAACCTACGGCGATTCAGGCTGTCCAGATGAACTCCGATCATGCCGACGAGCAGATTATCGCGACGCCTGACCCGCTGGGAGAAATCGTGGCGCTGGCAATCGACCCGAAGGACTCGCGAACGCTCTTCGCAGCGGGCCGCCAGGGGCGGAGCGCGGCATTGTTCGTATCACACGATTCCGGCGCAACGTGGCGCGAGCAGGCGCGCTTGCCGGAAGCTCCACGGCGCATCTGGGCGCGTGGGGGAACGGTTTTCAGCGCCGGCCCGCATGGCGTGGCGGAAGTGCTTGGCGGCCAGGTAGCGACGCATCCGGCGACGGCAGGTATCACTTTCACGGATATCTCGGGCGGGTTTCCGGCGACTGGCGCTCCGCTGTTTTATGGCGTATCGGAGCGGGGTGCATTCGTCTCGCGGGATGGCGGCGCGTCGTGGATCGCGATCCAACTGCCGGGCAGAGCTGCAATGCGAGCCGTGGCTACCAGCCTGAACCATCCGGAAACGGCTTATCTCTCATACGGGCAACTGAAACTCGACGGCAGGACTTGGCTCGGCGTGGCCCGCACCAACGACACGGGCAGCACGTGGAGCCTAGTCTGGAAAGAGGCGGACAAGGCCGCGCCGAACGTGCACGACGCCTGGATCACCGAGAGCCTGGGATCCGATTGGGGTGAGAATCCGCTGGCGCTGGGTGTCGCCGATCAGGATCCGAAGATGTGCTACGGAACGGATTTCGGCCGAACCATGCGCACTGTCGACGGTGGCGCAACTTGGGACGGGGTATACAGCAGGCGCGCGCCGGGCGGAGATTGGACTACCACGGGTCTCGACGTGACTACCAACTACGGCATTCATTTCGATCCGTTCGATCCCAAGCGCTGGTTCATTACCTACACGGATATTGGACTCTTCCGCAGCGAAGACAGCGGCCGCTCCTGGACGCGCTCGGTGGACGGCGTGCCGCGTGAATGGACCAATACGACCTACTGGGTCGAATTCGATCCGGATGTCCGCGGGCGCATGTGGGGCGTCATGAGCTACACGCACGATCTGCCGCGGCCCAAGATGTGGCGGCGCGCGTCCGTGTTGTCGTACAAGGGCGGTGTGTGCCGCAGCGAAGACGGCGGCCGCACGTGGAAGATCTCGAATACCGGCATGCCGGAGACTGCGCCCACGCACATCCTGCTGGACCGGCGGAGCCCCAAAAACGCGCGCGTGCTGTATGTGGCGGCATTCGGCCGCGGCGTCTATAAGAGCGCCGACGGCGGCCAGACCTGGCAGGCGAAGAACACCGGCATCACGCAGAAGGATCCGTTCGCGTGGCGGCTGGCGCAGGCCGCGGACGGAACTCTGTATGTGTTGCTGGCCCGCCGCAGCGAGAATGGCAGCATTGGCGATGCCGGCGATGGCGCCCTCTACAAATCCTTGGATGGCGCGGAAACGTGGTCACCTGTGCCGCTGCCGGCTGGCGTCAACGGGCCGAACGGGCTGGCCATCGATCCGCGCGATCCGCGGCGGATGTATCTCGCCGCGTGGGCGCGCGCCACCGGTACGCACGGCGAGGGCGGAGGTATTTACCTCACCGCCGATGGTGGAATGAGCTGGCGAGCGGTGCTTGATCGCGACCGCCACGTCTATGATGTGACCATCGATCCGCGCAAGCCCGACCTGCTTTATGCGGCAGGATTCGAATCCTCGGCGTGGCGCTCGACTGATCGCGGCGAGCACTGGACGCGCATCCCGGGCTTCAACTTCAAGTGGGGCCACCGCGTGATTCCCGACCCGGAAGATCCGGCGAAGGTTTACATCGCGACTTTTGGCGGGAGCGTGTGGAACGGTCGGGTGGACGGCGCGGATCAGCCAGTCGATATCATGACACCGCAGTTGCAACCAGGAACGCCGCAGCCGGGAAGGTAAGCCATGCCAAAGCTCAGCACGGTTCTCTGGTTCGCATCCGCCGCGGCGGCGCAGACTGTGGTGGTGCATCCCAAGCTGATCCACGATGTGCTGGCGAATCCGGGGATGGGCATTCAGACGTTTCAGCGCTACAACGGCGATGCCCTGAACTCCGCACTGAAATGGTCGGAAGAGGGGCCCAGGGGTCCGCTGGCCGCCGCCGCGAAGCCGGAGTTTCCCGCCTCGACCATCGCCTATTGCCGCTGGTTCTGGGAAGCTCTGGAGCCGGAACAGGGCCATGTGCGATGGGACATCATAGAGAACGCGCTGGCGGAAGCCCACCGGCACGGCCAGACGCTTGCGATACGCCTGATGCCCTACGACCAGAAGCATCCGCTGCCGTTGTGGTATCAGAAGTCGGGCGCCAGGCGCGCCAACGCCGCCGGCGCCCCAATCTGGGAGCCGGATTTCAGCGATCCGCTGTATCTCAAGTTCTGGGGCGATCTGGTGAAGCAAGCCGGGCGGCGCTTTGACGGCCATCCGGATCTGGATACGGTGGACATCTCCTCGGTCGGCTACTGGGGCGAAGGCTGGAGCGACTTCATGCCGGCCTTCCCGTATCAGAAGAAGCTGATCGACATCTGGTTCGATGCCTTTCCGGCAACGCGGCTGCTGATGAACTTCGATGAGCCGCAGGCGCTGGCTTATGGCACCGGACGCGGCGCTGGCTGGCGGCTCGACTGCCTCGGCGACCTGCGGCCGAAGTGGGCCCACATGCTGGACTTCTATCCCGAGCAGATCGCGCGCACAGGGATTCAGGATGTATGGAAACACGGCCCGGTATCGCTCGAGACTTGCTGGGTGCCAGGCTACTGGAAAGAGCAGGGCTGGGACGTGCAGTATATCCTCGGCGAGGCGCTGCGCTGGCACGTGACTTCGGTAAACATCAAGTCGAGCGCGATCCCGCCCGAGTTCGCTGCAGCTTTCGAAGAGTTCGAACGGAAGATGGGATACCGCCTGGAGTTGCGGCGCATCGAGTATCCCGGATCGGTAAGAAGCGGCAGCGCCGCGCCCGTCAAGATGTGGTGGGTGAACTCGGGTGTGGCCCCGGCATATCGCCCTTATTCGCTCGCCCTGGCGTTTGCGTCTGCCGGCGCGCAGGCAGCAGTGGACGTCCCCGCCGATGTGCGCAAGTGGCTGCCGGGCGATGCGGTGGTGGAGGAAGACATCGACGTGCCTCGCCTGAAAACCGGCGAATACCGTCTGCGCGTGGCGCTATTGGACCCGCGCACCCGCCAACCCGCCATCCGGCTGGGCATCGAAGGCCGCGGCCAGGATGGTTGGTACGACCTGGGATCCATCGCGGCACGGTGATATTTGTGGTGCAGGTCCTCGGCCCATAAGCGCTGCGGTTTCGGAAGGGTTTCGGCGGTCAGCGCTTCCGCGTGTAGGCGACACAACCAAGTGGAAGCATAGACGAGGCAGCGCCAACACGGATGCGAAAGGCGAACCGTTCTGAAGTTCGGGTTGAGCGGTTGGGTCTCAACGTGGCATGCCCTGAACTCGGGGTGCCGCCGGCTCAAGTTGGGGCGAGCATGATCCAAAGTAGTGCCATACTAGGAGTGAAAGGCCCCTCGTTATTCGATATTGCGATGTGTGGACTTCATAATGGAACAGCTTGATCTCAAGACGCTTTCTGTGAGGGAGAGCGATCAAGTCGAATGGAAAGAGAATGTTGCCGATCCCGATGACGTCGCGGAGACCCTCTCGGCCTTTGCCAATGATTGGTCTAATCTTGGTGGGGGATACGTGGCCTGCGGCGCCAGAGAGGAAAAGGACGAGCACGGATTTCCTCAAGTCGCCATCGTTGGCCTGTCTGCGGCGCGGTTGAAGGAAGTGGAAGGCAAGGTCCTGACGGCTTGTAGAGATCGTGTATCGCCATCAATCGCTCCGCTCGTTGAAGAACTACCCGCGGAAAGCCCCGATCGGCGCGTATTGGTGTTCATCATGCCGTCAACCCGTTCAGCGCATCTATTTCGCCGACGAGAGCAAGCAGGCAAATACTATGTCCGAATTAGTCGAGAAACGCGAGAAGCAAGGAATGGCATCCTTAGAGAGCTCCTAGTTCGGAAAGGAGTACAGGAAGAGTGGGATAGGCGTGTCTGTGCCACAGCGACGATCAATGATCTTGACTTGCTGGCGCTTCGGGATGCCCTCCAGCGCATGGGTGTGTTTCATCCGGATCGAGGAATAGATGAATATGTGTCGGAAAGTAAATCCTTGAGTCCATTTGTTCCACCTCTTTGCGTTCGAGAAGCCCTCACGGGAAACCTGAAACCCCGCAATTTTGCAATGCTTCTGTTCGACGTGCAGACTCATATTAGCGGTGCTTACTCGCTGTTCTCTGTATACCCCGGCGTCGACCGTTCTGAACCGCATGCGGAGCGAAGTGAACTCGCTGGTACTTTAATAGACCAAGCCCGCCGCTTGATTGAGTTGCTTGATGTCCAATCCTATGTCGCATTCGACAAGACCAATCGTGCAGCGCCGAATGCCGTGAAGTATCCACCGCAGGCGCTACATGAAGCAACAATCAATGCTCTGGCCCACAGAGATTACGAGATCGTCGAGCCGGCGCGAATAACCGTGTTCTCTGATCGGGTCGAGGTTCTTTCGCCGGGTTCTGTTCCGACTGGCATTTCCGTCGAGGAACTCCGGCAGGGACGCGCGCCAGCAAAGTGGAGGAATCAAAGCCTTGCCTGGTTCCTAAGCCGGCTTCAGCTGGCTCAGGCTGAGGGGCAAGGCATTCCAACCATATTACGCTCCATGCGGGAGGAGGGCTGCCCTCCTCCTCAATTCCAGGTAAATGAGGTGCGAGTTGTCTGCATACTTCCCGCGCATCCTCGGCACGCCCTAGCACGAGAACATCGCTCCATCGAAGAAGCGATATCCTTGGGCGAATTTGAGCGTGCGCAGAAAGCTGTCCTCGGCCTGCTTGCGCAAGACTCAATGAACCTACGCACCATTCAGTTATTCGCCGAAGTGCAGCGGGCATTGAACTCGGCGGGTCTCGTACGTGAGTTTCTCGCCAAACACGAAGGTCAGCTTAGCAGCCTTCCGCCACTGGTCCTCACTCAACTGGCGGACGCGCTAACCCTCGCAGATACACCGTCCCGCGAAGACCTTTCCCTCGCGAGGCGACTGTACCTCGAGGCATCCAAGGGGCGCATCGCCGAGCGCGAAGTTCGTCAAGTCGCTATCGGCTTGAGTAGATCCGGTGACGATTCATCTGTGCTCAAGTTCCTCAAAACGCAAATGGAGGAGCATGCCGACTTGAAGAACAACGCATCAATCCTCCGAATTCGAGGGAACGCTTTCATCGGACAGGCGAAGCATTGTACCCAGACCGGCAAGCGGAAGGATCTGCCTGCTCAAACCAAGCGGCGAGCTTGGGAGGATTGCAGGAGATTCCTAGGGTCGGCCGAGCAGGATCTGCGCCGTGCCCTTTCCCTGACAACAGACCCTGCGATGATCGAGGGCATCCAAAAGGACCTTGACTTTGTGGACCATTTGAGGACCATCGCCGCGCCTCCAGAACGAAGACATCGCGCCGGCACCGCGGGCTCGGCCGGAACAGTCAAACGCCACCCGCAATAGCGGGGCTAGCCGGCAGAGTTTCGATGCTGAGGGTAGCGCTCAACCCGTAACCCCGGGTAGGTCTTGGTTGGGTGGCGCAGGCGGCAGATCACCAACTATGCGGACCGCGCCGACAGGCCACGCGCAATGTCTCTGCCTTATGAGACCCTCGGCCTGAAACAGCGTCCCACGGCGCGCCAGAGCCGGGTGGCCTTGACTTGAGAGCCCGCCGCAGTCCAGGGATCTGGCACACTGCGTCACCCCCAACCGAGCAGGCGGGCGGCGTTGTCGTGGTACACCTTCTTCAAGATCGGGTCGGGCAGGCCGATCCCATAAATCCTCCAGCGCCCCTGCGGCGGCCTGATGCTGGGCGCGTAGTCGAAGTATTCGTCCAGCGTCTCCAGCCAGCGGAAGTAGATCTGATACATGGCCGGCTTCAAGTCTTGTTGCGGCGTGTCCGCCTCGCTCGGCGCCGCATCGGTTCCAAACATGATGCGGTCCTGATATTTCTCAAAGAAAGCGCGCGCGCGCCGTGGCTGGCGGCCGAGTTCTCCCAAGCGGGCCGCCGTCTCCACGTGCAGGTTGGGGAAGTCGTCGAGCCAACCGGAAACCTCATCGAGATTCTCGGGATGATTGGCAACGTGCAATCCCACGAACGTAGTCTTCGGATGCCGCGCGATCACGCGATTGCGCGCCGCCAGCAACTCTGCTTTCGGCGGATAGTCCTTCCCATAGAAGGACCAATCAGGATGATGGCCCAGCTCTTCCCAGCGTTCGTTGAAGCGATCGATGGGCGTGAAGAAGGCGTCCGGATCCGAGGTGTGAATGAACACGGGAAGGTTCAATTGCCCCGCGGCGTCCCACATGGGGTCGAAGCGCGGATCGTCGATTTTGACCAGCGGCCCTGTTTTGACGTTCTCGCGAAGGTACAGTCCGAGCGTCTTCAGAACCTTGACACCCACGGCGCCGGCCTGTTTGCCCCGCGCGATTTCATCCGCCTGCCATTGCGGGAAGTTGGGTTCGCGGAAGCGGTCGTAAGCAGGTTCGACGCAGTTGAAGAACCGGCCCTTGTAGCGCTCTTGCAAGTCTCTGACGTTCTGTTTCAGAAGATCGCCGAAGCCGCCCGTCAAGTTGACCATGGTGCGAATGTTGAGCGTATCCATCCAGCCCGCGATCGCATCGACTTGCCCGAAGGCCTTCTGCATCTCCGGCGAGCCCGCCACCCGCCGCCTGGCGAAAACCGACGACACGTGCGTGTGCACGTCAATCACCGGGTATTTCGCCCGCGGCGTTGGCTGCTGGGGGACCACCAGCATGCTCTTGGGCTCGAAATCTTCGAGCGCCAGGGTGGGATTGGCCGGCGCCTTTGCGGATTCTTGCGGCCAGGCTGGCTGGGTCGCGATGGCAGCCGCGCCGGCAGTGCTGCCCAGAAAGGTACGGCGCGAGGTTTTGGGGATCTTCATGATGGCCGATTTATAGCACGCATTCACCGTGCATCGAAACCTCCCCGAGGGCGCCGTACTTCTGACTCCTGGTCTGTGACCCCCTTCCATCCCGCTGATTCCGGATGAATTGGTTGTGGGGCGGCCAATCATGGCCGCAGCCGCCTTTCAGGCGGCCAAGCCGGCTAAAAGCCGGCTGCGGGCAAAATTGCCCGCCCTCCAATTGGCAGCGGAATCGGGTGGTTGGGCTGACTTCTGTCTTCTGCCCTCACCCCCGCTTCCTGACTGCGCTGATGGCCTTCAGATAAACAGCGTTATTCGGGATGACGGGGCCCAAGCCATTGATGAAATCGGCATCCCCGCCGCGGAAGCCAGTGGTGCCCTTGAGTCGTACGCTTGCAATGGTCTGGCCCAGGCGTGGATTTGTCCATTCGTAGGCAAAGAAGGTCACGGCCTTATCGCCGGCGCCGCCCAGCGCAATGGGGTCGCCGGCGTAGCAGTAGTCCTTGGCCGAGGTTCGTGCAGCCCAGTTCCACTCCTGAATATTTACGCCGTAGCGGATGGGAATGGTGGTGACGAATCCATCGGCATAGACCACCTCATACCAACCGAGCAGGTCGGCGGTGTCGTCCGGGTCGTAGATGAGCCGGTAGGATTCCTTGTTTGTCGCCGGCCGCGCGGCTGCGTGGAGGAAGATCAGGCTGGTGGCGTCGAGGCCGATGGCGATGTCACCGGACTCTTTCGGCAGTCCGGTCTTGCCTGTGCCATCAGTGCCCACGACGACGACCGACTTGTGCGCGCTGCCGGAGAGATCGAACGGAATATTGCCGAGCGAGACAGTGCTGTTGTTCATCGCGGTCAGATCCACACCGAGGGTCTTTTCCGTCAAACTGGCGTTGAAGCTGTTGGCGATGGAGACGGGCTCGATAGTGTGCTCGGTCCGGCTGGGCGGCTGCTGTCCGCGGAAACGGATGCGGATGTCCGGCGCCATCTGCTGGACGAGAGCGGAGAGATCCCGCCCATCGATTGCGTCGCCGCGCCACAGGGCTTGGGCGCAGCTCAGCCGGTCTGCCAGCAGGTCCTTGCCGAAGCCGGTTTCGTTGGTCGCAAACCACGCCGAGGGTGCGCCGCCGAGAATCGAATTGCGGCGTATCCGCGCGCCGAAGTTCTCCATTCCCGGCGTGAAGTTGCCGTAGACTTCCTCAAATCCCATTCCTTCGAGTTGCGCTTCGAAGCCCTCGGCTTGTTTGGCGTTCCATTCCGGAGGCGAGGCGGACCAGAACCAGTTGAAGATCAGGATGTCTTTCGGGATCAGCCTCGCGACCTGTTCGCGCGTCATACCGCCGGGGGCGTTGTAGGCGAACCCGTCGGGAGCCTTCTTCTTCTGAAGTCCCACGCCGCGCACGCCTTCGAGCAGCATGTCGCCCCAGATGGCCATCCTGACGCCCTTGCCGGCAAGGTAGTCGTGGATCTTGCGCACGTCTTCTCCGTAGCGTTCGCGAATGTCTTTATCGCGGCAGAGGGGGCAAAGGCCGACCGGCTGGAACAACTCGTCGTGCCCGGCATGCACCATGCGCGGCTTCAACAGGTCGATGTACTCGTCGTACACATCGAACAGCAGCTTGTAGCTCTCGGGATTAGAAGGGCAGTAAGTGTCGGGCCAGAGTTCGCCCGGCACCTCGGACAGTTCGGGGTGCGCCGACAAAAGGTAGTAGCTGTGCGTGAAGGACGGCAGTTCCGGAACGAACTCGATGTGGAACTGCCGGACATAGCGGGCCAAATCGGCGACTTCGTCTTTCTCAAGAAAGCCGCCATCGGCGGTGTCCTGGTGCGAGGAGTTGATTTCGATGTCGTGCGGCGCGCCGGGTGGATAGTTGCGGCGCCAATAGTTGGTCTCGCGGGAGAAGCGAACCCAGGCGCTGTTGAGTTCGGGGTGCCGCTCGAGCCGCATGGAGGCGTTCATTTCCACGATCAGCGTGTTGTATTTGTAGAGCGCCAGACTGTCGCGGACGAAGCGCTTGAAGAAGGGGATGTTGCTGCGCCCCGGCAGGTAGAGCTTGAAGCCGCGGAAGGGTTTTGTGGGCCAGTCGCGGATGTCGTAACCGGCGAAGTGCACGGCCCCGGCGCGCTCCACGGCCAACTGGCGCAGCGACTGCAACCCGTAAAATGCGCCACGGTCATCGCTGCCCGCCACGACGACGATCTCCGGGCTCGTACGAAGGATGTATCCCTCAGGCCCCGGATTGCGGGCATCCACTTTCAGGGCATGGCCGGCGCAATACTCGGCGACCAAGGGGCTGGAGAAGGCTCCCATGACGATCAGCTTCCTGGCAGGCTCAAGGTGCTCCAGACGCTCGATCTTCAGGTGCAAGTCGAAGCGGTCGCCGAGTTCTTCGGCAAGCAGGCGCGCGAGGAACAAGTCCTGCGGCGAGGGAGAGGCCGGGATGGCGATGATGCTGGTCTGGTCCAGAACGAAGTCCCCAGCCACAGCAGACGATTCGCGTGGCGCCGGGAAGATGGGCGGCACCCCGGCGGCCAATGCCGGGACCGTCAGGCCCGCGGCTGCAAGCATGACAACAAGTTGGAGCACTATGGAACGTTTATTCATAGCTGTTGGGTAGGCCATCGTTTTTCGTGGCCTGCCGAGCTCGACCACAGTGCGCAGACGACAAACAACGATCGTCTGCGCCACGGCGTTCAAATCCCTTTGCGCCAGTCCGGGTCGGACTGCTTTTTCACATCGACACGCAAAGCGCCGTCCGGCTCCAGTGGCTGCTCACAGGCCCACCGCACTGGGCGGCGAATTCCGCCCTTGGTCTCGATCTCTGCGACCAGATCCACCGGGTGGCCTTCCAGTTCTCTGGGCAGCGGGAAGGCCGCTTGCCGTAGCTTGCCTGCGTACGGATGGCCGGCGTCGAGCGCGCCTCCGGCGATCGCCCTGCCATCAGGGGTTTTCACATGCACCCGCAGGACGCCCGGCACTCCCGCCACTCCGTCATTGGCGAAGGCCACCACCAACTCGTTTGCCCCATATCGCTTGCGCTGCCAGATCCAAGACGGCCTCACGCGATATCCAATGCGCTGGCTGAGCCGGGTAAAGCCGCGCGGAAAGCGCTCGTGATAGCGGGCCAGATTGTCGGCCTCGGTCCACAGAGACCAGTAATTGCCACCCACGTCGAGAACGTGCAGCATGTAAACCTCGAGCATGTTTACGCCCGCGCGATCCGGCGGCAGATACCCGGGCGCGGCGCTGTCGTACTTGCGGAAGTAACCATCTTCCAGGATGGCCGCCAGCCATGCCGGCCGGTTGGCGAATGACTCGATCTGTTCCGGTTCCTCCACCAGTATGCTGTCGGTGCGCAGCCACGCGCCCGCGCGCCCGCACATATCGACGACTTCCCGGTTCCCCACATTGCTGATGTCCGGCTGCGTATTCACGGCCAGTTGCGCGCGGCGGAAGGAATCGAGCTGGAGTTGGGTCATGGACACCATGGTCCGTTCAGCGGTGAAATAGTCCGGAAACGGATTGGGCAATCCTCCGGTATGCGATTCGCCCCAGAAGCCGTACTGCATCAAGTCGATCCATTCGATGAGGGGGTTGTCGTCGAACTTCGCAGCCAGCAGTTCGACCAGATCCCGAAAAGCTTTTTGAAACTCCGGATGGTCGTAGCGCGGTTCCCGGAACTTGAACGCGCCATACTCTTGGAGACCGCCGATTTCGACGACCGGAACTTTGTCGCGCACAAAGTCGGGCATGGCGAGGTACTGCGGCTGGCCGACGGTGTTCGATAGCATCACACGAAAGGCAACCCGGCGGCCGTGCCGCTTGGCGGCGTCCAGAGTGAGATCCCATACGGGAGAGAGGTCCAATCGTCCCGGGCGTTTTTGCACATCGCGCCAGTCGCAGCGGATGTACAGAACGTCGACGAACGGGAGGCTCGCCATTTTTTCCACATGCCGATCAAGCGCCTCTCGCCCTGCGCGCACCGCCAGAGACGCTCCGCTCTCTTCCCACGTGTAGCCGACCAAGCCGAGACCGAAGTTCGGCACTGCGCGCTCGGAAGCCGTGGTCGCCGCGATCGTAAACCACCCCTCGTCCTGCTCGATGCCGAAGGGGCCTTGGTTGAGGCGGCCGGTGACTCGCGGCCCCGGTCCGAAATCGTAGCCGCCCCACAGATGCGTCGGCACATCGGCTCGCAGCTCGCGACCCGCCGAGGCGACGGCGGCGGCTTTCAACAGGTCACGTCGTCGCATATGCAAGTACTTCACCGTAACAGAGTCTCAAGTATGCAATGTCGGAGCGCAAGCCCTGACACATGCCGCTCTGCGGATGACGCCCGCATTTGAGTCTCGCGTAATACGGTGACAGTAACCTAGCCCTTGGAGGGCGGCCAATCTTGGCCGCAGCCGCCTTTTTAGGCGGCTCGGCCGGCTGAAAGCCGGCTGCGGGCAAAAGCGAGGGATGATAGCGTAGTTGGTTTCCGCCCCGCTTGCGCACTGCCGCGCACGGCGTTGAAGTAGAAAGATGCGAAGACTTTCTTGGTTCGCAGTTGTCTGGTGTTCGCTGGTGGCGCTCCTGCCATCCCCGGCCGCATCGCAGGGGCCGCTGCCCCAGGTGCGGCTGAGCGGCAACTACTTCCTGCGCAACGGCCGGCCATTCATCCCCGCGGGCGTGAATTGGGTGCCCGCCAAGGCCGCCATGCAGTGGCCCATGGAATGGGACGCGGCGAGTGTGGAGGCCGATTTCCGGAAGATGCGCGAACTGGGCGTGAACACCGTCCGATTGGACATGGTGTGGGCTTGGTTCGAGCCTCGTCCCGGGGATTACAACCCGGCTGCGTTCGCTCAACTCGATGCGCTGATCAAGCTGGCCCGGCGCTTCGAGATCTATCTGCAACCCAGCCTGTTCATCGGCAACGAGGTCGGCGAAGCGATCTGGGATGTGCCGTGGCGGAACGGGCGTCACCCGCATGCGGATCCGGAAATGCTGCGCCTCGAAACCAACCTCGCCGCAGAATTTGGACGCCGTTACGCGAACGAGACGGCCATCCAGAGCTGGGACCTCACCGACGAGCCTCCGTTCTGGAACGCGGGCAAAACCACCGACGCGATGGCCATCAACTGGACCCGTCTGATCGCCGGCGCCATCCGGCGTAGCGACACCCTGCATCCCATCGTCGTGGGAACCGATGCGCAGGACATCGGTCATGGCCCGTTTCGCCCCGACAACATCCTGGGAGAGGTCGACTTCCTGAGCGTGCATCCCTATCCCGTCTACAACCCGGAGCTGTTTCCCGATCCGCTGCTTGCCGAGAGGACCACCTACGCCGCCGCGTTCCAAGCGGCACTCTCCGGCGGCGCGGGCAAGCCCGTCATGGTGCAGGAGATGGGCGCCTCCTCGGCGCAACAGACTCCCGAGCGCATCGCGCGCTATTTGCGCGCCAACCTATACTCTGCACTGGGCGGCGGCGCAAACGGCTTCCTGCTTTGGTGTTTTACCGATGCGGCTCCCCAGACGTACCAGCGCATTCCGTACAGGCGTGCACCGCACGAAACCCAGTTCGGCCTGACCACCTGGGATGGCAACGATCGCCCGGCCGGCACGGAGTTTCGCAGGTTCAGCAGGCGCCTTGACCGGCTGGATCTGACCGGTGTCGAACCCGCCCACGCCGAGGCCGGCATCATGGTGCCCTTCGAATGGTCGAAGCCTTACGGCGAACTGCGCGGGCTGGGTCTGCCGCAGTATGGCGGCGTGCCCTATGTCTCCGACCAGGAGCCTGGCTCGGTGGCAGGCCAGGATGGAGCCGACTACGGCGAGTTGAGCGCCGATCTGGCCGCGACCTGGCTGAACAGCTTCGTGCTAGCGCGCCGCGCCGGATTGCGCGCCAGCTTCCCGCGCGAATCGAGCGATTGGAGCCGATTGCCTATGCTGCTGCTGCCGTCCCCGCTCACCAGCTCCAAGCGCAACCTCCTCCACGTGCACACGACCTTCTGGCAGCGCGCCAAGGATTACGTGCGCGGCGGCGGCGCGCTCTATGTCTCCCTCAACGGCGAAAGCGCCATCCCCGAGATGGAAGAACTGTTCGGAGCCCGGCTGGCCGACCGCATTCCGGCGCACGATCTCCGCATTAAAGTCGTAGCGCCGTTCGGCGATCTGAAGCCCGGCGACGAATTCGCCTTCGCCAGTGGGGGCGCCACTGGCGATTGGGGCGCGTTGCTGGAGCCGCGGGACGGCCAGGTGATCGCCACGGATCAAAGCGGACATCCCGCGCTGATTGCGCACACGCTCGGCAAAGGAAAGGTGTTGACCTGCGCCTATCCGATTGAGAAGTACCTCTCGCGCGTGCCGGCCGCCTTCGACGATGGGGACAGCACCCATCGTGTATACCGGGCGCTGGCGGAGTGGGCCGGCGTCGAGCCTCTGTTCCGTTCGGATCGCGCGGAGGTGGAGGCCGCCGCGTTGACTGGTCCAGGCCGGGGCTACGTCGTGCTCACCAACCACAGCGATGCCGCGCAAAGCGTAACAGTCACGGCCCTCAAGGCCTTGCGCAGCGTTCAACTGGTCCAGCCGGAGGGCGATTCCCCACTCGAACTTCACGGCAAGGTTTTTGCGATTCGCATGGCTCCATTTGGCGGCGAGATCGTGGAGTATCGGGAGTTGCCGCAATGAGCGGGCCCGTGGCCGCAGCCATTGACGTCGGCGGAACCAAGATCGCCGTAGGCATCGTGGATGCGCGAGGTTGCATCCTGGTGCAGGGAGAGACGCCGACGGCTCCCGAGTTGGGTTATCCCGCAGGGCTCGCGCGCACCAGTGGCGTTCTGCGCCGTCTGCTCCACGAGTGTGGTCTGAGTGTGGATGGGATTGGAGTCGGCAGCACCGGCCCGATAGACCCCGAGACTGGCGTCTATGGCGAGGTGGGCACCTTGCCGGGCTGGCGGGGATCTCCGCTGGCCGCCGATCTGGGGCGTCTGTTTGACGTCCGCGTGGCGGTGGAGAACGACGCCGACGCCGCCGCGTTGGGGGAAGCCGCGTGGGGCGCGGGCCGCGGCAGCCGCAGCCTGCTCTACGTCACCGTCAGCACGGGCATCGGCGTCGGGATGATTCTCGACGGGAAGCTCTATCGCGGCGTCGGCGGCGCGCACCCGGAGATCGGCCATCACGTACTCGACGCCAGCGGGCCAGCCTGCTACTGCGGGGCGAACGGCTGTTGGGAAGTCCTGGCCAGCGGCCCCGCAATGGAGTCGTGGATGCGTGCGCGGTGCGAAGCGCCGATGGATGCCGCGGCAATCTGCGAACTTGCTCGCCAGGGCGATCCGCTGGCGCTCGAGGCCGTGCGGCGCGAGGCGCACTACCTAGGGTTGGGGCTCGCCAACCTGGTGACTATATTCTGCCCGCAGACCATCGTGCTCGGCGGCGGCATGATGCGGAGCGCCGACCTCTTGCTGGCTCCCGCGTTGGACGTGGTCAAGCGGATCTGCACACAGGTGCCGGTGGAGAACACGTCGATCGTGCTGGCCGGTCTGGGCGCGCAAAGCGGTCTACTAGGCGCGGCTTGCGTCTGGTTCCACCGGGCGGGTCTGAACTGAGATGGACAAAGGAGAAACGGAAGTGGACCTTGCCTTGAAATGGCGCGACTGCGCTTACCTGCGCGATCTGCTCGAGCAGCCGGAGGCGGTGGCGCGAACCATCGCGGGGCTGGCGGACGAGCGTGGGCTGGATCGTATGGCTGGCGGACTGCGCGGCGGGCGCTGGCGGCGCGTCGTGCTCACCGGCATGGGCTCCTCCTGCTATGCGTGCCGCCCACTTTACCTGCGCTTGTTGAAAGAAGGCGTGACACCCGTGATGGTCGAAGCCGGCGAATTGATCCACTACGAGAGGGACTGGCTGACCCCGGATACCCTGGTGATCGCCGTTTCGCAGTCGGGGCGCAGTGCGGAGATCGTTCGGCTGATGGAATGCGCCAGGGGCCAGTCCGAGATCGTCGGCGTCACCAACACCGCGGATTCGCCGCTGGCCACTGAAAGCACCGCGACGCTTCTGATGCACGCTGGCATCGAGTCCACGGTCTCCTGCAAAACTTATCTGACAACCTTGCTGGCGCTCGACTGGTTGGGCGATGTGCTGTGCGGGACCGATCGCGCGCTGCTGCTGGACCAGGCGCGCGCGGCCGTTGAGCCGATGCGCGACTATCTGGGCCGGTGGCCCGCCCACGTGGCCGAACTCCGGCCGGCTTTGGAAGGCGTGGAACACATTTTCGTGGCCGGGCGTGGAGCCTCGGTAGCGGCGGCCGGGACCGGCGGTCTGATTTTGAAGGAGTCAACGCACTATCCCGCGGAGGGACTCAGCGCGGCAGCTTTCCGCCACGGTCCCTTCGAGTTGCTCAGCGACGCGGTCTTCGTCCTGGTGCTGGAAGGCGACGCCCGCTCGGCCCCGTTTAGCCGCAAGCTGGTGGCCGACGTTCGGGAAGCCGGAGGGAGAAGCGCGCTGGTCTCGGCGCTGGTCTCAACGCTGGTCTCAACATCGGCCGAGGGCGTATTCCGCATCCCGGAATGCGCCGAGCGGATCAGGCCCCTGATGGAGATCCTGCCCGTCCAGATGTTGACGTTGGCCCTGGCGGCGATCAAGGGCCGCGAGCCTGGCCGGTTTGAACTCTCCGCCAAAGTGACGGAGGTGGAATGAGTCCGCGCCCACAGGGCCGCTCGCGGCAAGTTGCGGTGCTGGTGTTCCTGATCTTCATCGCCATCTCGCTGCTGACCAACATCCTGGGGCCGATCATCCCGGATGTCATTCAGGGCTTCTCGCTGAGCCTGTCGGCGGCGGCGCTGCTGCCCTTCTCGTTCTTCATCGCCTACGGCGTGATGTCGATTCCGGCCGGACTGCTGGTGGAACGCCACGGAGAGAAACCGGTCATCCTGGGCGCTTTTGCGCTGAGCCTCGCCGGCTCGTTGCTGGTCGCCTGCGTGCCGGGCTACTCCTCTGCGCTGGTTTCGGTCTTTCTGATTGGTGTGGCCATGGCCGTTTTGCAGGTGGCCATCAACCCGCTGCTGCGCGTGGCCGGGGGCGAGGAGCACTTCGCCTTCAACTGCGCGCTGGCGCAGCTTCTGTTCGGCGGGGCTTCGTTCGTCAGCCCGCAGGTCTATGCGTACCTCGTCGCCGCACTGGACCCGCGCGCCGTTAAGGCAGGCGCTTTGGCACTGCTCGCCGCAGTGACGCCGGCGCGTTGGCCGTGGATCTCGTTGTATTGGCTCTTCGCGGTTCTGTCGGTGACCATGCTCATCCTGGTGGCGCTCTTCCGCTTCCCAGCGGTTCAGCGCACCGGCGAGGAGACCGTCGGCTCGTGGCGGCTCTCTGCCCGGTTATTTGGAAACCGCGTCGTCCTCCTCTATTTCGTCAGCGTCTTCGCCTACGTTGGCTCGGAGCAAGGCACGGCCAATTGGATCTCCGAGTTTCTCTCCGTCTATCACCGCGTCGATCCGCACACCAAGGGCGCCATGGAAGTGGCCTGGTTCTGGGGCCTGCTCACAATCGGCTGTGCTCTGGGCCTCGCGCTGCTGAAACTCCTGGACAGCCGCAAGGTGCTGATCGGCGCTTCGTTGGGTGCGATGGCCGCACTGACGGCGGCGCTCTTCGGCAATACGGCGGTTGCCCTGATTGCTTTTCCCGCGATTGGCTTTTTCGCTTCGGTGATGTGGCCGGTCATCATGTCCCTGGCGCTGAACTCGCTGCCGCATTCACACGGCGCTTTCGCCGGGATCCTCTGCACGGCGATCGTTGGCGGCGCCATCGTCCCGCTCTGGATCGGCCAGATCGGCGACCATTTCGGGCTGCGCGCCGGCCTGCTGTTGCTCTATCTCACCTTCGGCTGGATTCTCGGCATCGGATTCTGGGCGCGGCCGCTCGTCCGGAACCAGACCATCGGTCATCGCAGAGATTCGTGAAGGAAGGAACGCTGCGCCATTTCCAGCTTTCGCGGAGAAGCCGCTTTCAAGGCATTGCGTAACCGGACGTACAGATAGCCGCTCATAGAATAATGGCAGTTCGGTTGCACCGTGGGGCGGCCAATCATGGCCGCAGCCGCCTTTCAGGCGGCTCCTGGCCGACTAAAAGCCGGCTGCGGGCAGGATTGCCCGCCCCTCAAACGTCATACTCACTTGTCAGCCGGTGCGGATATGGCGTCTTGGCCGCACCGCCAATCTGTAAACCTAAATCCGGCAGTTCTGGACCTTGAGTCGCCCGAGAGGCGTTTGAGCGCAGCAACTTTCAACCGCTCCGCAGATTCACCTTCCGGGTGAGAACTGCGAGCGCCTGCTCCGCAGGCGGGCAGACCACAAAAAACGATGGTCTGCCCCACAGGAGCTTGCTGAAGGCGTCCCTGCAACTGCCGGACCGCCCGGCGGGCTGGCCCGTTCATTGGCTGGCGCGCAGTTCTTCAAACAACGCCCGAAAGGTTTGGACCGCTTCGTGGACCTCGGTGTCCCCGGTTCGTTCCCCAAAATACGCTCTAGCGAAAGGTCCGAATGGAACCCATGTGGACTGCAACACTCCTTGCATGCGATCTCCGATCTCGCTGGTCGCCTGCGCCCGTGTATCGCGCACCATGGCAAGCTGGCCCAGAGCCACGTTCGGCTTGCGCCACGGGCAAGCCACCACGGGGAATCCCTCCATGGCGAAATAGGTGATCGACGGCAGCACCCTCTCATAATGCCAGTCGCAGATGACGATGTCCTTCGGGACCATGCGAATTGCATCCTGGGTGCCGTTCATGCTGGCTTCCCACTTGCCCATGCCGGTGGTGGCTCCATCGAGGAACCGATCGCCCCAGATCCACAGCGTGCGGCCGGATTGAGCCAGGTGGTCGTGCAGGGCCTTCACCTCGCCGGCCAACAGTTCCGCCTTGTTCTTGCCTTTGCAGCGCTCGCAATCGTCCTCGCCGAGCAAGAAGATTTCGTCCATGCCGGCGTGAAAGGCATCCGCCCCGGTGACCTCGGCCAGTTCGTCGATCAGGTCGAAGACGATCTCATGTACTTTGGGGTGCAGCGGGCAATAACTGCGGCAGTAGATCCCGCTGTTCTGCGGGTACTTGCCGGGCGTTTCATCCAGTTCCGGATGGGCGCGCAGTAACCCGGCCGTGGTGCCCGCCCAGGACTGGTGCCCGAGACAGTTGATCTGCGGAATCAGCCGCACGCCAGCCTGGCGGCACGCTGCGGCGATCTTCTTGACGTCGTCCTTCGACAATGCGTCCGGGTCGATCACTTCGGGCCTGCGCGTGAACTGGTAGCGATAATCGAATTCCATCACCAGCGTGTTCACGCCCTCCTTCGCAAGCCCTTCGCGAATGAAGCGCAGCGCCAAGTCCATCTCGTCCGGCTTGGGCGCCATCACGTGCAAGCCACGCACGGGCAGCGTGGGCGGGGCCGCGTGCAGCCCCAAAGCGACAGTCAGGGTCCAGACTGCGCTGGCGGTTCGGATATCGATTTTCATAAATTGAATGTTCCGGCTCCAACCAACTCGCAGTGTAACGCCAGGCGATGGACGGGGCCGGCATATCCTGCGGCTGGTTCATTCCGCGCCGCCCCAGATCATGTCGAGGTGGTCCCGGTCGGCGGTATTCCGGTCATCGGTATAGATCCGCCCCGTGCCTGTCCACTCGGCAGATCCGGGAATTTCCCAGTTGGTCACCAGGAAATTGGTCATATCTGCATCACCCGGTTTGACATCTTTGAGCCAGACGCGTCCAAACACTTTCCGGAAAGAAGCCAAAACGTTGCTGGCAAATTCCGACTCGGCCGCACGATCCAGGATCAAGTTGACCGCCGCGCGCTCCGCCACCGCGTGGACGTCGCGAAAGAAGTCGGCGGTAAGCAGTTCATCCGGTACCCCCATGCCGCTGTAGGCGTCCAGCAAGGCGAAGCCGTATCGCATGCCCTGTTGCCGGAATCGCCGGAGCGCATAGCGCGCGGAGAGCGGAAAGAACCGGATCTTGGCCGGGAGGGGCTGCCGCAGAAACTGCTGCTCCGCGATCGCCCGCACCACCGGATCGACATCCACCGCATCCACCCGCTGGACGAAAGGCAAGGCCGCTGCGTCTCGGGGGAAGGTGAAGCCTGCCGCTCCGATGGCCAGCACGTAGGGGCTGCCGGCGGCGGTTAAGATCCGGCCCGCCTCGCGGACGTATTCAAACGAGCTCTGGCCGGTATCGCAGTAGATTCCAGAAGCGCGTCCCCCGTTCAAGTACATCACTCTTTCCAGCCGTCCCGCGGCGCCCCGCTCCACCACGATGCGAATATTCTGGTGTGCGCTGTCAAAGGAAAACTGCTCATTGGCCGGTTTGGCCGCCACGCCGGCAAAGTGCACCGCGGCGAGAAAGAGGGCGCCTGCGGCGAGAATCTTCCAGCGGCCGGTCCAGCGCGCGGCCATCAGGGCGGAGGCGCCAAACAGCAACCCGCCCACCACGTAAGTCGACCCGCGCACGCCGAGATGCGGAAAAAGAAAGATGGGAGTCACGATTCCCCCGGCGACCGAACCGAGGGTGGAGTAAAAGAGCACCTTACCGGAAGCCTTGCCGGCTTTGCCTTCGGTGTTGGTTAGCTCGGCCAACAGCGGCACCGTCTGCGCCACCAAATACACCGGCACGGCGAACAGCGCCGTAGCCGCCACGCCGATCCCCAGCGCCAGGCTCAACCCGGCATCGAGGAGCTTTCCCAGCAGAAGAGCTTCAGCGGGAAATGAAAGCGCCACATAGATGGCGCCGCTCAGCAGCAGATTACGCGTGAGAGCGGCTCGCGTCCGCGAGTTCTCCCACCTGGCAGACAACTGCCCGCCGTGCCAATAGCCGGCGCTCAGGGCGAACAGGACCACGCCGAGCATCACCCCGGTAAGCGTCATGCTCGATCCAGCCACCGGTATAGCCAAACGAATCGCGATGACCTCCACGGCCAGCGTGGAGAAACCTTCTGCGAATGCGACGATCCAGATAATGAGAATTTCGAGGTCGAAGGCGTTCATCTCCCAATTATTGTTTCACGTCCGAATGTTGTTGCGATGACTCCGTCTTGGTGGGGCGGTCCCCCTGGACCGCGCGGGACGCCCCCGTCCCGCTGCCGGACGCGGAGGCAGGGGCCTCCGCGCGGGCGAGGGCGCCCGCCCTACACGACTTCGAGTCAAGTGGATACCCAGTTGTTATAAAATGAGGCTGTTCCATCTTTTGAGCGGAGGCAGTGTTATGGGATCCGATAGCAGTTGCAACCGGCGGGAAGTTTTGGGGGCGCTGGCCGGCGCGTCGCTGGCGGCGCTTCCGGCGGCCGCGGCGGCGAGCGAGCGCAGCGACATGATCTATCGCACATTTGGACGTACGGGCATCAGGGTTTCGGCCATCGGGCTGGGGGGCTCGCACGTGGGCACGCCCGCGGACGAGAACGACGGAATCCGCATCGTGCGGACCGCCATCGACCGCGGGATCACGTTTATGGATAACTGCTGGGATTACAACGGCGGGAAGAGCGAAGTGGTGATGGGCAAGGCGCTGCGAGACGGGTACCGCGAGAAAGTCTTCCTGATGACCAAGTTCGACGGCCGCACCAAGGCGTCGGCGGCGCGTCAGATCGATGAGTCGCTACAGCGGCTGCAAACGGACCATATCGACCTGATGCAGTTTCACGAGAACATCCGGCTGGAGGATCCCGACCGCTTCTTCGCGGCAGGCGGACCTCTGGAGGCGCTGGAGGAGGCCAGGCAAGCGGGCAAGATCCGGTTCATCGGGTTCACCGGACACAAAGATCCGATCGTGCACCTGCGCATGCTGGAGATGGCGGCGGAGCACAAGTTCCATTTCGATAGCTGCCAGATGCCGCTGAACGTTCTGGATGCGCATTTCCGAAGCTTCGAAAACAACGTGGTGCCCAAGCTGGTGGAGCAGGGGATCGCGGTGCTGGGGATGAAGCCGCTGGCGGAGGGGGAGATCCCGCGCAGCGGGCTGGTGAGCGCGACCGAATGCCTGCATTACGCGCTCAGCCTGCCGACCACGGTGGTGATCAACGGGTGCGAGAGCATGGAGCGGCTGGAGCAGGCGCTGGAGGCCGCGCGGACGTTCAAGCCTTTGACCGAGGCGCAGCTTAGCGGGCTGCGGGCGAAGACGAAACAGGTGGCGGCGACGGGGCGGCTGGAGCGTTTCAAGACGTCGGATGTATTCGACGGGACGGCCAAGAATCCGCAGTGGATGGGGTAGGCTGATTGTATGAAAATCGCAATCATCGGTTCCGGCCGCATCGGCGGCGTGCTTGGGAAACTGTGGACCGAAGCGGGCCACCAGGTTCGTTTCAGCTCCCGCCATCCAGATAGTCTCGACCGGCTGGTTGCCGAGAGTGGGCCCAACGCCTCGCGCGGTTCCATCGAACATGCGTTGGCTTTCGGAGAAGTCTTCCTGATTTCGATTCCCTACGGATCGCTGCCGGCGTTCGGAGATCGCTACGGCTCGCAGCTCTCCGGGAAAATCGTGATGGAGACTGGTAATCCTTATCCGGAGCGCGATGGCGAGGTGGCCAAGCAGGTGCTCGACTCCGGCCTCGGAACTGGTCATTGGTCCGCGCTCTGGCTGCCGGGCGCCCGCCTGGTCCGCGCATTCAATTCTGTTTGGGACCGGACGCTGGCGCGGGAAGCGCATCGGACTCCGCCGCGTGTCGGGGTGCCGCTGGCCGCGGATGATAGCGGCGCGGCCGAGATTGCCGCCGGCCTGGTACGCGACGCCGGATTTGACCCTGTCTTGGTCGGACCGTTATCGCGCGCCCGCGAGTTCGATGTCGGAACGCCCGTTTACAACACCAACATGTCCGGTCCGGAGGTGCGCCGTGCTCTCCGCTTGCCGGAGGCCGGAATGGCCTCATAGCAAGGGGAATCGGGTTTACTGCACTGCGCCCTTAATATGCAGCTTGAACGTGTAAGCGTACCGGCAAGGGCGCTTGGCGGGTGGTTGGATCACGAGGCCGCGGCTGTCCTGTTTGAATGCAATGGCTTGGTCAAGACCCAACATCTCGACTTTCTCTACTGCCCTGCCCGCGAGTGAAGTGAGCCTGAGATCCTCTTCCGGCCATTCGAGCGCGATGGCGTAGAGCGTGTTCCCTTTGCGCGTGAAACGGACGTCGCCGTCTTTGTAGGTCGCCCAGGGACGCGTGCCGTAGATCGCCTCGCCATTCACACGCAGCCATTCGCCAACCTGCCGGAGGGTATTCTGCATGATCTCGGGAATGGTGCCGTCGGCCTTCGGTCCGATATTGAGCAGCAGGTTGCCGTTCTTGCTCACGATGTCTACCAGGTAATCGACGACCTCGTTCGGAGTCATGTACTCCGCGTCTTTCAAGCGACGGTTGTAGCCCCAGGAGGTTGGGTCGAGCGAATCGCATTCTTCCCATTTCTCGCGCAACACGCTGCCGACCGCGGTGCGCTCCGGAGTCTGGTAGTCGCCCACCATCTTGCCATCCGTGTCGCGGCCCCAGCGGTCGTTGGCAACCACCTCCGCCGGATCCGGGGAGTGGTTGTAAAAGTAGGCGAGCAGCTCCTTGCTATTCCAATAGTCGGCGGGCAGCGGTTTTCCTTCCCACGTCTTAACCGGGCCTTCGGTGACGTCGCCCCACAGAACGCTGGGATGGTAGAGGTCGACTAGCTCCTTGATGGAGTTATTCATGTAATCGACCCAGTCTCTGCCGGGATAGCGCGGGTCGGCGAAGGTGTAGGTGGTGTTGTGGTAGAAGCCCATTTTCAAGCCGGCCTGGCGCACCGATTTTGCCAGGTCGCCCGCCAGGTCGCGATGCGGTCCCATGTCCATGGCGTTGCGGCGCGTAAATTTTGTGGGCCAAAGCGCAAACTCGTCGCCATGTTTCGCGGTGAGCACGACGTACCGGGCGCCCGCTTCGCGGAACAAATCGGCCCACGCCGCGGGATCGAACTTCTCCGCTTTGAACATGGGGATAAAGTCGTCATAGGCGAAATCCGCTCCCCAGTTCGCAATGTGGTATTGGACGGCATCCTCGCGGACGCGCGCTTTGTACAGATCTTCGGGCAGATTTCCGCGCGCCGCGTTATATGGCGGACCGCCAAACAGAAAACCAAAGCCGGCTTTCGGACTGATGAACTCGACGTACCATTCGTGGTAAGCGGGCACGGCGAAGACGCCCCAGTGTACGAAGATGCCGAACTTGGCGTCTTCAAACCACACGGGGACCTTGTGCTTGCGGAGCGATTCCGTAGTGGGCGCGTACGGCCCAGCGCCGGGTTGCGCCATAGCGGGCGCAATCGAAGAAAGGATGGCGGCGAGAGCCAGGATGGTAGCGCGGTTTCTCATGCCGCTTAAAATGCTACTCCACGCGACGCCGCAATTGCAATGCGCGTGCGCGGCAGTTGGCCGATTGACAATCGGCCGCAGCATGCCAAGCTGCCTCAAAGAGCAGCATAGCCGCAACCAAAGAAGCGGCCTGAGAGGCCGCCGCAGGCCGGGGGCCTGCCCCACGAAAAATCGGCGCCAGACTGCGAAGATTCTGAGCAGTTGTAATACAAAGGCCTCGCGTACGTGGCTCGCTGGGATTCGCGTTAACATGCTCCGTTAGGAGATCATCACCCATGCACGACAACCGCCGCGACTTCCTCCGCAACTCCGCCATCTTGACTGCGCTGTCGACCAGCCGAATCCTGGGCGCCAATGAACGCGTGCGCATCGCTGGACTGGGCACCGGGGGCCGCTGTTCCTATCTGCTGGGCCTGGCGAGCAAAGCGGGGGCCGAGATCGTGGCGCTCTGCGACGTGTATGAACCGCGCCGTCTGGCGGCGCAGGGAAAACTTGCGCCCACGGCCCGCGCGGACTATGTCGATTACCGTGCGGTGCTCGACCGCAAGGACGTGGATGCCGTGATCGTCGGCTCGCCGGACCACTGGCACGTTGCCATGACGTTGGACGCGATCCAGTCCGGCAAGGATGTGTATGTCGAGAAGCCCGTCAGCCACACCATCGCAGAAGGCGAGCGCCTGGAGAAAGCCGTCAGCGGTTCGCGGCAGGTGGTGCAGGTGGGCTATCAACAACGGAGTTGGGAGCATTTCCAGGCTGGCCGCGAAGTGGTCGCGAGCGGCAAACTGGGAAAGATAACGTTGATACTCGCGTCGTGGTATCAGGATTACCTGAGCCGGCCGCGCGGCGCTTCCCCGGTAGACGCCCAAAAGCTGGATTGGAAGCGGTTCCTGGGCTCGGCGCCGGAGCAGCCATTCGATCCGCTGCGCTTCACCGAATGGCGCTGGTTCTGGGATTTCGGCGGCGGTCACCTGACGGATTTGTACAGTCACTACGGCGATGTGATCCAGTGGTACATGGGCCAGGACTCGCCGAAAATGGCGCAGGCGATGGGCGGACGGAACGCGCTGCCGGCCTTCGAATGCCCCGACACCATCAATGCGGCGTACGAATATCCCGGATTCAATGTAGTCTACAATGGCTCGCTGGTGGGCTCGCTGGAGGGCGGCAACATCGTCTTCCGGGGCAGCAATGCGATGATGAAAATCAACCGGGATGGCTTTGCAGTATACCCGGAACGGGTGGTGCCTTTTGAGAAGACGCAGTACCCGGAGCCGGTGATGGCCATGCGCTCGCTGGGAGACGGAACGGTGGACCACGTGAAGAACTTCCTCGATTGCGTGCGCAGCCGGAAGACTCCGAATGCGGATGTGAGATCGGCGGTGGCTGCCGCACGCGCGGCCCATTTGGGCAATCTGGCCTACCACAAGGGGAGGACGTCCGTTCTATGAGAACCCTATCCCGCCGTCAACTGCTGCGCCTGGCCGTGGCGCTGCCTTCGGCCGGCCTGTTCAGCCGGCACCGGGCGCTGGCGGCGCCCCACCTGAACCGTGTGAAGATTACGGGCATCCGCGCCATGGCGATCAAGAACATCGCCGGTAACTGCCTGATCCGCGTCGATACAGATTCCGGGCTGGCAGGCTACGGCGAGGCGGGCGCCACCGGACCGATGGCGCGGGCCCGCATCGAAACGATGAAGGCGCTGCTGATCGGCAAGGATCCCCTGGCCATCGAGGTTCACTTCCAGAACATGACCTCCCTGATGCACACCTACATGGCGCACATCCCCACCATCAGCGGCATCGACATCGCGCTGTGGGACCTGGCCGGGAAAATCATCGGCGCGCCGGTGCATACGCTGCTCGGCGGCCCGTTTCGCGACGCCATTCCGATGTACTCGCACGGCATCGGCCTCAACATGCTGGACAAGGACTCTTGCAGGGACTGGGCACAGCGCATCAAAGAAATGCCGGAAGGCTTCACCGCCTTCAAGAACAACATCGATGGGGTGTTGGGGGTGCCCGTGGCGCGCTTTGCTCCCACGCTGACCACCGCGCAACTTCGCAACGTGGCACGCGGCTACGGCAATTGCCGCGAGGCGGTGGGCGACGACATCGACATCGCGGTGCATTGCCACAACGAATTGGATACGCCCAGCGCGATCGCCGTGGCCAAGGCCGTGGAGCCGATGAATCCCCTGTTCATCGAGGATGCGCTGAACCCGCCGTTTTCCGAGGCGTGGATGGCGCTGCGCCGCTCCACGCGCGTGCCGCTGCTCACCGGGGAGAAACTGGAAATGTTGCGCGGCTTCAAACCGTTCGTCGACAACCAGGCCGTGGACATCATCCATCCGGATCTGGCATTCGCCGGCGGATTCAGCGGGACCCGGAAGATCGCCGACTATGCCGCCCTCTTCCGCACGCCGGTGGCGCTGCATAACGTCGGCTCGCTGGTGCTGACGTGCGCCAACGCCCATTTCGGCGCGTCCATTCAGAACTTCTATCGTTCGGAAAGTCAGCTCGGGCGGCCCAACCATTACATCGAGAAAATGGCTGCGGGCAGCCCGCCCGAGGTGCGCAAGGGGCTGCTCCAGGTGCCCACCGGGCCGGGCCTGGGGCTGGAGATCAATCCCGAATTCCTGCAACAGAATTTGGCGGACGGCGAAGCCTACTGGGCATGAGAGAAACCGGCTGTGACGACCCTTCAATCTCCGCGCCATCCGCTATAATCTGGCCATGCCGCTAAGCCGAAGGTCTTTTGTCTCGCGGCTGCTGGCTTCCCCGCTCGCCGCGTCGTACGCCGCCGCCGCCCAGACCGCCGCGCCGTCGAAGATCACACGCATCGAAACGGTGTACTGGAAAAGCCGCGACGACGCCCCGTTCTGGCCGCACTGGACGTGGGTGAAGATCGATACCGACGCCAGCATCTCGGGCATCGGAGAGACCTATCCGCGCAATGCGGCCGAGGCGGCCGTGGTGCACTCAGTGGCCGGTACGCTGCTGGGCAGCGACCCGCGCGATATCGAGCGGATTTGGGCCGATCTCTACCGGGCCTTCGATTTCCAAATCGCCGGCGGCGCCGAAATCAGGGCCTTGAGCGCCATCGACCTGGCCTTATGGGACCTGCTCGGGAAGCACCTCGGCGCGCCCGTGTACCGGCTGATCGGGGGCAAAGCGAATCCCCGCGTCCGCCTGTACAACACCTGTTTCCCGTACAAGTACGATTTCAACCGCGAACCGGAAAAGATCATGCGCGAGCTGATCGACACGCGCGGCATCAAGGCCATCAAGATCTGGCCGTTCGACGGCGCGGCCAAGCGCAACCGGAACCAGTTCATCACCCCTCAGGACATCGACGAGGCGCTCCAGCCGGTGCGCAAGCTGCGCGACACCTTCGGTTCGGAAATCGATATCGCCGTGGAGTTCCACGCGCAGTGGAACGTCCCCTCCGCGATTCGCATTGCGCACGCTCTGGAGCCCTACCGGCCGATGTGGCTCGAAGACATGCTCATGCCCGGCAACTACCTCCAGTATCACGAGCTGGCGGCAGCCACCAGCCTGCCGCTGATCGCCGGGGAGCGCCTGGCGGGTAAGCTGCAATTCGAGCAACTGTTGGAATCGCGCACGGTCAAGTACGTCATGTTCGACGTGACCTGGTGTGGAGGCTTGACCGAGGCCCGCAAGATTGCCGCCATGGCGGACGCATTCGAGCTGCCCATCGCGCCGCATACGGCCGGCGGACCGCTGCTGTTCTACGCCAGCACACACCTTTCCACCGCATCGCCCAACGTGTGTATCCAGGAGAGCTGCCAGCGGTTCTACGAGCGCGACTGGCCGGCCATGCTGGAGAACCCTATCGTGCCGGAGGGCGGATGCATACGCGTGCCCGAGGAAAGCGGCTTCGGCATGCGGATCAAGCCGGAAGTCTGGAATCACCCCGCGGCCGTCCGGCGGGTGAGCGCGGCGCGCTTAGGTGCTGTAGGTTACGATCGGGGTGAACGCCACTCCGGATAATACGATGCGAAACATCCTTGTCATTTTTGGCGCGTTGTGGCTGGCTGCGCCGCTGTGGGGAAGTTCTTACTACACGATCCGCCTGGACGATCCCAAAGCCGTGTACCTAACTCGCGACAACTTCTCAGTGCATGGCGACGGGATCGCCGACGACTCGGATGCGATCCAGCAGGCGATCGACAAGGTTCAAGAGACAACCAACCAGGGAATCGTCTTCGTCCCCGAGGGCCGCTACCGGTTGACTAAGACGATCTATATCTGGCCCGGAGTCCGCGTGATTGGCTATGGGGCTGCGCGTCCGGTGTTCGTGCTGAGCGAGAACACTCCGGGCTACCAGGATCCGGACAAAGAGAAGCTCATGATTTTCTTTGCCGGCCGGCGGCCCGGCGCAAACGCACAACCGCCCGACGCCAACCCCGGTACGTTCTACTCGGCTCTGAGCAACATCGACCTCGAGATCCGGGACGGAAATGCCGGCGCGGTCGGGGTCCGCGCGCACTACGCGCAGCACTGCTTCCTCGCCCACATGGACATGCGCATCGGTTCCGGCCTGGCGGGCATACACGAAGGCGGGAATGTGCTTGAAGACGTAAACTTCCACGGAGGCCGGTACGGCATCTGGACGGGGACGCCTTCGCCCGGCTGGCAATTCACAGTAGTGGATGCGACCTTCGAGGGCCAACGGGAGGCCGCCATTCGCGAGCGCGCGGCGGGCCTCACGCTGATCCGGCCGCACTTCAAGAACGTTCCTGCGGCCATTGCGATCGATGCCGGCTTTCCCGACGAACTCTGGGTGAAGAACGCCCGCATGGAAGACATTGCAGGCCCGGCCGTCATCGTCAGCCTGGAGAAGAGCGCGCTGACCGAGATCAACATGGAAAATGTGGTCTGCCAACGCGTGCCCATATTCGCGTTGCTCCGCGAGAGCGGCAGGAGAGTGGCTGCCCCGGCGAACGCCTATGAAGTGAAGGTCTACTCGCACGGGTCGAATTACTCCGATATCGGCGCGGTACCGCAGATCAAGGACGTGTTTGAAACCACCCCGTTGAAGGCTCTGCCGGATCCGGTCGAATCCGACCTTCCCGACCTGCCGGCGCGCGACACCTGGGTCAACATTCGCGCACTGGGTGCGAAGGGCGATGGCTCCACGGACGACACCGCGGTGTTCCAGAATGCCATCGCCGGGAATCGGGCGATCTATCTGCCTTCGGGCAAGTACGTAGTGACAGACACTATCGCGCTCAAGCCGGACACCGTCTTGATCGGGCTGCATCCCGGCAGCACACAAATCGACTTACTCGACCGGACGCCCGCATATCAGGGTGTGGGCGCCCCAAAAGCGTTGATCGAAGCACCCAGGGGCGGCACGAATATCATGATCGGCATCGGTCTTTACACCAACGGCATTAATCCACGGGCAGTCGCCGCGAAGTGGATGGCCGGTAAAGATTCGATGATGAACGATGTCCGGTTTCTGGGTGGACACGGCACGAGCAAGTTGGACGGCACCCGCGAGAATCCCTACAACAATACGCATACAGCCGATCCGGACTTGAATCGCCGGTGGGATGCGCAGTATCCCAGCCTGTGGGTGACCGATGGCGGCGGCGGGACTTTCTTCGATATCTGGACGCCCAGCACGTTCGCCCAGGCGGGCATGCTGATCTCGAACACTTCCACCGAGGGGCGCGTCTACGAGATGTCGAGCGAGCACCACGTCCGCCACGAAGTCCAGTTACGCAACGCCTCCAACTGGCAGATCTACGCTCTTCAGACCGAGGAGGAGCGCGGAGAAGGCGGTTTCGCACTGCCGCTGGAAATCGACGCGTCCAGTAACATCACGCTGGCGAACTTCCATGCTTATCGGGTGATCTCCACCTTCCAGCCGTTCCCCTGGGCCATCAAGCTTTCGAACTCTAAGAATATCCGCTTCCGTAACGTGCACTGCTATAGCAACAGCAAAGTGTCGTTCGACGCCGCGGTTTACGACCAGACGCACCAGATCGAAGTCCGGCAGCGCGAGTTCGCCTGGCTCACGGTTTCCGGCAATGCGCCCCAGGCCCGTCCGAAACGGCTTTCACCAGTGCTGGCCCCCGGCGCGAAAGTGGAGAGGCTGGCAGGCGGGTTCTACAACATCTCAGGCGGAGCGGTCGATCCCGCCGGCGATTTCTACTTCGTGGACGCGCATTGGCAGCGCATCTACCGGTGGTCGGCGGCCACGCACCAACTTTCGACGGTGCGGGATAGCCCGCTCGATCCGGTCAACCTGGCCTTCGATAAAGCGGGCGACCTGATGGTGGCATCCTACAGTGGCAATGGGACGGTCTACGTATTCAAGCCAGGTTCAGCGGATGAAGAGATCGCGCTGCTGAAGCCGGCGCCTTCCGCAGCACGTCCAGGGATGACTCCGGTGCTGGCAGTCGGGGACTGGCGCTTGCGGGTGAATCCCGAAACCGGAGAACCAGCCGCGAGGCCTTATCAATACGTTTCTCCGGATGAAACCACGTTCCTCTCCGCAGGACAGGATTTCGTCAATGGCGCAGTGAGTTGGGGCGTCAAGAGCGCCGACTTACTGCGGAGCTTCGGTCTGTCGCCGGCGATTCCGGGAAAGCCTTTTTACTTGACCGAGGAGGCCGCCCTCCGGACTTGGTCAGCCACGGTGGGTACTGACGGCAGCCTCTCAAACCTAAAGGTCTTCGCCGAGCAGGGAGGCGAGGGCGTCACAGTGGACGAGCAGGGCAACGTGTACATAGCGGCCGGCCAGATCTATGTGTACAACTCCTCCGGCCGGTTGATCGACACCATTGAAGTCCCGGAGCGGCCGCTACAAGTGGCGTTTGGTGGAAAGGATCGGCGGACCCTATTTATCCCTGCACGCACGTCGCTGTACTCGGTCCGCGCCAGAGTTAGGGGAGAGTAGTGAATCGACGTGAATTCTCCAAGAAGCTGACCATGGCGGGAGTCGTTGCGCCCACGGCCTGGCGCGCGGCGGCCGCGGAGGCGGCGATTTCTTCCGGCCATTTCCCTCTCGGGAATTACACGCCGTATGGCTACCTGGACAACCCTTACCACTGCTGGGACCTCCATCCCAGCGGAGTTCTGCGGTCGGTTCCGCCGTTAGGCATGGGCTGGTATTTTCCCGCGGGGCCCGGCGGATACTTCAGCTACAAGACGAATTCGGTTTATCGCGCCATCCTCCGTGTGGGCTTTCGGATCGGCGACAAGGTCTTGTTTGAAGCGGATGACTTCCGCGCCGCCGGAGTCAAGATCGGCGCATCGCATCATTCCAAGAACGTCCTGGAACTGGATCTTGCCGTCTCAAGTCTATCTATCTCTGCCAGGTTCTTCCTGGTAAGTGAGAACACCCTCGCCTGCAGCTTGTCGGTGCGGAACGGTACTGACTCGGCGCAGGACGTTCACGCCTTTGCCCTGCAACGATTGGAACTGGGCGAATGCTCGTGGTGGGGCCGGGATGGGATCTCCGGCTCCTTCGACGAGCAGGATCGGCAGGCCATACTCCGGTCATTTGCGGCAGGACCGGTTTTCGTTCTCAAGGTGGACCATGCCGTAGACTCGCATCTTGTCGCCACCGATACCGCCCTGAAGGCGTGGATGGCTGGGAAGGGAACATCCACGCCCGCCGCGACAACGTACTATCCGGACGCGTTGAACTCTGCGCTAGCTTTGCGGGCGAGCATTCCCGCTGGGACAAAGTGGGCGGCCAATGTTCTACTCAGTCGCGCGGTGAATGAGCGCTTCGCGAAACGGGAGATCGGTGCCTCCGCGCTCCGGGCGGAGTCCGTTTACGCGGAGAAAATTGCCGAGGACGGCCGGTTTTGGGGCCGGGCGCCCCGCTTGGACGGCGACTTCCCCGAACACTGGAAGAACGCCTGGGTTTATGACTTTGAGACGCTGCGCATGATGGTTCGGAGGCCTATCGGTGTTTACAAGCACCCCTGGGACGCTATGCAGATTCAGGCGCCGCGTAATGTCCTCGCCGAGACTTCCATCGATATGTGGACTCTGGGTTATGCCGACCCCGATAGCGCCCAGGCCGTCTTACTCGGTCAGTTCCAGGACGCGGTGGAAGCCAACGTCCCGTGCATGCGCGAAGACGGGACCATGAATATGGTGGCGGCTGACGGCAGCGAGTGTGGAACCTCCGTGCAATGGTGCTATCCGTTCTATTGTATCGAGTCTGTCTTTCTGCGCACTGGCGACCAAGCTTGGCTGGGCGAGCTCTATCCCTACCTGGCCGCCTATCTGGATTGGACGCTCAAGCACCGCTCCGACCCCGAAGGTTGGATTGGGGCCAAATGCAGTTGGGAGTCGGGAATGGACGCGTCGGGCCGTTTTCTGATCCAACAACCTACCGGGGGAGAGTCGATCGACTTCATCCGTGTTGCCGAAATCCAAGCTGCCATGTCCCACGCTGCGCGTACCATGGCGGTGTACGCGAACCTTCTTGGCCGCCCGGGCGACATCCCTCGTTGGGAGGAACTGTCCTCCCGGTACGCGGACAAGACGCGCCAACTCTTCTACCAGGCCTGGTTTTACGATGTGGATAGCCGGTCGGGAAAGCCGATCGTGATTCCGGGGCACAAAGAGGTGACGCAGGTGGCTCCGATTATGTGCGGCGTGGCTACCTCCGGGCAAATGCGCGCCATGACGCCGGCAATGCTGGAGTACAGTCCCCACCAGGAATACTGGCTGGAGTGGGCTTCTCTGGTTCTGCCTTATGCGGAGTCCATGTGGCGAGCGGGTCAGCGGGAGCCGCTTTCGACAGTCCTGTTCGAAATAGTGGATCGCGCCTACCGCTCCATGGACCGTCGTGAACTCGAACCGGAGAAGAAACTCGGCTGGCCGGGAGTGAGTTGCGAATACTGGGGGCAAAAAGGGGCGGCGGGCGGAGAGGGCTATGGTTGGGGCGCCACGCTGCCCGCACACATTATTCGCAGTCTCTTTGGCTTTCGCGAAATCGCGTGGAGCGAAGGGGACCAGTTCGATCTGGGCCCGAATATCCCCGACGATCTTACCGGCGAAGGCAAATCCTTTCTGCTTCGCAACCTGCATTTCCGCGGGCGGCGCTTTGACCTGCGATATAGCCAGGTGGCCAAGGGAGAGTTCCTGGCAATTTTCACGACGCCGGAGAAAACTGGAGGGATTAGCGTCGCCGACGAAGTGGGACACGATGTGCCTGTGCGGGCGGTCGGCACTACGGTTGCCTTCCGGGTCAAGAACCACGCCTTGTATCGCGTCAGCCTCAATGGGTGAATCGGGACCCGTGCGAAATGAAAACCAGGCGGAGGGCGGGCAATTCTGCCCGCAGCCGCTTTCAGCCGGCTCTGGCCGCCTAAAAGGCGGCTGCGGCCAAGATTGGCCGCCCTCCAGCGTGTTTTCGGCGGCTTCTCAGGCCGCCCGAATGTTAAACTCGCTTATGGCTCGATCCAGGTGAAATGATCCGTGGACCCGAACGACCGCGCCCCCCAAATCCTCCAATTCGGTGTTTTCGAGGTCGACCTCGCACAGGGCGAACTGCGCAAGCACGGCCGAAAAATAAAATTGCAGGAGCGGCCATTCCAGCTTCTCGCGGCGCTGCTGGAGCGTCCCGGCCAGGTCGTTACTCGCGACGAACTGGTCCGCCGGCTGTGGAACGACACGCTCGTCGATTTCGATAACGGTCTCAACATCGCCGCCAAGAAAATACGCGAGGCGCTGGATGACGATGCCACTACACCGCGCTACGTAGAGACCCTGCCGCGGCGCGGATACCGCTTCATCGCGCCGGTTCAACCCCGGAACATGCCGGCCGCCCAAGCCCCGCCAGCCAGCCAGCCCACGCCGCAGCCCGTCCCAGCCATCGCACCGCCGGCGCTGCCTCACCCCCGCCGCCGCCGGATCGTGCGCCTGGTCGCGTTGGGCGTGGTCCTGTTCTTCGCCGTCCGGATCTACTGGTTGTCCACCCAGGTGCGCCCCGCCCGCCTCGTGCAGGTTGTGCAGCTTACCCAAACCGGCCAGATCGAGCTCGATCACGGCGTGGCCACGGATGGTACGCGCGTGTATTTCACCCAGCGCGACGCTGGGCGCTGGTCCCTGGCCCAGGTTTCCGTGGAAAGCGGCACTCCCCTGCCCCTGCCCCTGCCGCTCGAGCAGCCCTTGTCGAATCCGGACATACTCGACATATCGCCCGACCGCTCCAATCTGCTGGTTTCCAGCGGCTCCGAAGCCGAAGTGGAACGGCCGTTCTGGGTCGTCCCCACCGTGGGCGGATCGCCGCGGCGCGTGGGCGATGTGGCCGGCCACGCGGGCGCCTGGTCGCGCGACGGAAGCCGCATCGTCTTCGCCCGCGGCTCCGCGTTATATACGGTCGCGAGCGACGGCACGGATTTCCGCAAGCTTCTCGACACGCCCGGCACACCGTACTCCATCCGCTGGGCGCCGCCGTCGCGGGCGGACGTGCTGCGCTTCTCCATGCTCGGTCCCGGCCTGGGGCCGCGCGCCTTGTGGGAGGTCTCCGCCAACGGCACGGGCCTCGCTTCCTTTCCGCCCGACTGGACCTCCGGCGCCGCCGAGCCGGACGGTGACGACAACGGCAATTGGGCCGCCAATGGAAAGTATTACCTCTTCCGCGCACTGCGCGGCCGCGTGTCCGCCGTGTATGCCATGCGCGCGTTTCGCCGCTTCCCACGGGCCTTCGAAGGGTCCCCGGTGTTGATCTACTCCACGCCGCTGGAGTTCAGTTCACTGGCGCCGCACCCCGACGGCAAGCGGGTCTTCTTCGCCGCCGGGCAGCAGCGCCTGGAGTTGTTGCGCTACGACGCCCGCCACGGGCAATTTGCGCAATTCCTTTCCGCGGTGCAGGGACGCTGGGTCGGTTTCTCGAACGATGGTCAATGGATAGTCTACGTGACCGCTCCCGACGATATCCTCTGGCGCAGCCGGCCCGATGGCAGCCAGCGCTTGCAACTGACGTCCCCTCCCATGCGCGCGTTCCGGCCGCGCTGGTCTCCGGATGGCGCCCACATTGTCTTCAGCGGCGGACCCGCCGGCCATGCCAGCCGGGTGTATGTGGTGGCCTCTGCCGGCGGCGCACCCGAACCCGTCACCGATGCGCCGCCGATCGACGCCGACGCGAGTTGGTCCGCGGACGGAAACTCTCTCGTGTTTGCCCGCCGCCTGCGCCCCGGCGCGTCCGGCCAGCCTAGCCTCTACCTGATGGACCGGCAGACCAAGCAGGCCGCGTTTCTGCCAGGATCGGAGACCCTCGCCCAGCCTGCCTGGTCGCCTGATGGGCGCTCGATCGCCGCCACAAACCAGGCCGGAACCCAGATCCTGCTGCTCAATCTCGATACGCGCCAGTGGACCCCGCTGGCCTCCGGCGACGGCCTGGGCGCTCCCTTCTGGTCGAGAGACGGCAAGTATGTTTATTACCAGGAAACGCTGGCCCCGGAGCAGCCCATCTTCCGTGCTGCAACTGGCAGCGCCAGGAAAGAGCGGATGACGACTTCGAAACAGATCCCGCAATCCAATTCCATCGGCTACGCGCTGGCGGGTCTGGCGCCCGACGACGCGCCCATCGCTACCGTGATCTACGCCAATTCGGATATCTACGCGCTCGAAGTCGACTTGCCGTAACTCCGACTGTGTAAAATGGAGGGCGGGCTTTAGCCCGCGCGGGGCTTAAGCCCCGCAATGAGGCAACCATGACAAGAGTTCTATCCTACGCGGCGGCCGGCCTGCTTCTATTAACGGCGACCAGGGCATTCCCCCAAGGGCTGGATTGCCTGAAGACCGGCAACCTCGCGGAGTTTGCCGCACTGACGGCTGACGACGCCGTATTCGTCGATGCGCACGGACCCGCGAGCAAAGCGGAGGCCGTCAAGCACACGTCGGAGTTCCGGCTCGACGACTACACTATCGAGGACGTGAAGTTCCTGCAACTCTCCTCCAAATCCGGCCCGATCGCGTATAAGAACCGCAAAGGCAAGTGGCTCTGCATATTCAGCCAGGAGACCGCGGCCGATGACTTGGAGGTATAAACATGCGAATTAACTACATCGCCATCGCCCCGGCTCTGGCCTGCCTCTGGTTGCCGGCCTATGCCGCGCCCGCCGCGGCGCCGCTCGGGATATTCGAAGATCATGCAGACGTCGGCCCGGTGCTGCATGCCGGCTCCGCCGAATATGACGCATCTAAACGAACCTACACTATCGCCGGCAGCGGCGAAAACATGTGGTTCGCCTCGGACGCCTTCCACTTCGTGTGGAAAAAAGTGTCCGGCGATGTCACCCTGACGGCGGACATCTCCTTCCTCGGTTCCGGCGGCGAAGCGCACCGCAAAGCCGTGCTGATGATCCGCCAGAGCCTGGATGCGGATTCGCCCTACGCCGACGTAGCGCGCCATGGCGACGGGCTGACCTCCTTGCAGGCCCGCGACGAAAAGGGCGCCAATACCAGTGAAATCCAGTCCGCCGTGAAGGCGCCGGCCCGCGTGCGTATCGCCCGGCGGGGCGAGTACTTCTACATATGGGTGGCGGGCGAGGGTGAAGAACTCCAGTTCTCGGGAGGATCGATGCGCGTCCCCATGCACGATCCGTTCTACGTAGGGATCGGTGTCTGCTCGCACAATAAAGACACGGTCGAGAAGGCCGTATTCTCCAACGTCGACCTGACCGTCGGCGCGTCAACCGAAGCCGCGCCGAAATTGTACAGCACCTTGGAGACTGTTCCCCTCTCCGGGGACCGGCGCGTGACTTACGTCGCCCCGGGCCGCCTCTCGACGCCTTTCTGGACGGCTAACGGCGCCGCGCTGGTCTTCCATCGCGACGGTCGCATGGAACGGATACCGGCCACCGGGGGCAAGCCGGAAGCCGCAGAGGCAACCCCGCCCGGCCGCGAAGAACAGTCGCTCGCCGCATTGCCGTCCGACGGCTTCTATAATTGCCTACCGCACCTCTCACCCGATGGCCAGCAAATCGCTTTTCTGTCTTTCGGCAAAGACCTGTCCGGCATCCCCGAGGACCAAGATGTCATGCTGCGCGTTCTGTCCGTCAAAGACGGCAAGGTGCGGACGCTGGCGAAACTCGTCGGAGGGAAGGGCACCCTGGATGCGCCTTCCTGGTCGCCGGACAGCCGCCGATTGGCCTTCGTCAGCTATCAGTGGATTCGGTAGCTGCCTACAGCTTTTTCTGCGCCCTCTCGGGTAACGCCCGCCGGTGACTCTTCACACCGCGCCCGTGAAGGGCGCCAGCCACCGCGGCCCGGTTCCGTCCCCTTGGCGTGCGGCGGCGGAGATTGACCTTCGCGGCCGCTTGCGGGAAACCCGACACGGCGATCGTCGCCATCTCGTTACTTCCCTCGAGGGTTTCAAAATAGATGTAGACATCGCCGTTTGCCAGGCCGGTCGTCGGCAGAGCGAAATTGACCTGGTATAACCAGGCTAGTCCGGGCGCCAGACCGCCGAACGAAACGCTGGCCTCCGGGAAATTACCGGTTCCGTCGTCCAGGTTCACCAAAATGTTTCCAGCGTTGAATTCGTCGCTATAGCTCAACGGGTTACCGGAGGCAGCCGCGCCATCGGCCACCGTCGGCGTCACGGTTCCCAGACCGTCCATGTACAGGAGCACTGTCTCGCCAGGTACCGCGGGGCTGCTATCCGTGACCAGGCTGTAGTCGGCGTGCAGGATCGCGCCGGCCCCCAGTCCATTTTCCGACAGCGTGTAAATCCCGGGCGCCGAGTTATCCACGTACACCGTTACATTATTGGACTTCGACTGGTTCACCACCACCTGGAACGTCGCAAAATAGTCCCCCGAAATCTCGTAAGGAATCCAAGCGCTGATCTGGTTCTGGCTCACGTAATCGACCGGGGCCGCTATCCCGTTGACGAAAACCTGAACGCCGCCAAGCGTCGTAGAAATCGGCAGGGTCTGGGCGGTTTGCGACGCTACGCCAAAGTTTCCGAAAAGGCTCACCAGCTCACCGGGAGCGTAAGCGTTTGTAATCGGCGTATAGTTGGCCGCATTAGTAATGTAGGTTGGATCGATCCATACCGTAGACGTCGGCGTAATCGACGGGGCGCGAATGCCGACGATCAGCGAGAACTGCTGGCCGGACCCCATCTCCATGAACGCCGTTCCATTGGCGCCGGCAAAATAGTTGTAAGTGCTGCCGTCGTAATACGAGCCGTCGGCCCCGATCGTTACGGTACTGTTAGACGTGAAGTCGTAGGTGACTATATCGACGATATCGTCAAAGCGCTCATGAAAGATCAGATTCCCATCTCCAGCGGTGTTGATGGAACCATAAAAGGCATCGAGCGGCACTGAATCGCCCACGAAGTCTTCCATCCCCCCCGTAAAATAGGTCCCGTTCAGCAGCGCATTGGAACCCGTCCCGGAAGGAGGCGCGCGAAAACCGAAGATCATGTCCGATCCGGTTGTCGAGCCGCCCACGAACCAGTTGCCATCGGCCGAGACATAAAGAGTCTTCGCGCCGCTGACGATCAGCGTCGGATCGCCCGCGGTGCCAGGAAACGTCAAGGTTCCACCTGCCGTGCCGGAGAGCGCATAGGTCGAGGCCGCCACGCTCTGGGTGGTGGTGTTGCCGGAGTTCAGATTCGCCGCCGAGCCAGTCAGCGTGAATGCCGCGATATTCCCATTGCCGTCGGCGTTCAGAGTGAAGTAGCCCTGGCGCGCCACTAGATAGCCGAGGGTGGAAACGGAGGGAGCATTGAGGAAGTCCAGAGTGCCTACCGTGAAGGCCCCCGACAGGCTGCTGTTTGAAAACGAACTCGACGGTGCTTGAACCGCGACAAAAAGATCGTCGTAGTCGTCCTCCGTCGAACTGGCAATGACCAGGGGCTTGCTGAAGGCACCGAAAAGAGTCGCTCCGGTCCCCCCAAACAGAGGATTGTCCAGTTGGGCGATGCCGTTGGATTGCACGCCGTACGTTCCGCCGACCAGCGCGGCGCAGGTTCCTGCGCCGGCCGTACCGGCCGAGTCGAACAGTTGCGTGCTCGAGAGGGTGTAGGTTCCCGCGCCGTCGAACGTGATGACGCCGGTCAGGCTGCAGGACTCCGTCAGGTCGCCCGTCGTGTCGTTGAAGAAGTCGACGTACCGGAACAGGTATGGTCCGCTGAGACTCGCGGTTCCGCTGGTATCGAAAGTCTGAGCGGCGACCCGCAGCGGGGCCACCGCCATCAAAAGAGCGCTGCTAAGAAGAAAAGCCGTTTGTATCGTTTTATGCATGAGCGTCATCCTCACTGGCCGTTGCTCCAGTTCAAGATCAGGTTGTAGGCATCTACGCTGCCCAGTCCAGTAGCGAAGTTCCAACCGCTGCCTATCGCAAATGCCGGCGTATACGTTTGGACGGTTGTCGATAGCGCACCGTTTCCGAGGAACTGCGTAACCGGGTTGGCGCGGCCTCTTCCCTCGAATCCGGTACCGAAGCAGTTTAGTCCGCCGGCGCAGTTTACCGCGATATCGCCCGTGGTGATGCTATGGAACACCGATGCGGCCACGGAACTGGCTGCCAGTTTGTAGTAAACCGGATTCGGGTTACCCTGCGCGCCTCCCATCTTTTGGTTAACCAGCGCCTGAATCCCAGCCAGGATCGGGGAGGCGAACGAAGTGCCGCCCGCCGGGCCATATGGATTCCAGTTATAGGGCGCGTCCGTGCACGGCCCGCCGCCATTCCCACCATCGGTAAAGCAGACCACATAGTAGTGCGCCCAGATTTCATTACTGGCGAAGAGCGATACGTCGGGAATGTCGCGGACGCCATCGTTGGGGATGCCGGCCACGCCCGTTTGCCACGCTGGTTTGGCGTATCCCTGGCAACTGCCGCCCACCACCAGATTTTCCGCCGTAACGCCGGTTGCGCAACCGCTGGGTCCGCCGCTGCCCGCCGCCACGGTAATATTGCCGCTCTGCTGCGCGAGGCTGCTTCCACAGTACCCGCCGTCGCCATAACCAACCGAAAAACCTTCGGCAACCGCCAGGACCGAACCCGCGCACGAGTCGTTCCACGGAATCTCCGGAATGTACGACAGGGCCGAACCGTAGGTTGCGCTGTTGGTCGCGCTCCAATAGGCATCGGTCGTGCCCTGATATGTGTCGGCGAAATCGGTCCCCCCAACGGCCACGTTGTACGGAGTCGAGGCGAATGCGCTGACGCCGATGCCATGGGTCGCGGTGCTCATGAACGCATCGCAGCTTGCCGCGCCTTCGTCTCCCGCCGCCACAAACACCGACACGCCCTCCGTCACCGCTTGTTGATAGGCCGCGTTGTAGGCTGCATTCGCGGCGGCTCCGTTCCCGGCTTCGCAGACGCCGAAGCTCACGCTCATGATCTGCGGCGGAGCGCTGCCGTTGAGTAAATTCTGCGCGGCGATGAGGCCTCCAAAAGTCGTAGTTCCATCCGCGCAAGCAGCCACCTCGATGCTTGCGTCCGGCGCGGCGGCAGTGGCCCATTCGGCGTCCGCTGTCGTTTCGGCGTCGTCTCCGAAGACTACGTCGGCTCCGGGATCGGAACAATTCGAAGTTCCGCTCGGCGGCGCCGGATTGATTGTGGTTAACGATCCGGAAGAGTAACCGGATAATCCCAATACGCTCCGGAAGGTGCTCCAATCCGACGGGTCGTAAAGATCGCTATCCTCCAGCACCGCAATCGTCTGCCCTTGACCTGTATAGCCCGCCTTAAATGCCGCATTCAAATCGTAAATCGTGGCCAGATCGGCTGGCGTAACGAGCTGATACCCAGTGGCGCGCGACCCGACCGTGTATTGGGCGCGCGGTTTGGTCATCGAGTGCGGCCGGAAATCGTGCAACGACACGATCCCCGCCACCACCGGCGCAAGAGCTTCCGGAATCCGGGGATCGCTCATATTGGCAATGTGATCCTTCCCGTTTACCGAGAGCTTGTGAATTTCCGTACGGAATGCCGCCAGCACCTGGCCTGCCGTGCCGGAAAAATCGATCGACATGCCGCTCGGATACACCGTGTTCACCGTGAAGCCGCCGGAGCGCAGCCATTCGGTCACTCTCTCGATATCCCGCGACGCCGGTCCGTACAGCCGCCCGAGCTCAGCCGCGGTCAGCCATTTGTGAAAATCGGGCGAGCTGGAATCCTGTTGCCGGTCGATAAAGCTCTGCAACGCCTGTTCCCGCTCCGGGGTGCGCTGCAATTGCAGAAGCATGTGATCCATGGCGAAAGTATCCGCCACCTTCCCGCGGTCGTTCTGCGCGTTCGCTTCGCTGCGCGTATTCCCGGCCAGCGTGTGCAGCCTGCCCGCGCTGTCGGCCGCCAGGGCGGAAGTCAAGCCGGCAATGAGTGCGCCGCAGCACAACAAACGCATCAGGAAGGGGTCGCTTCGAAAACTCATCGGCATCGAATATCCTTGCAAACCAAGTTGATCGGAACTGATTCGATTTTCTCACATTGGCTGCGCGCCGGCGTCGAGCTTGGCCTGCATCCGCCGCATGCCGCGCAGCCAACGGTCGTAATCGTTGGCCTTGCGACGCAGGTATTCGCCCACCTCCGGGTGCGGCAGGATGAGGAAGCGTTCGTCGGCCAGCCCCGCCACCACCGCTGCGGCGACCTGCTCGGGCTCCAGCGCGCCTTCCAGCAGGAAGCGGCCGGGCCCCTCGACGGCCTCCGTGAGCATGCTGGTGCGCACGCCCTGCGGGCACAGGCAGGATACCCGGATGCCCCTGTCGCCGTAAGTGACCGACAGCCATTCGGCCAGCGACACGGCCGCGTGCTTGGTCACCGCGTATGGGGCCGAGCCGACCTGCGTCAGCAATCCGGCTGCCGAGGCGGTCTGCAACAGATAGCCTTCGCCGCGCGCCAGCATGCCCGGCAGCACCGCGCGCGCGGCATACACGTGCGCCATGAAATTGACGCTCCAGATGCGCTGCCAGTCGCTGTCGGACGTCTCCACCCCGCCCTCCATGGCGATACCCGCATTGGAGCAAAACAAATCGATCGCGCCAAACGCCGCCGTAGCGCGCTCCACCAGTTGGATGACGTCGGCCTCGCGGCTCACGTCCACCCCGACCGCCAGCCCGCCGATTTCGCGCGCCACCCGTTCGGCGCCGGCGCGATCCACATCCGCCACCGCTATGCCGCGCGCGCCCTCCGCCGCGAACCGCCGGCACAGGGCGCGGCCAATTCCGCTGGCCCCGCCCGTCACCACCGCGACTTTGTCCGCCAGCTTCATGCCGGTCCCGCATCGTATTTTCGCAGCTCCATCTTGGCCACGGCTTCGCGATGCACTTCGTCCGGCCCGTCCGCCAGCCGCAGCGTGCGCGCGCCTGCCCAGGCCTGCGCCAGGAAGAAATCGTCCGCCACACCCGCGCCGCCGTGGGCCTGTATGGCCCGATCGATGACCCGCAATGCCATGTTGGGCGCGACCACCTTAATCATGGCGATCTCCGCTCTGGCCGCCTTGTTGCCCGCCACGTCCATCATGTAAGCGGCCTTCAAGGTGAGCAGCCGCGCCTGCTCGATCTCCATGCGCGAGTCGGCGATATCGGCGCGCAGGGTGCCGAATTCCGCCAGTTTCCGTCCGAACGCCACGCGCGATTGCGCCCGCCGGCACATGGCCTCCAGCGCCCGTTCCGCCAGGCCGATCAGCCGCATGCAGTGGTGGATGCGTCCCGGTCCCAGGCGGCCCTGCGCGATCTCGAAGCCGCGCCCTTCGCCCAGCAGCATGTTGGAGGCGGGTACGCGCACGTTTTCGAAGACCACTTCGCCGTGGCCGTGCGGGGCATCGTCGTAACCGAATACGGGCAGCATGCGTTCGATGGTGATGCCCGGCGCGTCCATGGGCGCAAGGATCATGGCTTGCTGTTTGTGCCGCGGCGCTTGCGGATCCGTCTTGCCCATGAAGATGGCGATCTTGCAGCGCGGGTCGCCCGCGCCGGAGGCCCACCACTTGCGCCCATTCAGCACATACTCGTCGCCGTCGCGCACGATGCTGGCGCAAATATTGGTAGCGTCCGACGAGGCCACCCCCGGCTCCGTCATGCAATAGCACGAGCGTATGCGGCCCTCCAGCAACGGCGCCAGCCATTGCCGCTTCTGCTCCGCGGTGCCGTAACGCGCCAGCACTTCCATGTTGCCGGTGTCCGGCGCCGAGCAGTTGAATATCTCGCCCGCCATCACCACGCGCCCCATGATCTCGCACAAGGGGGCGTACTCCAGGTTGGTCAGGCCGGCGCCCTGTTCGTGGTCCGGCAGGAACAGGTTCCACAACCCGGCGGCGCGGGCTTTGGGTTTCAGTTCCTCGATGATGGGGACCGGCTGCCAGCGGTCCCCTTCGGCGATCTGCCGGTAGTAGAGCGGCTCGTTCGGGTAGATGTGCTGGTCCATGAAGGCGATGAGCTTCTGCTGCAGTTCCTGGACCTTTGGGGAATATGCGAAGTGCATCCTCGGATTGTCACGCAAAGCGCGGCCGGATGCAAAGGGCAGGGTTGCCGTAGTCTATGATCTATAGAGGATCGCCAGTTGTGCGACGGCGATTCCGAAGCAGAAGGAGTTTCCGATGGAGTTCAAACTGTTCGGCCCTGGTGGCTCTCCGGGCAGCCACTTTCAGAAAGATTTGAAAGTGCTGCTTGACCTCGACGACGAGGCGTGGCAGGTGCTTGCGAACTGGTTCTTGACAACCACCGATTTTGATCACGAGCCGGACTCACCGGTTATCGCGGCCAGTACGCTTCTGCCGGAGCAGTTCAGTCAAAGCGCCGATGTTCTTAAGTACATTCTGGAATCCTGGCACATGTACGGGTTGCAGTTGCAGGAGATTCAGCGCGACCTTCTGCTTCTGAATTGCCCTCGTGACCGCATTGAGCGGCTGGGGTTACTGTTGGAACGCCTGCGCGCCGTGCGTGAGCGTGTCTACCGCGACCACATGCGCTTTGAATACGAAAATGCGGTCCTTCCGACGCTGGAGGACATAGATGTCGTTTGCGACCTGCGTCCTGTTTTCGAAGATACAGTGTTTCCGATACCGGAAGGAATCCCGGTCCGTCACACCAAGCTTCTGGGGTTTAGTTACGTGGTGCTGATGGAACTCTCCACCGAAGACTCGGGCGGAAGATCCCGGCGGCTCGGCTTTCAGATGAACGAAGCGCAGCTAGTGGATTTTCAGGCGGCGCTCCAGCGAGCCAGAGAACAACTCGATATACTTAAGGCGAGCACACGTGCAATCCCGACTGAAAAGCCCTAAAGGAACGGCGACATCCGAACACCAGCCAGCGAAGCGGACAGGCATTCCCTATGGACCCCAGCGCAATGGGACCAGTCGGCCTAAAGATATTCGGTGGCACGAGCGCCATGTGGGTCGGTCACACGCGCGACACTCAGCCTTCGTAGTCGGTCGTGATATCCGCACTACAACCGGCGCGGATTCCTTGAAAATCGGCCGCGATGCCCAAGCAATCATTGATCGGGTGAAAGCATTCGGCCGCGACCAACTTGGCGACCGCTATCATGAATTGGTCGATAAACGACTTCAAGGGACACTCGATTTCACCGAATTGTTGGAATTGGAGCGAATCGAGGCTCGCCTCGATGCCGAGGACCAGGACGAGGCGGCTCGCTTGACGATCCTCCAGGAGGACTGGCGTCGCGAACGCAATCAGTTGGTGGCGTCAATTGAGGGGTGTGCGACATAAAAGTGGAGATCACGCCCGGCGGGCCTCCCAATAATCCTCGAAGCGACCATTGAGTTGGCAGCATCGTAGAGCCAGGATGGCGTTCGCCGCGCGTACCGTCCAGAACATGCC
>Ga0224555_1000507_pt1 | contig 59449 bp, 47 predicted proteins | sample 714S23034metaG_FD_180687 | JGI IMG/M metagenome (GOLD analysis project Ga0224555, IMG submission 180687) | Peat soil microbial communities from Stordalen Mire, Sweden - 717 S2 30-34 | ecosystem: Environmental > Terrestrial > Soil > Wetlands > Peat | place: Sweden: Norrbotten County, Stordalen... | reverse complement strand
CCGGAACACGCTGCTCCAACGTCAAATAGCTGAACATACTGTCCTGAACTCGCTCGTCTCCACGCATACTCAGTAGACGAACCAAAATCAAAATCAGCCGAAGACCAGAACCAATTTCAACAAGTTCCTAGAGGAGTATCTCCAGACCCACGTCGTCTACATGAACTATGACCGCAACAAGCAGTAACAACCATCCCGCGACCGCGCCCACATGAACGCCGATCATGTCGAAGCGATGGTCTTGCTGGCGAAGTCACATCTATGCGCCCCACGAGGAGTCTCCCGCCTGACGGCGGGCATCAAACACCTGAACCGCCAGTAAATCATCGGAGGAGAATCGTTCATGCAAAAACGCAAGCTGGGATCTGCCGGGCCGGAAGTGCCGGCGATTTGTTTGGGAGGAAATGTGTACGGTTGGACGCTGCCTGAGGCGGACGCGTTTCGGCAGTTTGATGCGGCGGTTGAAGCCGGACTGAACTTCATCGATACCGCTGACGTGTATTCGCGATGGGTCCCGGGACATAAAGGCGGTGAGTCTGAGACCATCCTCGGCAAGTGGTTTTCCAAGTCAGGGAAGCGCAAGGACGTGATCCTCGCGACCAAGGTCGGCATGGAGATGGGCGAGGGTAAGAAGGGCCTGAAGGCGGCATACATCCGGCAGGCCGTTGAGGATTCTTTGCGGCGGTTGCAGACGGATTACATTGATCTCTACCAGGCGCACAAAGACGATCCGGAGACCCCGCTGGAAGAAACCCTGCGGGCATTCGACGAACTGGTGAAAGAGGGGAAAGCCCGGTATATCGGCGCTTCGAATTACAGCGGAGCGCGTCTGGCCGAGGCACTGGAGACCAGCCGAAAGCATGGGCTCGCAAGCTACATCTCGCTGCAGCCACACTACAACCTGGTGGAGCGGCATGAATTTGAGACGGACCTGCTGCCGGTGGTGGAGAAGTACCAATTGGGCGTGATTCCGTACTTCTCGTTGGCGGCGGGCTTTCTGACAGGCAAGTATCGCAGCCAACAGGACACGGAGAAGGCCAAGCGCGGGCCGATGGTGCAGAAGTATCTGAACGATTGGGGATTTGGGGTGGTCGCCGCGCTGGATGAAGTGGCGAATGCACGGTCATCGACTCCGGCGCGTGTGGCGCTGGCATGGCTGATTGCGCAACCCGGGATCACAGCTCCGATTGCCAGCGCCACGAATGACAAACAGCTTACTGACCTGGTCGAGGCAACGAAGCTCAAACTGGATGCCGACTCCATTCAGAAGTTGAACGAGGCGAGCGCTCCTAAATAAGAGTCATCCCTCTTTTCAGGTTTTCCAGTGTTCGGCTTTATTCGGTGCTGATCGCGATCGTGTCCGTATCCCAAAGTTCTTAGTTGTGATGAGAGGGTTTGCATCCTACTCAAAAGGAGGACTGTCTGCATGGTCAAGGAAGCGAAGTCTGCACAACCCATTAAATTGAACGACGAGGAAGTTTCCGAAGAGATGGTGAACGATTCCCTGGGAGAAGTCACCCCAGCTGATTCGACCGGCCTTGATGCAAAGGATGGGCCTCACAAGCCAGGGGATCCAAAGGCTATCCGGCATCCCGAAGCGGGCGTTGACTAATCTTTTACTCAACTGAATGGATTCAGCGGCGTAACTCATACGGTCGCTTTCGTCTCGATCCTGACTGCGACCTCCGCAACTCGCCGGTACGACTCCAACCGGGCCGCATGATCCCAAGTGTCCGTGACCACAATTACCTCGTCGGCTCCTGTAGCGGCAACCAGTCGTTCGAGGCCTGCCTCGACCGTCGTGTCAGAACCCACGATCGCCGACCGCAGTTTGCTTTCCACTGCCGCGCGTTCCCAATCAGTCCACAGCCCATCCAACGAATCCACCGGAGGTACCAACTCAACAGGCTGATTCCGGATCAGCCGGAGAAACCACTGCTGCGGAGTCGTGAACAGCCGTCGCGCCGCAGCATCGGAATCTGCCACGATCACTTGAACGCCCACCGTCAGCCACGGCTGTTCGAGTACCTCACTCGGGCGGAAGTGCGTTCGATACAGCCGCGTCGCCTCAAGTAACAGATCCGGAGCAAAGTGTGCGGCAAAAGCAAATGGCAGCCCCAACTCGGCTGCCAGCCGTGCGCTGAAGTCGCTCGACCCGAGGAGGGTAATTGGAACCAAGCTGCCCTGGCCCGGAATCGCTTTGACCACTTGCCCAGACCTTTCCGGCCCAAGATATCCCCGTAGTTCCTCCAGTAGGTCCGGAAAATCATCCCCGCTCTGCTGCAAGTCGCGCCGCAGAGCCCGCATGGTATGAAAGTCGCCACCAGGTGCTCGTCCCAAACCGAGATCGATCCGGCCCGGGTACAGCACCTCCAGTGTGCCGAACTGTTCAGCCACTACGAGCGGAGCATGATTCGCCAGCATCACCCCGCCGCTACCTACGCGAATTGTCCTCGTCGACGCGGCCACGTGCCCAATCAGCACAGGCGTCGCCGAGCAGGCCAGCCCCGCAATCGAATGATGCTCTGCCAGCCAGAACCGCCGATAGCCCCATGCTTCCGCGTGTTGGGCGAGGTCGACCGACCGCGCGATTGCTCCGCCCGCCGACTCTCCCATCCGCATTCCAACCAAATCCAGCACTGATATAGGCAAGCCCATACATCATGAGATGAATCCACAGGCGACTTGATCCATTCCTGTGAAAAGCGGCAAGTTGGTTAGCGATTGAGATTGTGAATCGTCTCGCCAACCGCCTGGGCCAACGCACCTGCCTCGCTCTTCACGGTCCCGACAAACTGATCCGCAACGCCTTCGTCCGCAAGATCATTGTCGCCAAGGACGCGGCCTATACCTTCCTTGAACCTACCCGCAGTGTTCCTGCCCGCTCCCGAGAGACGGGCTTTGCTTCCCCACCCCCAAGCCCTGTCAGCGGCATTCTCCGCAGAGTCCCAACCCGTTTCGGTCTGCGGTTCGCTCAACGTCACGTATGCAAGGACGAACCCCACACCGATCCCTGCAAGGATCCACGGCAATCCTTTCATGTCGCACCTCTGAGAGTTTGGATGCGTTCAAGCGCGGTATGTGTGTCCGTGCGCTTGTGCGTTGTTCGGGCGTGACTCTTAGGACTCCGACACAGGCACCCATACCTGCCACTATGGCGGAATGGCGGGCTACAGGGCACCGTGGCTGCGGCCAACCATCGAACGACGGGATGGGTCAGCTCCGAGTAGACGGAGGCGGAGCGGACTGCACACGTGGGCTTCCTCGTATTGGGCCAACTCGCGTTCGACCCTCACCGAAGCGACCGTCAAAAGACACTCGCTGCAGATCGAGTCGATGACGCCATCCTTGTTGTGCCTGTGGGGGAATGTGGGTTTCTCCTGGTAGGTCATCGTGCACCTCGCTCAGCAACGATCCTGGTCCGTGGATGGAGTGTACCGATTGCGCCGGAAGTTATCCGTCAAATATTTTCCACAACTTCCACATTTCTGTGGATATTCAAGGAGTGGAGTACCACGCTGGCGACAGCATAGCCCCCGGTCGTCCTTGCGAACACGGCTCTGGGAGCACGGCGATCGCATCCTGCTTCCGCTACCGTGCACCTTACAGAACCCCGCCGTGCCCCTCCACGACCTCGGCCACCTTGGTGTCGCATTCTTGACCGCCTCCCATCAGCCTGGCAGTTCTGGGTTGACCGTGACTCTGGAATGATCTGCAGGCCGGAGGGGCTGCGCCGCTTCGCTGAACCACAACTTGCGGACACTGGCCGACTTTTCAGGATCTATCTCAGCGAGAACCAATTATCTACAGAAAATGAACAGTTACATTGCCTGTTGCCGAGCCTATTGCGTTGAGGCGCTCGTTCCCGGTGGGAGTCGAATTTTTCGGCCAGCACACCGTAATGCTGCCAGCAGAAGTTTCAGGGCAGCGAAAACATCATCTTCGCCGACGGCGTGGAGGATTGTTAGTCAACTGGTAACTGACGGATTGCCGGTGACTCGGGCCGAATGCGTTTCAGATGCAGGAAACGACTTAGCGAATGAGAAACAGCGGGAACGCCGGCATTCAGTTCGAAATCAACAGCGAGCGGTCTGGTTGCCCGACAAGCGGCTTTACAGGCAATGCTGGACGATTTCGAGATTCACGATTCGTCCGAATTGGGAGCCGCATGTTCTAGAATGGCCTGAGTCCAGTCGGAAGAGGCCTTTATGACCCACGCGCAGAAGCGTGCGTTGGCGATGTTCCTGACCATTCCCGTTGTTGCCTTGTCTGCGTTCGCAACAGAGCCCTCTCCATTTGTCTCGGGCGAACTCAACGTGATGCCTTCGCCCGCATCTACTTCAGAGTTGAGCCTGCCCGCCGGAAGCTCCGTTGTGGACTTCGACATCTGGCCCACAGGCCCGGATGCGGTCATCCTGCTTCACGACAGCGCCGGCAACCATGTGGTTAGCTGGCACGCGGGCGACAGCGGCACCGTAAAGCTCCTCGATTTGCCCGCGAACTTTACCGCCGCTTCCATCGCCGTCCATCCCCTGGAGCAGCGCTTCTTCATCGAGGGAAAAACCGGCCAGCAATCCCAGATTCTGGTTGCCGACAACGTGAATGGAAGCTGGACGCAGCACACCATCTATCAGTCCTCTGGTGACCTGCGCCGTCTTCTCGTCGCTCCGCGGCCCTTTGAAATCGGCTGGAACGAAGCACAGAACCAACCAGTCGAGAGTTACCGGCTGTTCTTCGCAGAACGCCAGCCCAGCGGCGCGTACTCCACGCGTTCTATCACCGAAGACGGCCAGCGCGAATACCAGGTCATTGGCCCGCAGGCCACCTATGTAAAGCTCCCCGACGAAGATGAAGATCCGACGCCAAACTTCGTCTCTTCCGCCCTCCCAGCGGCATTTCATCCCGACGGGCATTTGCTGATCTGGCAGGACGGCAATGGCTGCTTCCAGCAGCTTGCCTACGCGGGCAAGAACTGGGATAAGCCATCGCATCTGGCCGGCAATCCATGCGGCGGATCGCTCACGGTGACCCCGAACGGCGCCGCTCTGCTGCACTGGAAAAGTGGAGTGCCAGGTGTCGCCGTGATCGGCGACCATGGCAGCACAACCTCAGCGCAGGCGGGCGGCTACCAGTTCACATCCACGCCTTCCTCTGCGCCCGACGGCAAGGGAATCGTCGGGCTCGTGGAGAAGGCGGGCGCGCAGGCACTGGTCTACGTGCCGATTGAAGTCCCGTTGGCCGACGTGATCAATGCGTGGATGTTTACCGAAGACACCGCCGACCGCGACAGCTTCACAGCCAGCGCCGGCCTGCTTCGCACAACCGACGAAGATCAGATGTACGAACTCTATGACACGGAATCGTATGCCTGCGGCAGCTACGATAGCGCAACCCCAACGCGGCCCTACCTTGTCACCACCGACATCTTCTGGGAGCTGGTTGCCTCGGCCTACGAAGGCACATTCATCGTTCAGGAGCGCCAGCAGGCGATGCCCGCGTTCTGGGCGTTTGTCGACGCAGCGCGCCAGTCGCTCAACGCAACCGCACCCAGCTCCACCTGGGCCGTGGCCTTCAATGCAGTGGCGGAGTCGCAAAGTGCAACGAACCCGTCCACCGCCGAGGCTCTGCACATTCAACAAGCGCAAGGGACATTTGATTCACCGGTCTTTGGCAAGCCGTTCGACTTTACCGAACTGACGCCACGCGGTTATTACACCGCTACGCCCGAGATGTCGGAATACTTCAAGGCTGTTCATTACCTCACCTCTCTTGCCGCAGCGATCGATGCCGGCCCTTTGAATTCGCTGCCCGCCGCTGTCAAAGCGAAAGCACTCCAGTGGATCGCAGCCTATACCGCCTACATCGCGCCCAGCCGCTCACCACTGGTGTGGAGTGCCGATGGATTCGTCGCGCCCGCGTTTGCCCTTCATCCCGGCGACAGCCCGCAGATCTTTCCACTCTCGTGGGGCTTTGACAACGAGGTCCTGCTCTCCACCGTCTACCACTCCGATTGGCCTGCCGCCGAACAGATCACCGGGCCCAACGGCCCGCGTGTTCTGCCCTCGGGTCTCGATCTGGCGGCAGCCCTGGGCAGCGGCTACGCCCGCTCGTTGCTGAAGACCGACCTTGCCGCGTATCCCGCACTCGGTCCCGCGCTCGATGCACTTGAACGGCGTCAGCCCCAGAGCGCAGCGCAGACGGATCTCTATGACGCATGGATCGGCGCACTGGCCGTGCAGTGGGCCGACGATGCTACCTTTCCCGGCATCACGCCGGACACACTTTGGAATGCGAAAAGGATCCAGACAGGTCTCGCTTCCTGGGCCACGCTGCGCCACGCAACCGTGCTCGTCAATGAGAGAACAACCGCTGAGTGCGGCGAGGGTGGCTTTGAGGCAATTGTCCTGCGTCCGCCAAGAGGCTACGTCGAGCCGGACCCGAAGACCTTCGAAGCCATTGCATCCTTGTTCGATCAGATGGAGCAGGTGGTCGCGCACTCGGCAAACTTCAATGGGAACCTGCCCCAGGACGATTCGAGTGGCACGAAAGCTCAGCCCCTGCGCGACGGCATCATCCGGCGCCTGCAGGCAACCGCAAGCAAGACGCGCCTTTTCGCCTCAGTGGCCGAAAAGGAACTGCAGAATCAACCGCTGAGTGATGCTGAATATGACGAGATCCTCCATGTGGGTGCAGTGGCCGAGCATGACTTCCTCGTTTACAACAGTCTTGCCAGCACCGACCTCGCGCTCTCCACGCCCGAGCCGATGATGAAGATTGCCGATATCGCCGGCGGCGGCGAAACGCCCTACCTCGAAGCAGCGGTCGGGCGCCCGCTCGAGTGGGACCAGGTGGTCCCCTACTTTGGCCGCCGCGAAATTGTGAAGGGCAGTGTTTACTCTTACTACGAGTTCCCGTCGCCCACGCCGCTTACAGACCTCGACTGGGCCGGAAACAGCCTCACCCCGGATGCCGCTCTTGCGAATCCATCAACGGCGGGCAAACCGATCCCGGGCAAGGTCGAGGTCCAGCCGCGCCCGGCGTGGGTCGGCTCTTTCATCTCCGCGGAGACCCTGTCATGTCCGGCAGAACCGCCCTTCTAGCCGTCACCGCTACCATATTCCACTTTGCGCTGGCGGCGTCGGCGCAACCGGCCCCCGGCGATTTCCGCCTGCTCTTTACGGGCGACATCATGATGTCGCGCCTTGTCAAAGCGGAGATCGACCAGCGCAAGACAAGCCCATGGGCCGGCTTTACCGGCCTCTTTGGCAGCGCCAGCCTTGTCGGTGGCAACTTCGAGGGCGCTCTCGGCGACCCGGCAAACTGCCCCGCGGAGAACAAGCTGTGCTTTGCCGTGCCCGACGCCGCGGCCGAGTTGATGCGGCAGGCCGGTTTCCGTCTGGTGACCGCGGAGAACAACCACTCCGGCGACCTGGGCCAGGCGGGTCGAAGTGAAACCCGCGCAGCATTCCAGCAGAGCGGCCTGCTGGCGCTGGACTTCGACAGCTCCCCGCAGTTCTTTCGCTTCGGCGAGCTGACAGTCGGTCTTGTCGCGGCCACAACCATCAGGGCCGCCGATGGCCGCGTGCAGCAAGTTCCCTCTGTCGAGCTGGCGCAGAAGCTGCGGCTGGCCCGTCAGTTGGCGAACCTGGTGGTTGTATCCATCCATTGGGGCAACGAACTGCAGGATTGGCCAACCGATGCGCAGCAGCAGCAAGCGCGCTGGCTGGTCGAGCACGGAGCGGACCTTATCGTCGGGCATCATCCCCATGTTGTCCAGGCCCCCGCGTGTGTCGAGGGCAGACCAGTATTCTTCTCACTCGGCAACCATCTTTTCGACCAGAAATATGCCGAGACCAAGGACGGCCTGATCGCCGACTGCCACATCCACGCCGGCCGTCTGCTCTGCGGAGCTCTTAGCACGCATACCGATGAGACCACAGCCTTTCCCAGGTTGGCGGGCAGAAGCGCAGCAGCCGATCAGGCCCTTGCAGGCTGTTCTCCGCAGCTTGGTCCGGGTGCGGAGATCAATGGAGTCACCATCCGCCCCGAACCATGGTCTTCCGATCAGCCGGTCAATGGAATCATTCTCGATGGCTACCAGGCAGGAAAGCTGGTGTGGCAGTCCCGACGCCAGGCCCTGGTCTCCCTGCAACTGGTCACCTCCATGGCGGCCGAACCATTGCTGCTCTCCTTGGAGAGCCATACCTCATCCATTGACGATGAGGTGGGTCTGCGGCCATATGTCTATGCCGTCGGTCCCCATGGCCTCATTGCGCGATGGCGAGGCTCTGCCCTGGCTTGGCCGCTGATCGATGCAGTGGAATCGAAAGACGGCGTCCTGTGCGCGCTGCATCGCGGCGACTCCTTCCTGCTGCCCGATCCCGCCACGACAACAACTCGGATAGCAGCCTACCGATGGAACGGATTCGGTTTTGCCGGCATCGAAACTCCGCCGGAATGCGAGCCGATCCTTCGTCAGCCCCTTCGATGACTTCTGTTCCCGCACCCAGTCCTGATCCTCACTGAGTCGGCATTTTTCTCTTCACTGTGACGTGGGTTTTGGCGTGATCCCGAATTGTGTCCGGTTGGTCGCCAATCCGGAAGTTACTCATCAGGACACAGGTGGGGTGAACCTGGATCAAAATCGACCAGCGTGGAAGAGCGCCAGCGTTCCCGCCAGAATAAATGTCTGGTCTGGGCAGGATTAGTATCGGCAAACGCCCATTGCGACTGCGACCAATGCCCTAACGCAAGTCGTCGGATTCCATGCGCAATGCCGACATTTGAGGAGCAATCGGCAACGGTGAGTGCCTTGGCGATGTTGTACTCACCGAAGGCGGTTTTCAGAAGCAATGTCCGGATAGCCGACGATCCACCCGCTCCCAAATGCACCCTCTGCGTTTCGTCAGGTGAGACTTGACGCTCACCTCGTATGCCCTTTTCAGCAGGCGACAAAGTCGGCCGATATGAGATTCTCGCGCCCATCGGCGTCGGCGGGATGGGAGAGGTTTTTCGCGCCAAAGACTTGGCGATGTTGATCCTCTGCACCTACCGCGACGTAGAACTTGAGGTCACTCGTCCCTTTGCCAAGACGCTGGAAACCCTGCTGCGCCAGAAACAGGCCACGCGCATTTCGCTGCGGCGGCTGCCGGTGAGCGGCGTTGAAGCCATGCTGGCCGCGATGAGCGGGCAAACTCCGCCGCCCTCGCTGGCGCGCGTCGTCTTTGCCGAGACGGAAGGCAATCCGTTCTTTGTCGAAGTGTAGACCGGCTCGAACCTCAGCACCTCTGCTGTCATAGTTCCTCCGGAAGCTCGCCGGACTGAGCGAGATCGTTTCTGTTCTCTCACCGCTGGCTCAGCTCCCCAGCCGCGATAGCGGGTGGGTTTGGATGTCCTGTAAGCCGATTACGTCAGATCAGGAGCCGTATCAGTGGGAGTGATTACCTCCAGCCTAAAGAAGTGACCATCCTTGGGACCGTATAACCCGATGTGCTTACAAAAGGGACATCTTTGCGGTTCGGTCGGAACTGTGTAAAAGGTGATGTCTATAGGCCCTTCGTTTTCGATGTTTGCCAAGACGATAGGTTCGCCGCACTTGTGACACGTGATGCCGTAATGTTTGGACATACGCTACTCTCTGTAATTCTTTACGATACTCGCATGACCGTAGACCTGGTACATTCCTTCACACGGTCGGCTCCAACCGGGTCGATGACTCTGGTTACTCCTGCCGCGTAGTTTTCTGAAGGCTGTTTTCTGAAGGCTGAGGGGACAAGCTTGGGGTGACTTCCGGCGGCCCTTGCGTTAGTTGCCTGTAGCGGTCACGGGTTCGCGGCGAGTGCTGGTGGGGTGGGCAGCACGGAGATATTGAGGAGGCCATGAGACGCTAACGCCGAGTTCCTGGGCAGCGTGGAGCGGCCAATAAGGGTCGCGGAGCATCTGTCGGGCGAGCAGAACCAGGTCAGCCTGCCCGTTACGGATGATCTGGTCCGCCTGGGCGGGCGCGGTGATCTGGCCGACTGCTGCTGTGGGGATGTCCGCTTCACGGCGGATCCGTTCAGCGAACGGAACCTGATATCCGGGGCCGGTGGGAATGGTGGCTCCAGACACATTGCCCCCTGAGGAGACGTCGACGAGGTCGACGCCGTGCTGCTTGAGGACGCGGGCGAGCGCGACGGATTGATCGAGGTCCCAACCGCCGTCGGTCCATTCGACGGCGGAGATACGGACGAAGAGGGGCAGGTTCTGGGGCCACTCGGTGCGAATGGCGTCGACGGTTTCGACGAGCAGGCGGATACGGTTTTCGAAGCTGCCACCGTAGCGGTCTGTCCGCCGGTTGGAGAGCGGCGACAGGAATTCGTGGAGCAGGTAGCCATGGGCAGAGTGGATTTCGACGACGTCGAACCCGGCGGTAAGTGCTCGGCGTGCCGCAGCAACGAAGGCTTCTGTGACCTGGATGATGCCCGCGGCGTCGAGTTCGTTCGGCTTGGCGTAATGATCGTTGAAGGCGATGGGGCTGGGAGCCGCGACGTTGGCCCAGCCATCTTCGCCGGGGGAGAGCAGGCGTTCACCCTCCCAGGGGCGCTGCATGCTGGCCTTGCGTCCGGCGTGCGCGAGTTGAATCGCCGCGTGTGCGCCCTGCCCGTGCAGGAAGTCGACGATCCGGGCGAGCGGAGCGATGTGGTCGTCCTTCCAAATACCGAGGTCGTTCGGGGTGATGCGCCCTTCGGGAAGGACGGCGGAGGCTTCCGTGAAGACAAGTCCTGCACCTCCGACGGCGTGGCTGCCCAGATGGACCAGATGCCAGTCGTTGGCGAAGCCGTCGCGGCTGGAGTATTGGCACATCGGCGAGACAGCGATGCGGTTAGGCAGAGTGAGATCGCGAAAGGTTATCGGCGAGAAGAGATCGGTCATAGCTGTTAGATTCATTGGCGCATGCTCCGGATGTTGAAATCGAGTGTGCATATCGTGTCACTCGATCCGGTGGTCCACTTTATGTGCTCTTGGAGCATATCTGTAAAGCGGACGGCGATTGACGCTGACCTAATGGCAGAATCGCGTTTGTCGGCAAGCGTATGTCTCTCCGCGATCGCCCATATCCCTGTCACCTGAGTTCTCTCTATACTCAGTTGCGAGCTCTACCGACCCTCGGACAAGAAGGTGAAGGATTCCGATGAACGTTCTAAAACAGTTGTTGAGTGCGCGTCTCTCTGCGGGCAAGAGAACTGCGTTACCGGTTGTCTTGGCTATGCTTTCTTTGGTGGCCCTTTCGGCGTCTGCCCAGCAGAAACCAACGATCGCCGGAGACTACTTGGGAACCCTCGGTCCCCTACACGTCAAGTTGCATCTGAAGGTGGACCCCACAGGATCTGTCACTGGTACTCTCGACAGCCCCGATCAAGGCGCGGTCGGCATCCCCTGCGCCGACTTCCATCTGGACGGACAAGCCCTGAGCTTTACCGTTCCGGCTGTCCACGGCTCATGGAAGGGAACCGTGGCCAACGATGGCGCTTCGCTCTCCGGAACATGGGATCAGGGAAGTCCGATGCCCTTGAACTTCGCCCGCGACACCTTCGCGGCAGCGACCAAACCGTCGCCGGTCGATGGCATCTGGCTGGGGACACTGCAAGCTGGAAGCACGTCCCTTCGCCTTCAACTCAACGTAAAGAGCGATAGCGCGGGTCGAGAGTTCTGCGCCATGGATAGCCTCGACCAACACGCAATGGGCCTGGAATGCGCCAAGGTTGTCTTGTCGGGCAGCGATTTCTCATTCGATGTTCCGATTGTCCATGGAAACTGGAAAGGCACGCTTTCAGCCGACGGAAAGACTCTCTCGGGTGTCTGGAGCCAGGGCAGCCCGTTGCCGTTGAACCTTGCCAGGCAATCCGCCGCGATCGCCGCCGCACCCACTCCTGTACCCAACTACGATCCGGCACTCGCCCCGGTGGCGGCAGCCGATTTGCAATCCGTGCTGGACCGCGATCTGGCCGAGGCGCTCAAGGGCGGAGAACTTGCGCCCGGGACCGGCGCTGGCGTCTCCATCGCGGTCGTCGATCACGGAGTCAGGCGCGTCTTTAGTTACGGCGCTGCCAAGCCGGACTCGATCTTCGAAATCGGTTCCATTACCAAGACCTTCACCGGCCTGGTGCTCTCGCAGATGGTGGAACAGGGCAAGGTCAAGTTCGATGAGCCCGTGCGCGAACTCCTGCCGCCGGGTACGGTGGCCAAGCCCGCCGGAGCCGAGATCACCCTGCTCGATCTGGCCACGCAACACTCTGGCCTTCCCCGCATGCCGGACAACTTCAAGCCCGCCGATCCAAACAATCCCTACGCCGACTACGGCGCACCCAATCTGTATGCGTTTGTGGCTCAGCACGGTGTAGCAAAGCCCGCTGACGCCGGTTTCCTTTACAGCAACCTCGGCTTCGGTCTGCTTGGCCAGGCGCTGTCGGTTCATAGCGGCCTGTCATACCCAGCCCTTCTCAAGGAAGAGGTAATTGATCCGCTGGGGCTGAAAGACACAACCGTATCCCTCTCACCCGCGCAACGGGCCCGCTTCATCGCAGGGCATGACGAACATCATCACCCCGCACATGCCTGGGATCTGGATGCCTTCGCAGGAGCGGGAGCCATCCGCTCGACTGCCGCTGACATGCTCACCTATTTGGAGGCAAACCTGCATCCTGAAAAGCTCAAGCCGGTTGCCGGTACCTCGACTGGGGCCACGCTCTCGGCGGCTCTCATCCAGTCGCACCAGCTTCGCGCGGACGCGATGCCGGGAACGCGCATCGCTCTTGCGTGGCTCTTTGTAAGTGAAACGGGAGACTATTGGCACAATGGAGCCACGGGTGGATACAGCTCCTATGCATTTTTCAATCCCAAGGCGGACTACGCTGCCGTCGTGCTGCTCAATACCACCTTAGGAAGTACCGGCAGCTTTGCAGACCGGCTGGGCCAGCACATCAGCCAGAGATTGGCGGGGAAACCGGCCATCTCCCTTGCCAATTAGCGCAGCCGGAACCATTCGGTGGGTGACACAGGACACCGGCCTACCAACCCAGGAGCTGGCGCATGAAGACGACGATGAGGCCAACGCGGATGCTTATCCTCACTGCGTGTTCACACTAACGGAGAGCTTCGACGATGAGGGCGAAGGTGAGGAAGCCGAGGTAGAGGACATCGAGCTTTTCGAACCTGGAGAAGATTCTGCGGAAGCCTTTGAGTCTTCGGAACAGGCGCTCGATCTCGTTGCGTTTCTTGTAGCTCGGGATTGCGGGCGTTCATGCCTTGTTGCCACACAGCCAGTCCCGGCTTGAGCCTTGACCCACATGATCCTCAAACTCAAAGCAATCGTCAGACGTTTTCAAGAAGGCACCGTCCGGCATGCTCTCGAACAACCACCGGCAAGCTCCTGTGACGACTATGGCATCTTCGACTTCAATTGAATCATCTCACCATCCACGGTGAACCTGCCGTATCCGCGATGGTGGATGGTCTTCGGACTCTTTTGTGCTGGGTCGGTCCACGCCTTGATTACTTCGAGGACGAAGAGGTTGTATTTGTTGACGAGATGAGAATCGGCCACCTTGCATTCGAGATTGGCGAAGCACTCGGCCACGAGAGGCGGTGTCACGAGCTCGGCTGGCACCGGCGTCAGGCCGAATCTCTCGAACTTGTCTACATCGCGCCCCGAGCAGTTGCCCACTGCCACAACCTTCGACGCAAGTTCAAGCGCCGGAATGGCGATCACGCACTCTTTCGTCGCCCGCAATGCTGCAAACGAGTAATCGCCGTTGCTCACGACGCAGGCAACCAGCGGCGGTTCGAACTCGACCATCATGTGCCAGGACATCGCCATGACATTGGCGCGGCCCTTGTGAGCGGTCGTCAGCAGAACCACCGGACCGGGTTCGAGCAACTGGTAGACCTTTGAGAGAGGTAAGTCTTTCATTTCCGCTCATTGCTCCTGTGCCCCGGCAGCAAGCAGCGGCGGTCAGGGCGTCACCATTGTAGTTCCGCTGGTTGCCGCACTCTTTCTGTCAAGGGAATCTATAAGGGGCCGCCTCGCCGACTCGTCATCGCAATCGCTACCGCCGAAGGAGCACAATGGAGGGTTGGAAACTGCAACCATTCAGTCATTCGCCTGGATGGCAAGCGATAGGAGACTCACATTTTGCATAAGACGAAAGTTGTCGCGTTCAACGGTAGCGCCAGAAAAGGCGGAAACACGGCCATCCTACTTCGATATGTTCTCAAGGAGCTTGAAAAAGAGGGGATCGAGACTGAACTCATCGAGTTGAGCGGGGCCAGGATTCACGGCTGTCTGGCTTGCCGCAAGTGCTCATCAAGAAAAGACCGCCGGTGTTCGCAAACCGGAGATATGGGAAATTTCTATATCGGCAAAATGGAGGAGGCGGACGGCATCCTTCTCGGCTCTCCCACTTATGTCGCGGACATCTCTCCGGAGATCAAAGCCCTGATGGATCGCGCATGCCTGGTATCCAAGGCAAACGGCGGCATGTTCCGCCGCAAAGTCGGCGCCGCCGTGGTGGCGGTGCGCAGAGCGGGGGCAATCCATGCCTTCGATGCTTTGAACCATTTCTTTCTGATCAGCGAGATGATCGTGCCCGGCTCATCGTATTGGAACATCGGATATGGCCTGGAGAGCGGCGATGTCGAAAAGGACGAAGAAGGCATTCAGACAATGAAAACCCTGGGCCAAAACATGGCCTGGCTGCTGAAAAAACTCAAAAACTAAGAGTCTGTCGCAATGAGTTCACAACTCGGATGTTTCTCGGCGACTGTTTGGCGGCAAAGCGGTCCAGCACCCGGGAGGGAAGTGTGAGTTACCCTTTATCAAAAGTAACTGAGGTCATCGCGAAGGTTCGATCCAAACGGCCACTGGTTCACCACATCACCAATTTCGTCAGCATGAATGCCTGCGCCAACATCACATTGTGTATTGGTGCACTTCCGGTGATGGCCCACGCTAAAGAGGAAGTCGAGGAAATGGTGGGCGCGGCCAGCGCGTTAGTGTTGAACGTTGGCACCCTTTGGCCCGATCAGGTCGACGCAATGCTGATGGCAGGCCGTCGCGCCAATGAACGAAATATCCCGATCGTCCTGGATCCGGTCGGTGCTGGAGCGACTCAGTTGCGTACGAAAAGCGCCCAGCTCTTGCTCCAGGAGTTGTCGATTGCCATAGTGCGTGGCAACGCGGCAGAAATTGCGTCACTGGCTGGAGTGGAGGCGAAGATCAGCGGGGTCGAATCGCTCAGCGTGGAGGGAGACGTGGCAAACATCGCCTCGGAACTCGCTCGGGAATACCGCTGTGTGGCAGCAGTCACTGGGGCCGTGGATGTTGTAACCGACGGTGAGCGCTTCGTGTACATAGCAAATGGTCATCCCATGATGAGCTCCGTCACCGGCACTGGCTGCATGGCTACGTCGGTTGTTGCAGCCTGCGCGGCGGTTGAAAGGGATTCTGTCCACGCAGCTACAGCCGCACTCGCTGCGTACGGGTTGGCGGGCCAGATTGCCGCTGAAAGATCGCGGGGGCCTGGGACATTTCAAATGCACCTCTACGACGCGCTGGCGGAACTGTCAGCAGACACATTGCAAAGTGGGGCACGCATTGAAGGCGACGGTTGGTAGAGCCTGCTGATGTCAGTGTCTATATCCTCATGGTTGGCCTTGCGCCTCACGGGAGTGCGGCCTACGCTGGAGCAGTGATCCTGCATCAAGGATTACAGGAGCGCGTACATGGAGCCGTTTCATCAGCACGTATTCGTTTGTACTCAAGGAAAGCCGGAAGGAGTCGCGTCGTGTCCCAGTCAGGGTTCTTTGCGGGTTTTGCAGGCTCTGGAGCGAGAACTTGATGCCCAGGGGTTAGGCCATCAGGTTCAGGTGACTACCTGCGGCTGCCTCGGCCTGTGCGAGAACGGGCCGGTGATGATTACCTATCCCGAGGGAACCTGGTATCGGAAGGTCAAAGAAGAGAATATTCCAGAGTTCGTTGACTCCCATTTACTGTCCGGCAAGGTCGTGTCGCGCCTCGTATGGAACGATGGTCCGGCCATGAAGGCGGAAATAACAGAAAGCCGCAATCACTATCGGGCCGTGGTGCAGGCGAAAGACAAGGCTGGAACCCTTCCCGATAGTCTCAACGAGATAATTCGCTCCTTCATGCCGAGCCGCACGGTGCTTACGGCACTTGAGCTGGATGTGTTCACGGCTGTGGCGAGCGGCGCTTCTGCTGAGCAAACGGCCCAGACAATCCACGCCGATCTCCGGGCCACCGAGATGCTGTTGAATGTGCTGGTCAGCCTGAAGCTGCTTGATAAGAAGGAGGGAAACTTCTTCAACACCGCCGCAGCGGCTCGCTTCTTATGCGAGGGTTCGCGCGACAATGCCAGTGCTGGCCTGATGCACACGGCTCATCTATGGCACCGGTGGAGTTCGCTGACGGAATGCGTGCGAGCCGGAACGTCAGTTGAGACCGGCAGCCGCGAAGAGGGCTCGGTGTCCGATTTCATCGCGGCTATGGATCGCAATGCTCGGGAGAGGGCGGATGCCGTAGTCAGGGCGACCGGAGTCGACGGCATCAAGCGCATGCTGGACCTGGGTGGAGGATCGGGAGCCTATTCCATTGCATTTGCGCGGGCCGTCCCTGGGCTCCGATCAGAGATCCTAGATAGCAGCGATGTTCTTCCTCTCACGCAGGAGTACATCCGGGAAGCTGGGCTTGCGGATCGTATTGCCACGCGGGCAGGCGACATGCTGTCCGACCCGCTGGGGGAGAACTACGACCTCATCCTGGCCTCCGCGATCTGTCATATGTTCTCTCCAGAAGAAAACCGTAGCTTGTTCCGCCGAATCCGCCAGGCACTTGGCCCGAAGGGGAAGCTCGTCGTGCAGGACTTTATCCTGGAGCCGGATAAAACCGCTCCCCAGTTCGCCGCGCTGTTCTCACTGAATATGCTGGTAGGAACGCGAGCTGGTAGCAGCTACAGTGAACCGGAGTATGCGAGTTGGCTGCGCGAGGCCGGTTTCGACAATGTGCGGCGGGTGCGGCTACCCGGCCCTGCCGGGCTGATGATTGCCACTGGAGCCTAGTTGGTCTCGACTGAAGGAGACGACGCTGGTCCGCAACCTGTAGGTTCTTGACCACTGAGTGTCGAGTCATTGTGGAATTGATAATACGCGGCTTACTGACACTAAATTCCTGGCCATTTCGGACCAGATGGAGGCGCTCCACATCTGCGGAAATCTTGAACTCTCCAGCCAGTCGGTGAAGCACGAATAGCGCCCTCGACAGACGTATTCAGCCTTGGATTAAAGATTGGAGGAGGGCCTATTTTTTTCCCCCGCCTACTGAAAGAAGACATCCAAGCAGATTCAAACTGAGACACTACTCAAATGCCGCACTTTTCTTGCAATTCTTCTCAGGAACGGTACAATTCGAGCAAATCGGTGCCCCAAGAAGGAGATTGCATTGGAAGGCCTTACAACAGTGCCACCCAAGGCTCCGAACCCCGCCACACCGCTCGACGACCTGCAGCAGACGATTTGGGACTGCGTCTCCTGGCAGCCGCTGCGCAACCTGTGGAACCTGCAAGGAGTTCCCGTCCGCGTCATCGCCAAGCGTACCTGGAACTTGCTGCTGAACGACAACCTCTTCGGCAGCGCCGCCGAGCTCGGCTACTGGTTCCTCTTTGCGCTCTTTCCCACGCTGGTCAGCGCTTCTTCCATCGTGGGGCTCACCGCACGCCACGCCTCGGAGAATTACGACCGCCTGCTGCACTATATGGCGCTGGTAATACCGCCGTCGGCCTACGGCATCGTCTTCCAGACGTTCAATCAGATCACTGCAGCTTCGAATGGCAAGAAGGTCACCTTCGGGCTCGCCCTCGCGCTCTGGGCTGCGTCCGCCGGCTTCTCCGCGATTCAGGATTCCATGAACGCTGTCTACAAGATCAAGGAGACGCGGCCCTATTGGAAAGTGCGTGGAGCCGCGGTCCTGATCAGCACGCTGCTTTCGCTTCTGATCACTGCCATCCTCGGCGCATTGCTGGCCGCGGATTTTGTCGCTCGCGTCGCCAGCCTCCACATCGCGCATCACTCGATCGCGGACCCCATCGTCATCCTGATCCGCATCCTCGGCTGGGCTGTCGCGACTGCCCTGCTCGCTCTGCTGTTCGCCCTTATCTACTACTGGGCACCCGACGTGAAACAGCGGCAGTGGCGCTGGCTCACTCCCGGGGGCGCAATCGGAATCATTGGCTGGCTGCTCTGCTCGTTTGGCCTGCGACTCTACCTGCACTTCTTCAACAGTTACTCGGCGGTCTATGGCTCGCTTGGCGCGGTCATCATCCTGCTGACGTGGTTCTACCTCAGCGGCCTCATGCTCCTGCTTGGCGGTCAAGTGAACAGCGAGATCGAAGCCGCCGCCACCGAGAGGCGCCTCGCCGCACTGGCCGAACTGGCGCCAATGCCATGATTCGCGCCTCGAAGCGTTCCTCCGCTGCGGGGTATGCTAGGCGCTTCAATCCACGTCAATCCACGTCTCTGCGGGAAACGCTGCTGCACTTGGGGCGTACCCGGACGCACATTGCGTCGATTTGTATGGCACAGCACGACTGTAAGTCTTTGAGATTACGTCATGTTATCTCCCGTTTGAGATTTGCTAAACCGTTGTGGGACCAAAAGTTCTACCGGGGGTTCGAATCCCCCCACTCTCCGCCATTTACTTGATTCTAAATAACTTATAGGTATAGTGAGCAGATAGAGAACGGACCCATTGGCGGGCTTTAGTGTCCCGTAGGTGTCTCATCAGCCAAACCCAGCGCCCGCCTCACCGCCTGCTTCCCCGGTCGGTAGGGCCCTTCCGCCCCCACCTTCGTCCCCCACCCATGGAGCAGGCGAGTCGCCGTCGACTCTGAGCACTATTGACCATACTTCTAAGCCACAAGGGTCCGAGAATTGCATGTCACAGTGGAGCACTGCGCTGAGGGCCGTGGTCGCACGCCTCGAGGACAGCGCTTCCTGGACGAGACGAGGCCCACTCTGGCCCCTCGCTTTCAGAACTGCCAGTGGGCACACCTCACCAACCGTCCAACGCACTGTCGAGGAGAACCCCCATGAACCTGCCCAATCCTGTCCGAGTATCAATCGTCGCGCTTTCTCTGATGTCTATCCCCGCCCTGGCCCAGAACGCCGCGCCCACTGCCACACCAGCACCCACGCCCACTGTCACTGTCCCGCCGGCACCGATGCCCGAACCCACTGCCACACCAGCACCCACGTCGCCTGTCACTGCAACGCCGCCTGTCAGTGCCACGCCCGCTGTCACTGTCACCGCCGCACCCGCGGCCACCGCACCTGCGGATACGAGCGCGAGCCCAGAACAGATGAAGACCCAGATGGCCAAGATGCAGACCACGATGAATGAAAACAAGGCCAAGATGGAAGCCGCCGACATCGCCAGAAGGGCCAACATGGACACCGAGCAGGCAGCCATGAAGAGTGACGTGGAGATGAAGCACGCCATGATCGCCCAGTTGCAGACGATGAGCGATCAGATCCAGCAACTGAACGACCGCATCACCGCCCTGTCCGCGCAATTGGAAGCGGCCACCGCCAAGCCGGTCAAGCCCGTCAAGGCCAAGCCCGCAGTGAGGCCCCCCATCAAGCCGGTCTATTAAACAAACGAAGTAGCCGCAGCACCCACAACCCGAACTGGCGGGCAGCCGGGTGCCCCACCCATCATTTTGGGTACCCCATTCATCGCGGCCTCATCGCGTTGGGTGGGGTCCGCCCAACGCCGCCCACCCTACCGCCCCTCCAAATCCTTCAGCATCCGTTCCCTCAGCATCTGTTTCGCCCGCGTTACGCATGGCCTTCATCGCTGACGGATGCGCAAGTCCTGGAGCGTTCGCTCGCTTTGAACCATGAGCGCGTCGCTTGGCAGGGGCAACAGGGGACGGGACGACTGGCGCACTCACATCCACGGTCCTGCTCAACTTCGCCGCATCGACCTGAGCGCCACCGCTCGATGCGTTCTGAGTCGAAACCGCCGTCACACTCAGATACTTCTCTCCGTTCCTGTTTGCGCTGGATAACGCGGGCGTTTCCGCACCGTGGAGATGTTGCAGTGGACTTCCAATACCATGTGTATAGCTCAACCCTGAAACCTCGGCCTCCGTCAGTTCACCGCGCCACAAGCATCCAATGATGCCTAGATTGGCTCTGTGATCGTTCTCGCTGATCGTCTCAGAGGTCCCCCTGCTACCGGCAATTGCCTTAGGTTATCGTCGCGCCACCATCCATGACGATGTCTGAACCAACGAAATAGGTTGAAAGGTCAGATGCCAGGAAACAGACGATCCCGACGATCTCGTCCATTTCGCCGAAGCGCTTGATCGGTACGGAATTCGCCCACCAATCAACATCGATCTGGGACATCATCCGATGAGCGCCGGAGACTAAATAGCCGGGGCTGATCGAATTCACGCGAATCCCGTGCTTAATGTAGTTGACTGCCAATCCCTTGGTCAGGTGTTTCGCCCCGGCCTTGGAAGCGGTATAGGCCACCATGTACTCCGTTTCCAGCCGAGTCGGATTGATGATCGTACCGGACATGGAAGCCGTATTGACGATGGCCCCGCCATGCTTGTGAGCGATCATTACATTGGCACACTCCCGATTGACCAGAAACATTCCGACCAGATTGATGTCGATGATTCTCTTGAAGTCGTCGACCGGCATATCGGGATGATCGGAAAGGGTGAAGATGCCGGCATTGCTATGGACCACATCGATAGTGCCAAAGGCCTCAACCACCTGTGCGACCATCGCTTTGACATCTTCTTCGCGGGACACGTCGGCGCCGATCGCTATGGTCTTGACGCCGAACTTCGTGCCGATGGCCTTTGCAACCTCCTTACTCTCGTTGAGTGCGGATGGAAGATCGACCACGGCGACGTCGGCTCCCAGTTCACCGAAGGCAGTCGCGGTCGCCTTGCCAATTCCGCCCTTGGCGCCTGTGACAATGGCCTTCTTGCCTTTCAATGTGAACCTAGCTTTAACGCTCGTAATATCTTTTACGACCTGATCGTTCATGGTTGTTCTCCTGGTGATTGAGAATACGGTTGACGGCAATAGAGACATAATTTGTGGAAAGAATGACTACTCTCATTTATCCGGAATAATGCTGATGCCGGAGTCTTGCCAAGGTCACGTAGTCTTCCTTGACATGTTCATAGATTTGTCCAAATAGCCGGTAATACTCCATGTACCGATCGTGGTTTTCAGGAATCGGATCCATGCGATCGATATACTCAGCTTTCTCCTTGGCAACGGAAAAGTCCTTGAAGACTCCGGTTGCCACACCTGCCAGAATGGCGTCGCCCATCGGTGCGCCGAGTCGGCTTCTTACAAAAATGGTCGGCACGTTGAACACGTCGGTGATGATCCGGCGCCACAGTCGGTTCTTCGCTCCACCCTCATTCAGAACGATGGGCAGGTTGATCGCGGGGCACCGTTGCTCGATGATGCGGTAAGAGTCATACATGGCATAGGCAACGCCTTCCATCATGGACCGAACCAAATGGGCTTTGGTGTGATGCAAGGACAAGCCAAAGACAACAGCCCGCGCGTTGACATCCCAGAGCGGGGTCCGTTCGCCCATCAGGTAGGGCAGGACCAATAGACCATCGCAGCCGAGTGGTACCGATTCGGCCTCCTTTTCCAGGCTGTCGTACGCGCTGAATCCCGGCACCAGTTTCTCGGTCGCTAGCTCAAGCTGGGAGAAGTTATCGCGAAGATACCGCAGCGACTGGCCGCCGCAGGTTGTTGCGGCGACGGTTGCGAATACATGGCGCGAGTCAGTGGTGTAGGAGCAGTTGATCATGGTGTCCACGATCAGATCTGGATTATCGTGGACGACGCCAATCACACCGCAACTGCCCAGGTTGATCTGAATATCGCCGACATTCACCGCGCCGCCGCCGACCCAGCCTGCGTTGCAATCGACGGAGCCTGCTGCCACTGGTATGGCGGCCACCAGGCCAGTCTCCTCGGCCGCCGCCTCGGTCGTAGAGCCGATGATCTCTTCACAGGAGAAGAAGTCCGGCATGATGTCCATGCTTAGACCAATTTCAGCCACCAGCTTTTCGTCGAATCTGTTCTCGCGGACGTTATAGGCGATACCAAAAAATGCGCCGGAAGAGTAAGTCGCCGTCGACTTTCCGGTTAGTTTCAAGCGAATGTATCCGTCGATACTAAGAGCTTTATAGATCTGAGCGTAATTCTCAGGACGGTTCTTCTTTTCCCACATCAGATTGACAAGCGTGGGATGGTCTTCCAGCCGGTTGCAACTGATATCGAACAACCGCTTCTCCCCGATATTATCTCTAAGCCACTGAACCTGCTCCGTCGCTCTGCGATCCATCAGGTTGTAAGCAAGATTGATCGGGTCATGGTATTTGTCCACCATGACGAGAGACGGTAGTGCTGAGGAGTTCGCAATTCCTTTGATCTGATCCGGACGGATGCCGGAGATTGTAAGGCACTCCTTGATGACCTCGCACGCAGTCTTCCAGTACAGGTGCGGATCATGTTCAGACCAGCCCGGTCGATGGGCGTAGATAGGATATTCCCTATAGGCATAGGCCAGTATGTTGGTTGCTTCATCGATGATGCACGCTTTTGCCCCACCCGTCCCGTGATCCAGCCCAATGAGATAACTTGCCATAGCTCGTTTACCGTAGATCTTTCTGCTGAAGTGTATGCAGCGAGAGTTTGCGACTGTCCAGAACTGCCTCTTTCAGCGCTTCCCCCAGCGAGGGATGGGCCGTGATGACATGCCGCCACTGATTGACGGTCATGCCGGCCACGATCGCCATGGTGGCAGTTGCGATCATCTCGGGTGCGCCGTGCCCCACAATCTGTACCCCGATGACCCGATCCGTAACTTCGTCGACCAGGACGCGAACCGTTCCTTCGGCTGCATCTTCTGCCAGAGCCATCCCGCTCGCGGCAAAGGGAAATGTCCCCACGACGACTTTCAGATTGCGCTCTTCAGCTTGTCGTTTGGTTAGGCCGACGGCCGCGAACGGCGGCATCGTATAGACACATCGGGGCATGGTGGACTCGTCGATTGCGATCCGCTGCCCGAAGATATTCTCGACAGCTACTTCGGCTTCCTGGTAGGCGCTATGGGCCAGCTGCCAGCCGCCCGCGACATCGCCTGCCGCATAGACGCACTTCACGCTGGTTTGTAGATACCGATCTACCGCGATGAACCCTTTCGGATCGAGCTTGATGCCCAGTGCCTTGCAATCGATACCGGCCAGATTCGCATTACGCCCCGTCGCCAGCAGAACAACATCGGCAGTGAGTTGATGGGGTCCATCCGAATCGCTGAATGAAACAAGCTTGCTTCCCTCCTGCTGCTTAACTGCGGAGACGGTTGCACCGGTGCGGATGTCAATGCCCCGCGCCTTCAGAAGGTGAGCCAGCTCGCTAGCCGCATCGTTATCTTCTTCCGTTAACAAACCGCCGAGCATCTCAATCACGGTGACCTGACTGCCAAACGCGCGAAAGGCACTGGCCATCTCGAGGCCGATGACGCCTCCTCCAATCACGACGAGGCGTTTGGGGACAACCTGCAGCGACAGCGCCTCAGTGCTGCCGATAGTCAGCATCTCTGCGCCAGGAAACGGCGGTGCGAATGCCTTGGAGCCGGTTGCGATCAGGGTGTATGTCGACTGGTAAGTACTGCCACTGCACAGGACTTCTCCGGGTGCCATAATCTGAGCATTCCCGTTTACCACTGTCACCTTGCTGCTTCGCAACAGAGCGCCAACACCCTGCGTTAGCTTGCGGACAACCGCGTCTTTGCCTTTTTGGATTCTGGAGAAACTGAAGCTCCCCGCATCGCGAAATATCTGTTGCTCGCTCAGCGTTCTGATCTTCTCAAGCAGTGCAGCTTTATCGAGCAGGTATTTGGAAGGGATGCAGCCGACATTGAGGCAAGTTCCACCGAGTTGCTCGCCTTCAAAGAGCACAACCTGTTTTCCCAAGCGACCTGCGGCGATAGCCGCTGCGTAGCCGGCTGGCCCACCGCCAATCACCATCAGATCGTAAGTTGTATTAGACATCGATTTGCCGGCTCTCAAAGAAGCAGAATATGTGGGTGCTCTAGTAGTTCCTTCAGCCGCGTCAGGAACTCGGCGCCATAGCTTCCATCCACCACTCTGTGGTCGAAGGTTCCAGTCAGGCTAGCGGTCGCCTGCTCACGCCACTGTCCAGTGCTCCACACTGGGCGGTTCTGGATGCTGCCGACTGCAAGAATGGAGGACTGTGGTGGATTGAGGATTGCAGTAAAGCGCGAAATCGGGTACTTGCCCAGGTTTGAAATGGTGAAGGTGCCGTTCTCCAGCAGCCGCGGGTCGAATTTTCCGCTGCGCACCTGCGCGATGTTACTGGCATTTTCCCGGGCAAGCGCCGCGATGTTCTTGGCACGTACATCGCAGACCACCGGTACAACCAGACCTTGCTCCAGCGAAACGGCGACGCCGATGTTTACCGCTCGAAATACCTTGATTTCAGTGTCAGCGAAAGACGCGTTGACGAGCGGGTAATCGCCGACCGCAATTGCGACAGCCTTTGCAACGATGTCGTGATACGACAGTTTAGTGCCTTCGGCAAATTGATTGAAATCCGCACGCAGCCGAATACAGGCAGACATATCAACCTCGATTTCAGCTGTGAAAGCCGGAATCGTCGACGCGACTTCCATCCGTTCGGCAATGATCCGCCGCATGGGGGTAAGTAGGATCAAATCGCAGGCCATGACATTTCCTGCTGCTGCGGCGGGCGTCGAAAGTGCTGTAGATGGCCGGCCTGGCTCTCCGGCAAGCTGGATGACATCAGCGCGGCGCAGAATCTCCTTGCCCACACGTTGATGAACGTCAGCTAGATTCATACCAAGGTCCTCGGCGCTCCTCTTCGCTGCGGGTGTGGCCTTCACTCCTCCCTTTATCGGGAGCCTGCTACCTGTGTGTACTAGGGGATGGCTGTCCTTTTGCGCAGCAGACGGCGAGACAATTGGGGTGAAGTCATCGACCTCCGCCGCAACACTCTTCGTCTGCTGGGGCGCGCTATCTAACTCCTTCATGTCGCCGGGATTGCCAATGTAGGCGATCACATCGCCCACGGTCCCATAACTTCCCTCTTCTATCTTCTTAGCCAGCAGAGTACCTTGTGCGAAACTCTCGACCTCCAAAACAGCCTTGTCGGTCTCGACTTCCATCAGGATGTCTCCACGCTTTACAACGTCGCCCACATTCTTCAACCAGGCGACCACAAGGAGTTGATCCGTGTTGGTTCCACCCGACGGCATGGTCACTTTTGTTAGCATCAGATCTCCTTAACTCGCCTTATGCTCTCCGCCGAAGGCCTTGATGAAGCCAACAACCTCGTCAATCAAAGCCGCCTGGCTGCGCATGCTGATGTCCAGAGCCCCGCCTCTTCCAAGAACATCATTCGGGTTCATTCGGTTTACCGAGTTCTCCTCGAAGTAGCGTCTGTCGCTTTCAATTACGGCCCGCTTCAGGCTCGCGCCTACGTTGACTTTGGCAATGCCGCGCTCGATGCTCGGTCGGAAATCAGCCTTATCGACGCCGGTGCCTCCATGCAGAACCAGCGGTACTGGAATTTGCTGATGAAGCTGCTCCAGCAGATCGAAGTCAAGCTGGACCTTGCTGCCTTCCAAAAAATGGATATTGCCGATTGAAACCGCCAGCGCATCGACTCCGGTCTCGCGGACAAAACGCGTCGCCACACCGGGGTCGGTCTTGTGGCCGGCACGCTGCTGCCCGGTTGATTGATCGGCCAATCCCAGCGATCCAACTTCACCTTCCACTGCCACTCCGCACGCATGCGCGAACTCGACCAGATTCCGACTTACAAGTGTCAGCTTATCCACCGACATCGCTTCATCCACAAACATGACCATGTCAAAACCGGCCTTCACGCCCTGGTAGGCAGTGTTCATGTCAACGGATTCATTCAATAGTGTTGCAACCGGAACCGAGGCACTTTGAGCCACTTTCTTGGCGAGTGTGCCATACACGTCCACATCTTCCTTGAATCTACGTTGGGGGTTAACCAGGTACTCTCCGCAGAATCCAACCATGACCGGCGACCGGGCTAGCTCCGCGGCATGCACGATGGCACACAGTGACTCGAGGTTCCAGGCCTCGAAGTAGCCGACAGCGTAAGAGTTGTCTTGAGCATGTTGCAGCAGATCAACACATCGGATCAGAGACATTGCAGCGACCTTTGCCCTATTCGTTCATTCACATTACTCGTTCATCAGCGAGCGTGCTGACTCAATAATCCGCTCCGTCGATGGCACCACATATTTCTCCATCACGGGTGCAAACGGCACCGGCACATCAAAGGCGGCAACTCGCTTGATAGGCGCATCCAGCAGGTAGATTTCGTGCTCACCAATGTACGCCGATACTTGAGCCCCCCAACCGTTCCTGTAGTTGTCTTCATGCACAATCATCAGCCGGCCGGTCTTTCGGAGTGACTCAACGACCGTCGCGTAGTCGAAGGGAACCAGCGTGCGTGGATCGATGACCTCGCAGTGGATACCCTCCTTCTCAAGTTCGGCCGCCGCATCCATTGCCCGGTACATCATCATCAGGTTAGCCACGATGGTTATGTCCTTGCCTTCGCGCCTGACGATTGCCTCACCGAAGGGAATGGTGTAGTCGCCATCGGGAACCTCCCCTACCATGGAAAGAGCTTCCCGCTCCTTGCGTTTACCTCCATAGAGCAGTTTGTGTTCAAAGACCAGCACGGGGTTGTCATCACGAATAGCGGTCTTGAGCAGACCCTTCGCATCGTAGGCTGTGGCCGGACAGATGACCTTCAATCCCGGCACATGAGTGAAGTAGCCTTCGAGACTCTGCGCATGCTGGGCGCCGCGCGTGGTGGCGCCAACCGGTGCCCGCATAACCATCGGCACGCTGACTCTGCCGCCGGACATGTAGCACATCTTCGCTGCCTGATTGACCATCTGGTCCATGCAGCAGAACAAAAAGTCCCCATACTGGAGGTCGGCGATCGGGCGCATGCCTGTCATAGCGGCACCCACCGCCATCCCCGCGATGAGTATCTCCGAGATCGGTGTATTCAGGACGCGGTCATAGCCAAACTTGTCATGCAAGCCGCGGGTTACAGCAAACGCTCCACCATACCCGCCGTCCGCATCGCTGATATCTTCTCCGAGACAGAAGACGCGCTCATCGCGCTGCATCTCCTCCATAATTGCCTGATTCAAGGCTTCGACAACTGACATTTGGGCCATTAGCGGTTCCCACCTTCCCAATACACGTTTTTCAGCGCATCCTCTGGCAGCGGGTCGGGCGACGCCTCCGCCAGCTCAACTGACTTGTCGACACGCTCATCGATTGCGGCATCGATCGCGCTCAGTTCAGTCTCACTGGCAACGCCGGAATCCAGCAGCAAGTTCCTGTAAAGCTTGATCGGATCGCGAGCGAACCATGCCGCCTCCTCTTCGTCTGGACGGTAGGCACAGGCATCGCTGCGCGAGTGGCCAGCAATGCGATAGGTCATGAGCTCAAGCAGGGTTGGCCCTTCGCCGCGTCGCGCACGTTCGATCGCACGGGTTGCCGCGTCATTGACGGCGAGGATATCGTTGCCGTCCACTCTTTCACCTGGTATACCGTAGGACGCCGCCCGCTCAGCGATGGTATCTATCTTCATCGTTGCCTTCACCGGTGTCGAAGCGCCATAGAGATTGTTCTCGCAAACGAAGATCACGGGCAGGTTCCAGAGTGCCGCGCCGTTGATTCCCTCGTGAAAGCCACCTTCGTTGCTTGCTCCATCTCCAAAAAAGCAGACAACGACGTTGTCCGTCTTGCGGTATTTGCATGAAAGCGCGATGCCTGCGGCGATGGGGATATTGCTGCCAACAATGGCGTTGGCCGGAACGGCACCAACGGAGATGTCGCCGGTGTGCATCGCTCCGCCCTTGCCATGACAGCAGCCGTTGCTCTTTGCATACATCTCACACATCATGGACTCGACCGATACCCCCTTAGCCAGGTCGTGGCTGGCGGGGCGATGCGTGGAAGCCATGTAGTCGCTAGGGCGCAGATCATAAAGCATGCCGACCGCGCAAGCCTCCTGCCCGTGCGACTGATGGATGCTTCCCGATACTCTCCCTTCGAGGAAGAGGAAGTAGATCCGTTCCTCATATTTCCTGATCAGGACCATCGCTTCGTACATGCCCAGCGCTTTTCTCTTCTCCGGCAAAGTCGTCAACACCTGCGCGTGTCGCGGCTTGGCCAAGCCGGCTCGAGCGCCCGTGCTTTTGTTTCCATTCGGCTCACTATGCCCAACTGCTCGTCTATTCTTGATGTTTCCGTCCGCCATCTTAGCCCCGCTTGCAAATATTCCTGTTATTTTCAGACCGATTCGGCCACTCTAGATCGAAGCAGTGGATCGTGGCTCCAGTAGTGCACCATGCCTTCTCTTTACCCGTCGCAACAACCGCTCCCCAGCGTCAACCTGTACACCATCACGCGGTTCATCCTAGGCATCCTCCTGCGGCATGGGGTCGAATCTGAGTTGAAGGGCAAGCAACGCACTGAGTAAATACAACGCTGCAAAGATCCAGATAACACCTCGAACTCCAAAGGGGCGGAGGAACAGGGCCACAAGCGCCGGTCCAACCGAGACGCTGGCACCTGCTCCTAAATTAAGGAGAGACAACGATGCTCCCTTCTCTTCTGGAGATAGGCTCGTCATCAGAGCCGAGAGCGGGACATAGGCCGCCAGGGTCGCGCCATAGCACGCACCTGCAATGACAGACGCGATGTAACTGTGGTGCCACATTGGCACGTAATAGATGGCCAGCGTTGAAAGTGCGCAGCCAACCCCTCCAAAGACGGAGATCGTACGAATCCATCCGATCCGGTCTGCGATCAAGCCGAAGAGCAGATTCCAAATGATGTTGCTGAGGAAGATTGCGCTTAGAAGATGCAGCCATCCGACGAGGGAAAAGCCGATGGTATGCATGAAGAATGTCGGCAGAATAACCAGAAAGCCGAACTCCGGCGCCGTGTTGATGACACGGGTGAGGCAGGCAATTGCCGTCTTCGGCTTACGCCAAAGAAGACTAATGCTGTGCCACAGCGCCGTAAGCGCTTCTTCCTCCGTTGAAACCAATCGCTTGGCGCCCCTAGGCTCGCGAACCCCAATAAGGAGGGTCAGGCCACCAGCGACCACAAAGGCCGTGCCCACCCACAGTGTGCCAACCTGGCCCACACGCGGTACGCACCAGCCTGCAACCACGGAACCGAGAGTAGGCAAGCCGCCCGTGAACGCAAACCAAAACCAACCCATTGCGGAAGCAAGCCTATTTGGTGGGGCGACTACCGTAATCCACACGAGAAACCCAAAAGAAAAGAGCGGATAGCCAAGACCCCGAAGGCCGTACGTCAGCAGGATGGCGGGTAGCCCATGCGTGATACCAAGCGTGAGAAAGCACAGCTGGAAGATGACCCAAGTCGCAAAGCCAACGGTGATGACTCTCCGAGGCCCCCATGCGTCAGATAGTGAACCCGAAAGCCAGCCGGCTAGACCCGCCATCAGACCGTAGGCCGCAAATACCCACGCAGCATTGTTCGCAGCGTGTCCACGAGAGATCAGATACGGCGCCAGATATCCAGATTCAACGCCGTCACCCACCATAAAGAGGAACAACCCGAGATATCCCCAGGCGAGCTGCGGAGGGATACCGATGCGCGCCAAGAGTGTCTCGGTGGGTGCTCGCTCGGCTGGCTGAAAAGTTTGAATCAATGTGGAATCTCTCGCTTTCAAGGTTTCTGTCTCGAATCAGACGACGGTGCGGTAAGGCAAGCATCCCGCGCGGGCGATGCGCATCCCTGTGTCGCATCAGCTGTTTGTGTCAACAGTCGCAGCATTTGACTTCCTCATACCGAAGCACGAAAACCATAGTTGCGATACTCGCGCCGCATTCCTCCGTCGGCGCTCAGGGTCACGATGGAATAGCCTTCTGCGCTACCCGCGCGGGGGCCTTTCCACCAGTCGCCGCACACGGCACCGCTGGTGCTAAATCGAAGGTTCCTAAAGACAATCTCCTCGTTGATGTGCGTATGACCCTGAAGTACTCCGCGCACGTTATAGTCCAGCAGCACGTCGATCACCTCGGTTGCGTCCGTCACCATCAATGAATTCACCAGATTGCCAACATTTGGAGTCCGTTTGAGCCAATCCGGTCGAGACACATAGTTCACAGCGCCAGTTACGAGCGGAATATGTGTCACCACCAACACTGGAGTATGCTTTCCCGTCTTGTCCAGGTCGGCCTTGAGCCACGCGATCTGCGCGTCTCCCACTTCACCAGTCCAGGTGCGGTCTGGCTGCACGCCAATCGAATCGAGTACCACGAAGTGCCAGCCCTTATGGTCAAACGAATAATGCGTTGGCCCATAGCGATCTTCAAATGCCTTCTTTCCGTATTCCGGATCGGAAGGAGATACCCCACTCTTCGTGAGTACTCCGAAGACATCGTGATTGCCGATCGTATAGTGAATCGGCAGATGGATCGATGCAGCAGTCTCCTTGTACAGATCCCACAGAAGATGGGCCCGTGTACCGTCTACGCCTAACGCGTCGTAAACTAGATCGCCTCCGCACATCACGAAATCGGCGGGGATCCCCGTGAATTGCGAGAAGCACGCCCGGCAGCCGTCCGCCGCCCTAAGTTCCGGCTGGATGTGCGTATCGGTAAAGAAGATGAAGGAGAACCCCTCAACCTTCTCGGCCTCCGACGCCTGCAGGGCGTCCAGCGCGCCGGATCGCACCCCAAAGGCGCTCGCAACCCCGGCGAGTGCCAACGTCTTCAGTAGCTCTCTGCGCTGCATGCTCCTCCCTCTACTGGACGCCTAGAACAAGAGTTTCAAGGAAAGCTGCAACTGCCGAGACGATCCTGAGTCACCAAGCGGGAAACGTGTATTCGTGATCTGACCAAACGTACCCGCCGTCACGGTACCTGTGCCCACCGTGAACTGCGACACCGGCTGCCCCAGATTGGGATGATTGAGCAGATTGAAAGCGTCCGCGCGGAACTGAAGTCCGGCTTCGCGATACAGCGTGAAGATCTTGGCGAGCGACAGATCGATATCTTCATAGCCTGGGCCATAGATTGAGTTTCTTCCTTGCGCGCCATCCGGCTGGACAGGATTCGATGAAGGAGAACCCCTCAACCTTCTCGGCCCCCGACGCCTGCAGGGCGTCCAGCGCGCCGGATCGCACCCCAAAGGCGCTCGCAACCCCGGCGAGTGCCAACGTCTTCAGTAGCTCTCTGCGCTGCATGCTCCTCCCCTCTACTGGACGCCTAGAACAAGAGTTTCAAGGAAAGCTGCAACTGCCGAGACGATCCTGAGTCACCAAGCGGGAAACGTGTATTCGTGATCTGACCAAACGTACCCGCCGTCACGGTACCTGTGCCCACCGTGAACTGCGACACCGGCTGCCCCAGATTGGGATGATTGAGCAGATTGAAAGCGTCCGCGCGGAACTGAAGTCCGGCTTCGCGATACAGCGTGAAGATCTTGGCGAGCGACAGATCGATATCTTCATAGCCTGGGCCATAGATTGAGTTTCTTCCTTGCGCGCCATCCGGCTGGACAGGATTCGAGAACGCGCAGCCGGACGTGGCTGCATAGCAGATAGATTGAGGCAGATATTGAATAGACCCATTGGCAAGGGACACGCGCTCCCTAGAGATCGGCCCACTCTGGTTTGCGCGAATCGTCCCGGCCGTGCCGTTCGTGGCGAGGTTTGTAAAGACCGAGAATGGGTTTCCACCCTGCAACTGCAGTATGCCGGTCAACTCCCAGCTATTGATCAGAAAGTTGCCATGGAACGGCAGCGCATAAAGGCCTCTGAAGGCAAAACGATTCCGCACATCGAAGTCCGACGGTCCGTAGTTGTTTGCTGGGTTGTAGCTATCCTGCAGAATCACGCCCTGTGTGCTGAGCGAGTTGTAGTCCAGCGACTTCGAAAACGTATACGAAGAATTGAACTGCAGGCCGCGCCCTACTGCTTTGGTAAAGATCACCCAAAGAGCGTTGTAGTTGGAAATGCCGTCACTGTCATAGTCTATGATGTTCCCCAGCGCGCGCCCAGCTGCGATTGGACTGCTCGCAGAGACCGTTGGGAAGGGCTTCACACCACTGACCGGCTGATTGATATTGCGCGTCAGGCGGAGATGCGTGGCGGTGTTCCCGGTGTATCCCAACTGCGCGCTGAAGGTGCTGCTTAATGCATACTGGACGTTGAAGTTGTAATTCTGCACATAAGCGTCCGCAAATGTATTAGGCGTGGTCGACGGCGCCAGCGTCGACGCTGCGGCAATTGTCGCCGCGTTTTCAAATGTGACGTACGGTGTCGACGTGCTGGAAGTGAAGGCCAATGGCGCCGCAAATGGAGGATCTGCCGATAGAGTAATCAGCGGATTCGTAATTGGCTGCTCAGCCTGGAATGCGTATCCGCCGCGAAGGACCAGTTTCCCCTTGCCGGTTGGATCCCATACAAGTCCAACGCGAGGCTCCAAGAAGTAGTTCTGTGGGTACAACTGGGAATATCCCGCACTCCCCAATTGTTGCAGCGATCCGTTCGCCGTGTTGAATGTCACAAATCGGTTGGCGCCCTCCGTTGGGGTCCCGTTCCACTCAAATCGCAAACCGGCCTCGATCGTCATTTTCGGTGAGAGCTTATAGTTGTCCTGCCCGTACGCATTGAATGCATTCACAAAGATGCGGCTTGATATGGATTCCGGCGTCGTCACCTTAAAAGCATTCGCCTGGTCAGCCTGGAATGCAGCCGGAGTTGCAAATGTGAAGCTGCCGGTATTGCCGGTATTGTTGGACGAGATAAACCTCCGGTACTCGCCGCCAACGCGAATATAGTTCTTGCCCTTCAGGATGCTCAGAGTATCCGATAATACGGCGGTTGTATCGCCGCGGTACTGCGGATAGGCGGTCGGGCCGCCAATCGTCAATGCTATCGAACTGATTGTGATCTGGGGCAGACCTACCGGCAGGTTGATGCCGTTATTGATGCCGTACGAAGTGGGATTTGGCTGAAAATAGGGAAAATAATCCGGGCGCAACCGGCTGATGCCAAACCGTGCTTCATTCACAATCCGCGTATTGAAAATATGCGTCTCATTTATCGAAATGAACTGCCGCCGGAAGTATCGCTGATCGCCATACCCGGGCACTGTGTCCCCCTGCAGAATCGGCTCGTCCCGTTTATCCGTTTGAAACACGTAGAACCCATTAAGCGAGTCCACCGCGTTAAAAGTGTGGCTGATGTTTGTCGACCACTGATTGATGTTAACCGGGGCCGTAGCCGACCCGATAAATGCCGTTCCGGTCGCATTGTTTGCCTTTGGAATTAGAGGAAGCAGATTCGTCACTACCGCATCGGCTGAGCTGCGCTGCGCATCGGTCAATACGCCACTGTTGATGGTGACACCCTGCCTTTGCCTCAGGCCTTCATAGGTCAAGAAGAAGAAGGTGTGTTCGCGCCAGATGGGTCCGCCAATATCGCCGCCGAACTGATTCCGCTTGAAAGGTGATGCCGCCACCGAACCGGGATTGAAGAAGTTGCGCGCGTCAAAGACCGTGTTCCGCACAAACTCATAGGCCTCGCCATGAAAGGCATTCGTTCCCGTACGGGTAGAAACATTCACAATTGCCCCGCTGCTCCGTCCAAACTCGGCGCTAGGGGTCGAGTTCATCACCTGCATCTCGCCCACAATATTGATTGTCGGCTGGAAGGCAATCTGGTTCTGCTGAAGATCCGTATGCGTAATGCCGTTGATCATCAGGTTGGTCATGTCTTCTCGATTCCCGGCAGAATTGAAGCCGCTCGCGCCGGTTCCGCGCGTCGGGGCGGACAGGCTGCCGTTTTGAGGAGGAGTCACCGATCCGGCGATGAGCGGGAAAAGGTCGATAAAGTGGCGGCCGTTCAGCGGGATATCCTGCACCGTCTTCTGGTCGAGCGTCTGGCTCTGCGTCTGTGACGTTGTTTCGAGCGCGACCTGAGCCGCTGCGTTTACATCCACAGTTTCCGTCGTGCTGCCGACTCTCAGATCGAAGTTCAGAGCAACGTCGCTACCGACTGCGACGTCGACGTTCTCTTCGCGCACCTCCGCCATTCCGGCTGCGCTAATCGTCATTACGTAATGCCCTGGAGGCAGGGAGGGTACTGCATATACTCCCGCGTTGTCAGTCTCTGACTCGCGCACCACTCCGGTATCCACATTCTTTATCTGTACCGTGGCATGGGGAACAACTGCTCCAGAAACATCGCGGACAAGGCCCTGAATACTGCCCGTGGACTGCGCAGATACTGCGGGGCTGAATCCCAGAAGGCACACCATTACGAAGCTGCACCAAAACCCGTAGACCATAAATCGTTGCACGCGGTAGTACCTCGGCAATTCAGATTTGAATACCGCCAAGATGAAGCGCTGCTATGGGAGCTTGGCATCCGGATACTTTCACGATCGGCTCAAACTGTCAAATGAAAATGCGGTGAATGCATAATTATGAAAGTCTGCCTAATTTGCCAGCGCAAACGCTGCCTTCTAAAATCTAGATCGGGCATAGGAAAGGGGGCTGTGTAGGAATAATCTAGCCAGCACCTTTCACAGCGCTTCGAAATCTGTCGCCGGACGGCGATGTGACAAAATGAACCCATGGTTCGTATTGATGAAATTCGACTGATGACAAGAGTTGCCCGCATGTATTACGACCACGGCATTCGCCAGAGGGAGATATCCGAGCGCCTAGGCATCCATCAATCGGCCGTTTCACGGCTTCTGCAGCGGGCGAGAGAGACGAACATTGTGCGCATCAGTGTATCTACACCTCCCGGCATCTTCGCAGAGCTCGAAGATGCACTCCAACAAAAGTTCGTCCTGAAAGAAGCGGTTGTTGTTAATACGTGGAAAGATGAGGAACATCAGTTTAGCGAGTTAGGGGCGGCAGCTGCTTTCTTCGTGGAGACTACGGTTAAGCCAGGTACCACCATTGGCATCTCTTCTTGGAGCCGGACGCTACTGGCCATGAGTGGCATGCTGCAATCCACGGACTGTGGACGCGGCGGCAAAGTTGTCCAGTTAATGGGTGGCGTGGGCACCGCAGAGACGCAATATCACGCGACCCGCTTGCTCCAAAAGCTCGCAAGCTTGATCGGAGCGGAACCCGTGCTTTTGCAGGCCCCTGGCGTAGTTGAATCGATACAGGCCCGGCGCGTGCTTTCCCGCGATATTTCCGTTCGCCAGGCAACCGATCTTTTCGACCGGATTGATCTAGCACTTATCGGCATAGGCTCGATGGAGCCGTCGTCATTCCTGGTTAGTAGCGGCAACGCCTTCTCTCCCGGCGAGCGGCGCGAGATGCGCCGGCAAGGTGCCGTCGGCGACATCTGCCTACGCTTTTTCGACCAGATGGGCAAGCCCATCAAGTCAACGCTTAATTCCCGCGTTATTGGTATTGAACTTGAGGCCCTCAAGCGGGTCGGGCACGTCGTTGCCGTTGCCGGCGGTCCAGGGAAAGTTGCTGCAATCCTCGGAGCCTTGCGGAGTCAGCGCATCAATGCCCTGATCACCGATCGGCAGACTGCGGAGAGCCTACTCGGCGCGGAAGCCACTTGACGTCCAGGCCGGCTCCTGGCGTCTTCAGTTCGCCGTAGACCACCAGCGGCACCGACTCCGGCAGGCCCGGCGCGGAGAGCAACTGCGCCTGTATCCCACGCTGCCGCAACTGGCCAATGAGGTAATCGGCGTTCCGACGCAGCCCGGCGGGGTCCGCCGCGACGTCCGGAATTGCTGCAAACTCCTTGAACTGTTGCAGGAGTTCGGCTTGGTGGGTCGCCGCGTAACTATGAGCTGCCTGCGTCGGCGTGACCTGCACCAGGAGCGATGGCATGAACACCGACAAAGCGATCGGCACGACAGGGGTCCAGATTCGAGGCATGGGGTGAAATTAGCACACGCGGGAGGCGTAGTGCTTCCTCTCGTTTCTCCTGGTGCGAGTGGCATGTGTCGTCCGACGTAGAAGCTGAAGGTACCTACCGCGCCTGTCGCACCATCTCGACGAGGACCGCACGGGTGTCCTGCGCCGTAGCGACCTCGCGGGGGAAGTTGATGCGAGCGCCCTTGACCCCATCGTTCGTCTTCAACCGAAGAGTGAAGCCCAGGCGATCGACCGAAGTCATCGTTGCCTCGATCGCTTCGATCCCCGCATGGGACTTTGCCAGCAAGACCATCGCATCGACGTGATCGGCGTTCATGTGCGCGAGGATGCCGGGCGCAGCCTCGGCCAACGGGTCTGGGGTGGCGAGTCCGTAGTCCCGGGCCTCGACCCAGCCCATCACGCCGAAGCCGCCGACGTAGTAGATATCGATCGGCTGGAGACGGAAGAAGCTGAAGTCGGAAAAGTCAACCCAGTAGCGGCTGTTCTCGTGCCGAGCGAGGTACGTCTCCCGAGCGGAAGCAATCTCTCCATCCGGCAGCGGCTCGGCGTGTCCGACGAGGGTCGCACGTGCGGATCCCAACGGGTCACCATCTGCACTCACCTGCGCGACAAAGAGGCTGCAACGCGGATCGGCCTTCAGGTTCTGGGTGTGCATGGCCATATTGCTGATGAGTAAGATGGGCCGACCCGCCGAGTCGAGCGCGAACGGCATCAACGACCCAAAGGGGAATCCCACATGCTTCCGGGACACGGTCGAGAGGGTGGCAACCGAGACAAGCGATAGGAGCGTCCGGACACGCTCAGCGTGGGTTGGCTCAGGCAGTTGCGGCGAAGCTGGCCCCGTGGATGCGTGCTGGCGGACTGCTGGTTCGGTCGGCGACATGGGCTCTTTCGTTTCTTGCGGTGGCGGTTGCTTCGCCCAGCCGTCCGCCTCGTGCCGATGAAGCGCGGGCTGAGGTATGGGCATCTATCGCCAACTGGAAAATGGCTGTAACCCTCCAAGCCATAGGCGTTGCAGCCCGCGTTCGCTGATCGCCGCCTGGATATTCGAAGCCTGCTTGCCCTTAGGTCCGTCGACCACGTCGAATGTCACTTTCTGCCTTCCTTAAGTGACTTGAAGCCGCTTGATGCGATCTCGGAGTAGTGGGCGAAAACGTCTTTGCTGCCGTCATCCGGGGCGATGAAGCCAAAACCCTTTGCGTCGTTAAACCACTTTACTGTTCCCGATGCCATTTGACACTCTCCTGCCCGCGCTGTGCACCGCCAGCACTCTCCATTCTACGGCTCGACGCTAACGCGAGGAGCATGGTCACGGCGCGGCGGGCAGCGGCGACGATGTTGCAGAGGGCGGAGGCAGGGGTGAAGCCGTTCGTGGAGGGGTAGGCGGACGAGGTGGTCGGTACTGATGGGCGGGAGTGGAGCCGTAGCTGCACCATCGGATATCGCAGGATTGATCTGCCATGCATCGGCGAATTGGTTCCCGATTACCACCATGCGGGAGTTGGCCGTTTGCAGGATGCTACGGCGTTTTCCAGTACTATTCTGCGGGGTGCGCTCAAATCCGCCACTGAACGACCCCTCGTTACGGTCGTGCTCAAGCGCCGGGGCTCGGGCCATGTTCCGTCCTATCCAGCGACAATTCCACAAAGCGGTGGCCCAACAGGCTCTCCCTGATGTGTTCGGGCCTTGCGGCTGCCGGGGAGCTGCTCCCTCAGAATTGAGTAATTGCGTCTGACGGTTTACGCGTACGAAAGCGGAATCTGTTGGAGTGGACATCCACATGGATGTCTTCAAAGCCAACCGCCCTGAGGCGATCCGGCAGGATGGAGGGGTCAACCACAACCATCGTGTCAAATAGGTGTAGAAGGCTAAACACGCGGCTATAACGGCTGTCCGTGCCTGCAAAGATGCCGCCTGGACGAAGGACACGTGCGACCTCCACAAACAGTTGGTCCTGCAGGGCCCGTGATGGAACATGATGCAGCATGGTGAAGCACACCACTCCATCGAAGACTGCGTCAGGCAACGACATTTCGGTGGCACTCTCGCACCGGACGGTTACGTTCTGGCCCGCAGTTCGGCGGTGTAGCTTTTCAGCAAGTGCGGGGTCTATCTCGACACAGGTCAGATGCTCAACCCGGTCACGTAGTCGGTCCGTGGTGGCTCCATAGCCCGGACCCACTTCCAGAACATTTGATCCAAGTTCCAATCCATCCAGCGCCCATGGCAGAATCTGCGTTTCCACGGTATGCTTCCAGCGCGAAGAGGAACATAGCCAGCGATGCAGAAGATTCATTTTGATTGAATACCAAACGGTTGCGATGACTTGGAAGAGCTACGTACAGTTGTGAGTTCAGCTCCGTCTGCTCCGGAATTCCTGCCCAATAGCAGCGATGGTTCGGCTATCCAGCATTTGCGCGGCATGCGGAAACACAATTTCCTCTTCAACCTTAATGTGCTCCCCATAGAGTTGCTTCAGTCCTCGAGTTTGGGACGATAGCCGCTGTTCATCCTCCGGCTCCAGCGTGCCGGCCGAGATCCATGCCGTAAAGAGCCAGTCCACAGACTCGTGCAGTTCCGCGGCACGACGATGGTCGCCTTCGAGGCGAGCAATTTCTTCGCGACTGCGAGCGGAGGATTCATCGCGCAGTCTTAGAAAAAGAGACTCCTCTTCATCTGCGTTGTGCCGTTCGCCACCCACGTGAAAATACTGAAGCGCGGCCTGTACGGCAGACCGCTCTTCGCCGGTAAGAGCCCGGGCGTACGCACGTTCCGCGACCAGGAAGAGGATGTCGAGGAAGTGCTCTATCCGGCGATGGCAGTCTTTCAACATGCCAATAGGGTCATCGAATCCGCTGTCTGGTTTTGTGCCTATCTGTACCGCCATCTTCCAGCCCTCTTTCTTTGCTTGTCGCCGAATCTCGACTTGGAAGTCGCAGGGCGTTCCGGGCGGCAGGAACCCGTCACGCGCCTTGAAATACATGAAGTGTGGATGCTGTCCTGAGATCGCGTGGTGCTTGAACGTAGGTCTTGGGTATATAGGAGCAGCATGGCTACTCGCCCTAGGGGTTTCCTGTCAGAGCATAGGCGCGAGCACGCGGTCCTCCACAAATCTCCTTGAACTCACATGCGCCGCATGCCGCCGGTGAGTACAAAGATCGGAACCTTCAAGGCGGCGATTTGGTTGATCAGATGCTTTCCCTCCTCCGTGCTGAGTTCCATCGGGTGCCACTCCGGCTGAGCGGAGGCCTGGCAATGGACGCATGCGAGATCGCAGGCCTGTGTAACCTCCCAGATCGCGATAAAGGGACGTTCGTTGAAATCGATCGCATGGATGAGCGGATTCATGATCCTATGACACCGGATAGCGCCATCCCGCGCAGTGACAAAAGTTACTGCGGGTGAAACTGGCAGGGCCTAGTGTTGGTGGTGGAGGCTGCACATCGGGTGCGCCTGCGACCTGCAACAGCAGTTGGTGCTGCTGCGGCTGCAATCCAGCTTCTACCGCCGCGAGTTCGCTGATGTGCAGAAACTGCCGTAACTCAAAGCGGAACCCAGTCAGGGTCCTTAGCAGGATCTCAGAACCGGACGTCTTAGACTTACTGCTCATGTTCATACCGTTACACGACAGATGTACTCGTGCAAGTTTCGCGAACCCTTCTTCGCTTATGGTTCTCTTCTCCTGACTGTCTCGCGCTGACCTTGAAGGCCTGAATGTGAACCCTGACTTTACTGAAATCATGCTTGTCGTATCGGACCTTCGTTATGAAACACATGAAATCATCGGTGCCGCTAGTTATTATGACGATCGGGCACTCCACGCGTCCGGTGGCGGAGTTCATCCGTCTCCTGAAAGCGCACGACGTAAAACGGCTCGTCGATGTGCGCACGATCCCGCGATCGCGACACAATCCTCAGTTCAACAGGGACCAATTGGCGGCCACCTTGCATTCCGCTCGGCTTTACTACAGGTACATGCCTGGACTGGGCGGCTTTCGGCATGCCCGACTAGATTCAATCAATAGCGCGTGGCAGAACGCCAGCTTCCGTGGCTATGCCGATTACATGCAGACGCCTGAGTTCAAGAAGAATTTGGATGCTCTGATCGAGCTTGCGAAGCAGGAGCAGGTTGTAGTTATGTGCGCCGAAGCTGTTCCTTGGCGCTGCCATCGCTCCCTGATTGCAGACGCGCTACTGGCACGAGGCGTTGAAGCGAAAGAAATCACAAGCGCTGCTCGCGCACGGCCCCACACACTTACTCCCTGGGGACGAGTGAACGGAACCCGAGTCACCTATCCAGGTGAACGATCGACTGGTCGGTCAAGCGACAAATAACCCATCCCTGAGCGACCGAGAGCATTGCTCTCCTAACCCCACGTGCGGCTGCATTTTGACAGGCATTCCGGAATCTCCTAACCTCCAAGAACCGCTACTCAGAAGGCCGGATCTGGTTTTCACTCCTGGGTATTGCAATTGGGGCGCGAATCGGTAGGGTCGAAAGTCGGTCCAAAAGGCCTTCCGTTTTACCCAAGGATAAAAGGCTTGTCTTCAATTCTTGTAGTCCATCCTGGGGTCGGGCAGAGTCTTCTCCAATATGCGCTTCAGGCTGTCGGCCAATGCGTGTCGCATAGTTGGCAACACTTTGGCGAGACACAACTATCCAGGACTTAGTTCTTGTTGTCGGCGTGGCACTGCTGTCCACCCTTCACAGCTTCAGTTCCGGGCCGGTTCTGATTGCGCACATCATTCTCATTTACGTTCAGCGACTTACCCACGACATCCGCACTGCCCTCGTGGCACTGCTGTCCACCCTTCACAGCTTCAATGCCGGGCCGGTTCTGATTGCGCACATCATTCTCATTTACGTCCAGCGACTTACCCACGACATCCGCACTGCCCTCGTGGCACTGCTGTCCACCCTTCGATTCATTGTCTTGCTGGGGCTGATTGCGAATTTGAGTGCCTTTAGCGTTCTGCATTTTGGGCTCCAGGAATACCGTGTGCAGTCACTCCGGAAGGGACGCGACCGCCAATGTAAAACCCATCCTAAACACGCCACGTCCGTTGAGTTGGTCAAAATCACACATCAGTTCTCCACCGCTGTGCGGTTTGACGAAGAGTGCGCTATGCCTAACGCAAAAATAACCAGTCTCAGGATGATGGCTCCTTGCAAGAGCGGGAATTGCAGTTCTTGGGGGTGTCTGGACTACTCCAAGTGATTGAGGCTTCATGTAACACGCCCCTGTGGAGGCTGCCGCTCTATCCAGCTGAGCTACGGGCGCTTGCTTCAAGCCTAGCACGGCGCGCGCCGGATTCGCATGGCTGCGCTTGACAGCAATCTCCGGATGGTCGAGCATCGACACAACCGACGAAACCGGCCGCGGCCGTCCGCGAAAACACCCTCCTTGCGCCCACTCCCCAACCCCGCTGAAAGAGAGAATCCCAATGAAGCTTGCTGCAAATCTCCGCTGTAGTTCCTACCGCTCGCTATGCGCCGTTCTTTCCACCGCACTGCTGGTCGTTGCCTGCACTGCCCTCAATGCGCAGCCGGGAGCGCCCCTGCCGAGTGAGCCCGCAACCGCCAGCGTTACCGTCGCCGGCGGCACCATCGACATCTCCTACAACACGCCGCACATGCGCGGACGCAAGATCATGGGCGAGCTCGTCCCGTATGGCAAGGTCTGGCGCACCGGCGCGAATCCCGCCACTACCCTCAGTACCTCTGTGCCGCTGAAGTTCGGCGACCTGCTGGTCCCGGCCGGAACGCACACCATTTATTCGTTGCCCAGCCCCGACGTCTGGCAGCTCATCATCAACAATCAGACCGGCCAGTGGGGCCTCACGTACGACCAGGCCAAAGACCTCGGCCGCATCCCGATGAAGGCCAAGCCCATGGCTGCGCCGCAGGAAGTGATGAGCCTGACGTTCGAGAACACCACGGCCAACTCCACCGAACTTCACATCCGCTGGGAGACAACCGACCGCTATGTAACCATCGCCAAGCCCTGACGGCTGCCCGCCGCGACAGGGTTCCAAAACGAAGGGAATTGGAATGAGCATGATTTCGCGACGTGAGTTTATTGGCACCGCCGCCATGGCTGGGGCTGCGCTTTCCCCCACGGTAAATGCCCTGGCAGCCCTTCCGGATGCGGGCCCTGTCCCAATCATCGACTCCCACATTCATCTGTTCGACAATTCCCGCCCCGTGTTCTCTGGGTACATGGGATCCCCAGCCTATCGGGCCCTGTCCAAGCCGTCGCTCCCCTCCATGTACAGCGCGCTGGCAAAACCGGCCGGTGTCGTCGGTGCCATTGTGGTCGAGTCGGCCAGCTTTATCGACGACAACCTCTGGTATCTCGAGGTCTGCGGTGCCGATCCGTTTATGGTCGGCGTCTCGGGTAGTCTCGATCCCGCATCGCCGGACTTCGGCAGGTACGTCACCCACTTTCACCGCGACCCTCTCTATCGCGCCATCCGCTCCAGCCGCTTCTATAACGCGGATGGTCCCGGAGACGCTGGCAAGGTCACGCTCAAGCCCGATCAGGTCGCCAACCTGAAGCTGCTGGCCCAGGCCGATCTCGCGCTCGATACCGCCAACCCCAGCATGAACCTGATGCAGGCCAACGTGTTGCTCGCCGACGCGATCCCTAACCTGCGCATCATCATGGACCATCTGCCCTCCTTCGACCCGGCACCCGATGGCCAGAAGGCCTATGAAGCTGTGGTCAAGGCAATGGCGGACCGCCCCAACATCTTCGTCAAGCTGACCGAGGTCTATCACCCGCGGCTGTCGGACAACGTCATCGTCAAGGACTACGAACCGCTGCGCGCCCGGCTCGAATACCTCTTCGGGCTGTTCGGCGAGGACCGCGTCATCTTCGGAACGGATTACCCTAACAGCTACGGCGTCGCCACCATTCCCGAAGAAGTCGAGCTGGTCAGGCGCTTCTTCTCCACCAAGCCGAGCGAAGTCCAGGAAAAGTACTTCTGGAAGAACTCCGCGAAGGTCTACAAATGGAAGAAGCGGACCCCGGATCAGCCGAGTCTGACTTGATTAATCTATTTCCGCTCGCCGACGCGCTGCCGGTCGTGTAATAGAAGGAACACTTGTGAGAGCTCTGCGGATTCTTCCGATGATGATCGTGTTGTTTGCCATGAGCGCGGTGGCCCAGTCGGACCCGTGGGCAACGGTGAGGGTGTTCGAAGGAAAATGGGAAGGCCCCACTTCGGGTAAGCCGGGAATCGGAACAACATCCCGTGAATACCGGTTTGAGTTGGATGGGAAATTTCTGTCACAGCGGGATACGTCGGTGTATCAACCGGCAGATCCGGCAGCGAAACCCTTCGTGCATCAGGACTTTGGATTCTTCAGTTACGACACCAGTTTGAAAAAGTTGGTATGGAGACAATTCCACAGCGAAGGGCTGGTCAACGAGTACACCCTGGACTCGGTAAGTCCCGACGGCAAGTCGCTCGTATTCGTAACCACGCACATAGAGAATTTGCCGGGGGCTCGAGCGAAGAAGATATATCGCATCCTCTCGGCGGACGAAATCGAAGAGACATTTATGCTCGCACCGCCTGGTCAGGATTTTGCCCTCTATACGACTGCGCATCTCAGACGGGTAAAGTGATCCTGGGATGTGACAATCCACAATTGAGGCGGGAAGTCATGAGCATTAATGCGGTATCGGCGGCAAGAGTGGCAATACTCGCGGCCACGGCTGCGACCACTCCTTCGCTGCACGCGCAGCCGCTGGTCGTCTCCCGCGGCGAGGTCACCGTAATGGTCGAGCCCTACGCGGCCAACGTCGTGCGCGTCAGCATCAGTACCCTGAAGAACAACGCGACCGCAGCGCCCGGCTATGGAATCTCGGCCCAGCCGCTGGCCACCGGCTGGACCAGTGAATCCGGCGCGGCTGGCGATGTTTTGCGATCGGCACGCCTCACCGTGACCGTGGCGCCACAAGGACCGAGGAACGCGCCCACCGGCACCCAGGCCGACATCGCCAAGTTCTTCGGCGGATCGACGCCGGGGGTTGGTATCTCGATCAGGAACGCCGACGGCACCACGTTGGTGCAAATGCGCGGGTGGCAGATGTCCGTGCCCAACTATAAGGACGGCAACGCGGGCGTCTTGAACGATCGGCGTCGCGGCGACGACCCGTTCTATCAAGTGGGAGCCACCTTCTCGACCACGAAGGGCGAGCACTTTTACGGCCTCGGCCAGAACCAGGAAGGCTTCCTCGACCGCCGCGGCCACATCCTGCGCTGCGCCCACGACTACGACGCTGTCGGCGGCCAGAGCGTATGTGTGCCATTTGTCGTTACAAATAAAGGCTACGGCCTGGTCTGGGACAATCCCTCGCGCACCACCGTCAACTTTTCCTATCTCGGCGAGGGAATGCGCTGGACCTCAGACGTTGGCCAGCGCGTCTCGTTCTTCGTCATCGCCGGCAAAACCTACGACGAAATCTATTCCGGTTACAAATTACTGACCGGCGACGTCCCCATGCTGCCGAAGTCCGCCTACGGCTACATCCAGTCGAAGCAGCGCTACACCAGCCAGGCGGAGCTGATGGCCGTAGCGAAGGGCTATCGCGATCGCCATCTGCCGGCGGATGTGCTGGTCATCGACTGGTTCCATGACACCAAAATGGGCGAGTTGGACATGGACCCGGCGAAATGGCCGGACCCCGCCGGCATGAACCGCGAGCTGCACGCGATGGGCTTCCACACCATGATCAGCGTGTGGCCGCGCTTCATCCCGGAGGACCGCTACTACAAGACCATCCTCGACCACGGCTGGTTTATGCACCTGGCCGATGGCACGCCCACCAACGGCCTCCCCTACGATCGCGCCGGCTCCGATATCGACACCACCAATCCCGACGCCGCGCGCTGGTACTGGGATGTGGTGCGCGAAAACTACGTCGCCAAGGGCTTCGACGCCTTCTGGGCCGACGAGACCGAGCCCGACCTGCCGCCCAACGGAAGCTATTTCCACGTCGGCCCTGGCACGGAGTTTTTCAATGTCTACCCGCTCTTCCACACCGCAGCGTTTTATAACGGCATGCGCAAAGACATGAGCGAGCGCGCCCTGATTCTTGCGCGCGATGCCTATCTCGGCGCGCAACACAACGGCGCCATCTTCTGGTCGTCGGACATCAGCCCCACCTGGGACACGCTGAAACGGCAGGTTCCCACCGGCATCGACTTTGTCGCCAGCGGCATGCCCTACTGGAGCACCGACATCGGCGGGTGGCAGTATCTGCCGTATACGCACAAGCCCGACCACCCGCCGCTGATCGATCCATCCGACGCGCGCGACGAGGTCCACAACTACGACGACTACCCCGAGCTCTATGTGCGCTGGTTCGAGTACGGCGCCTTCCAGCCAAACTTCCGCACCCACGGCAGCCGCCCGCAGAACGAGGTCTGGTCCTACGGCAAGCAGGCCGAGCCGATCCTCGAAAAGTATCTCCGCCTGCGCTACACGTTGATGCCGTACATCTACTCACTCGCCTACCAAACCCACCTGACGGGCGCGCCCTTCATGCGCGGCCTCTTCATGGACTTCGGCGACGACCCCAACGTCGCCAACATCGGCGACGAATATATGTTCGGCCCGGCGCTCCTGGTCGCTCCAGTGGTGGAGCAGGGAAGCACCAGCCGCCAGGTTTATCTCCCCGCTGGAGCCGACTGGTATAACTTCTGGACGAATGAGAAAGTTGACGGCGGCCAAACCATAACCGTCTCTGCGCCGATCGACACCCTTCCATTATTCGTCCGCGCAGGCTCCATCCTGCCCATAGGCGTGCCGATTGAAAGCACAAACGAAAAGCAGGCGCTCGAGGAGCTGCGCGTCTATCCCGGCGCCGACGCCACCTTCGATCTCTACAACGACGACGGAACCACCTATGCGTACGAACAGGGCGCGATGGAGATCACGCACCTGCAATGGTCGGATGCCGCGCAGAAGCTGACGCTCAACGGGGCAGCGTTGACTGGGCCGGACGATGCAAACCTGGTGAAAGTCGTCCACGCCCGTTGAACCCGAGTGGCCTATCGAGGCCGCGGCCTCGGCGTCCGGAGCAAGCTTCTATGGGAGCTGTAAGTGGTTGATTTGATGGTGAGAGCGCTGGGACTCGAACCCAGGACCAACGCCTTAAAAGGGCGATGCTCTACCAACTGAGCTACGCTCTCATCCACACTCCCAAGGTAGCATATTGCTGCGGCATCCAGGCACTTGGACCCCCCGCACGGCAGAGGCATAACCCTCCCTGCGCGACCGTGGTTTTGCCATTCAACGGCTGACGTTTGTCCACGCCCAGGCCGCACGCATTACCGCCGTGCGCCTTAGTAACTATGGAGTAACTAGCCCCCAACGTGACTTAGGTAGTCACACTTAAGTCGCATCGTAGTGTCATTGACTTGGCATAGAGGCCAAAGTACCCTCAAATCAATTGTATGGCCGATTTTGCGTAAGTGAAATCCATGGCAGCGAATTCGCCCTTTAGCGGCCCGGTCGCGACCGCAATGCAAGGCTTAAATGGGGTTCCGATGGGCTCACGCGGTACCGAGGTAGACGGCCAGCCGCCGGCGGACAGTACGCCGGAGGACGTGGCCGCCCTCTACTCGTGGGCCCACCTCCAGGGGGCGAAGTATCGGGACTACTCGGCCTCCCGCCGGGAGTATCGCGCACAGGTCCGCTATCGCGCGGCCAAGGCCCTCCTGGAGCGTGCGTTGAAGGCCCAGGAGGAGGCGGAAGCTTCCGCTGCCCAGGGGGAGCGTATTGTGCTCGCGGCGGAGGCCTCGGCCCGTTTGCCGAATGGCGACGACAGCCCGGCCACCCGGATCCATTCGCAACGAAACGCTGAGTCGGCCGCACGCAAGGCGGCCGCGGACCGGGTGGAAGCAGCGCGCCGGGCAGAGGCTGTGGCCCACGCCGCCGTGCTGGCGTTGCGCGAGGAACGCGAGATCTCCGAGGCCCACTCGTCGGCCCGGCGGAAGGCGTTGCTCTACGAAGAGTCCCAACAGCGCCAGCGGCAATTGGCGGGGCCGCAGCCGCACATTCCGAGAGGCGAAGAAGCGTTCGCCGCGCCGGACGAGTTGAGCGCCGGCGGCTCGGCCACCCTACAGCAGTTCCTGGAATCTCGTTTCCAGAATTTGACGGAGCCGCTGCCGGCGCCTTCTCCTTCGACCGCGCATACGGCCGTCGGAGAATCGCCGCTCGATCTGGTATTGGGCAGTGACATATGGGGCTCAGCGCTGGAACCGTCTGCCTCGCCCGAGTCGCCGCGAGCGGGCACTGCGGAACCGCCCCTCGAACCTGATCTTGAACCCACCGGACCTGCGTGGCTCTACGCTTCGCAGACACCGCCCCAGCCACGGGTGTTGCAGACGATCTCGCAAACCCCCAAGGGCGAGTTGCCCGGTGGGGACACGCTTCAGGACTCACGGGAACGCGTCGCGGCACGATGGTTCGCGCTCAAGGACCTGATCGAACATCCCGGCCTGGAGTTGCCCGCCATGCAGCCACTGCGGGCAGGCGACCCGCGGACTCGGCTTCTGGCCGTCTTTTCTCTGGCCGGAGGAGTTGGCAAGACCAGCCTGGTGGCGACCCTCGGCCGCGCGCTCTCGTTGCAGGGAGAGAAGGTAGTCATCACCGACACCACGTCCCACGGCCTGCTTCCAATCTACTTTGGCGTGCTCGAAGTTCGTCCCGGCGTGGTCTCCACCTTTTCGCCGCCGCCGGAGAGCGCCGCTCAGCCGATCTCGCTGGTTGCCTGCGACCTTACCGGCAAAGGGGAATTCGAACGGCAGCAGGAGATGCTCGCCGAGGAAATCCTGCGCCACGGGCAGGACCACCACCGCCTGTTGCTGGACCTTTCTTCTGGATCGAGTTGGCTGGTTCGCAGCATGGCAGACCTGCATCCCGTGGTGCTGGTCCCGATGGCGCCGGACATGAACTCGGCCCTCAGCCTGCCGGCGGTGGAAAAGCTGTTCCGGAGCATTACCGACTCCGACGGCCGCCCCGTCCTCCCCTTTTACATCCTGAATCAGTTCGACACGACGCTCCCCCTTCATCTGGACGTTCGCGAGGTCTTGCGGCGCCAGCTTGGAGACCGCCTTCTGCGTACGGCAATTCGGCGATCGCCGGCCGTCAGCGAGGCGCTGGCCGAGGGTATGACCGTGTTGGACTATGCGCCGGACGCGCCGGTATCTCAGGATTATCTCGAGATCGCTTCGTGGCTCAGGAGCGTCTCTCCGCCGGCGACCGCGGAGGTTCGCAGGGCGGTCCGGGGTGAACCGTGACCCGCTCGCCTCTGTGGAGGGAGTTTGAATCCGGAGATACCAGGCTTCTGCGCGCACTCCGATTCACAATTCTCGCTGGCGGGACTCTCTTCCTTGGCTTCGTCAGTGTGCTTTATCTCAACTGGAAACATCAGCTCATCCTTGCGGCGTTGACGCTCCTCATCGCCGTCTGGATCGATCGCGCTTCCAAGTCGTACCAGGTCACGCTCACTCTGGTGCTCTTGTCGATCTGCTCGACCCTCCGCTACGGTTACTGGCGCGTCTCCACCGTCATTGCGTTTCTCCACAATCCGGCCGCGCACCGGAGCGCCCTCGATGCGTGGTTCGTCTGCCTGCTTCTGCTCGCGGAGTGCTACGCTTTCGTGGTCCTTCTCCTCGGCTATCTCCAGATGCTGTGGCCGCTGCGGCGCGCGCCGGTGCCGCTCCCCGACGACCCCGAACAGTGGCCCGCGGTGGACCTGCTGATCCCCACCTTCGACGAGCCGCTGAGCGTGGTGCGCTTCACCGCGCTCGCCGCAATGAACATCGACTGGCCCGCCGACAAACTCAACGTCTACATCCTCGACGACGGCAGGCGGGAAGACTTCCGTGCCTTTGCTGAGGAAGCAGGCATCGGATACATGTCGCGCGACAGCAACCAGTATGCCAAGGCGGGCAACATCAACTACGCGCTCCAGCGCGTCAACTCTCCATTTGTGGCCGTCTTCGATTGCGACCACGTGCCCACCCGCAGCTTTCTGCAACTCACCATGGGCTGGCTCCTGCGCGACCACAAGCTGGCCATGCTGCAAACGCCGCATCACTTCTACTCGCCCGACCCGTTCGAGCGCAATCTGGACCAGTTCCACATCGTCCCCAACGAGGATGAGCTGTTCTACGGCGTTGTCCAGGATGGCAACGACTTCTGGAACGCGACCTTCTTCTGCGGCTCGTGCGCGGTGCTGCGCCGCAGCGCGCTGGACCAGGTGGGCGGCGTCGCTGTCGAAACCGCGACCGAGGACGCGCACACCTCGCTTCGCCTGCAGATGCAGGGCTGGAACACTGCCTACATCAACATCCCGCAAGCCGCCGGCTTGGCCACCGAGCGTTTGAGCGGCCACATCAGGCAGCGCATTCGCTGGGCGCGCGGCATGGTGCAGATCCTGCGCATCGAAAACCCGCTGCTCGTACCCGGCCTCACTCCGGCGCAGCGGCTGTGTTACTTCAACGCGATGTCGCACTTTCTGTATGCGTTGCCGCGTCTCATCTTTCTCACCGCGCCGCTCATCTACCTCATCTTCGGGGCGACCAACATTCCCGGCCTCTGGATCGCAATCGTGGCATACGCCGCCCCGCACCTCGTGCTCTCCAACCTGACCAACTCGCGCATGCAGGGGCAGCACCGGCATTCTTTCTGGAACGAAATCTACCAGACGGTGCTCGCGCCCTACATCCTGCTGCCCACGCTGTTTGCCCTCATCAATCCCAATCGGAAGCTCGGCAGGTTCAACGTGACCCCCAAGGGCGGCGTGGTCGACAAGGACTTCTTCGACGCGCGCATCGCCCGCCCATTTCTCGCATTGCTTGCCTTCAACTTCTTTGGCCTGCTGTGCGCGGTCCCCAGATTTTTTCAGTTTCCCATCTTCGCCGTTCCGTCGTGGCTGTCCTTTGTCAACTGGCCGGCCCACATCTACGACGGCACTCACGCCGGCACCATCTGGGTCAATGTGCTCTGGACGCTCTTCAACCTGACCATCCTTGGCGTCGCAACCGCCGTTGCCTGGGAAAGTCAGCAGCGCAGGAAGACGGTGCGCGTGGCCCTGGCCATACCGTCGGATGTGATTCTTGCCGATGGTTCCATGATCCAGGGCATCACCGCCGACCTCTCCAACGGCGGCGTGCGCACCTGCATGGATCACGCCGTGAAGGCCGCAGTTGGCGATCAAATCCAGTTTGTCCTCCCGCTGTTGGATGGCTCTGCCACCCTGCCGGCGACGGTCATTGGCGTCGACGGGAGTTATCTCCGCGCCCGCTTCAATCCGCTAAGTCTTCAGGAAGACGAGGCGCTGACCATGCTCTTGTACTCGCGCGCGGATGCCTGGTTGGGTCTCGGCGAAGCGCGCGAGGCCGATCGGCCAGTCCGCAGTTTCGGCCGCATCCTGCGCTTGTCGCTGCGCGGTCTTGCGCAGATCGTCAGCGGTTCAAGAAGTAGGAACGGGCGCGCCAGAAGCACACTGGCAACCAGCATCGTCCCCACCATCCTGCTGGCACTGCTGGCCGGTGCCGTTCCCCAAAATACGCGCGCGGCGCAGGCCGTACCCTCCAAGTCAACCTCCGTCCCCGCAGCCGCCGCGCAGAATCCCGTACCCGCTCCCGCCCATCCCGTCGCCCCGGCAGCATTCTCGAGCGTCTTCACCCTGGCCGACGCGGGCGTGCCCGGACCCATCACCCTCCACGGCGTCGATGCCTCCCACTCGGTCTATTTCTCCGTCGCCCGGAACCACATTGTAAAGACGGCTGCGATGAAGCTCCGCTACCATCTCTCTCCGGGCTTGTTGCCCGGCGTCAGCCAGCTCAACGTCAGCCTCAATGGCGCGCTGGTCGCGTCGCTCGTCGTAAACACCAGCGACCAGCCCGGCCCGCTCGAAGCCGCCGTGAATCTGCCCGCGGAGCTTCTGGTTCCCAATAACCAGCTCACCTTCGAGTTCATCGGGCACTACGCGCTGCGCTGCGAAGACCCCTCGAACTCCACGTTGTGGGCCCGTGTCGATTCCAATTCAACCATCGAACTCGCAGGTTCGCTTCTGCCCATCACCAACGACCTCAGCCTGCTCCCGCTTCCGTTCTACGATTCCGGCGTGAATCCCAATCCCGTCGTGCCCATCGTCTTCCTTTCGCAGCCGTCGCCGAAGGCCATCCAGGCGGCGGGAATCGTCGCATCGTGGTTCGGCATTCTGGATGGCTACCGCCCGGTGCGCTTTCCCGTTTCCATTGGCGCCATTCCAGCCGGCAACGCCATTGTGATCGCCCAGAGGGTCGCGGAGATTCCAGCGTCGTTGAACATCACGGCAACTTCCGGTCCCACGGTGGCCATATCCGCCAATCCGTCCGATCACACTTCGACCATCCTTCTTCTCACCGGTGACAACCCGGACGCACTCTTGATGGCGGCGATGGCCCTGGCCCTGCACGGAGATACCTGGCAGGGCCCGCAGATGTCCGTTCAAAGCCTTACCCTGCCGCCGCCGCGCAGGCCGGACGACGCTCCGCGATGGCTCAGCACAGACCCGAACAGCGCATCGAACCTCGGCGAGATCGCGCAGACCGGCGACCTCGAGGGCGATGGCTCCGTGCCCATCTCCGTCTATCTGCGCATCCCCCCCGATCTCGACTATGGCGAGAAGCAGAACCTGCCCTTTCATCTCAGCTATCGCTACGATGGCGTCCCGCTGGGAACTGGCAGCACCTTGCAGCTGTACATGAACGGCGCCTTTGTCAGCTCGACGCCATTGCCGCATCAGGGCAATGCGTCCTCCGTGTTGGAGACGGTAGTTCCCATCCCGGTCTACGACATGCGGCCCTTTTCGAACACCATGACCCTGAGCTTCACGTTTCAGGCCGCCGGGGATGGAAGCTGCGCCGCAGCGATGCCTGCGAATCTGCAGGGCGCCATCTTGAAGGACTCCAGCCTCGACATCGCCGGCATTCCCCACTGGACGTCGCTCCCCAACCTCGAGCTCTTCGCCAACGCCGGCTATCCGTTTACCCGCAAAGCCGACCTCGCCGACACCGCCGTGGTGCTTCCGGACCAGCCCTCGGCCGCCGAGTTGGAGATGTTCCTCTCCATGATGGGGCACTTCGCGGCGCAAACGGGATATCCGGTGCTGAATGTAACTGTAACCAACGCCGCAGGCATCACCGCCGATGCAACCAAAGACTACCTCGTGATGGGCACGGTAGACGACCAGCCCGCGCTGCGGACGCTGGACCGCTCGCTGCCCGTCGGGGTGGACGCCGCCGGCTTGCACATCCGCGACCTCCACCGCGTCTTCGACCGCGTAGCCTGGTGGCGCCATGGCTCCGACCAGCCGCCCGGCGGAGAGCTGGATACGGCAGGCGCCCTCCCCGACGCGCTGATTGAGGGAATCGAGTGGCCGAGTGGCTCCAATCGCTCCGTTGTGCTGGTGCTGCTGCGCGACGACGCCGCGGTCCCGAACTTCCTTTCCACCTTTTTTGAGGCATCGCAATCGTCCGCTGTCTCGCAGTCGGTCAGCGTGCTGCACGGCGCACAGTTTTCCTCATACCGGATTGGAAGCGCCGCCTATCGCGTGGGCGACATCTCACTGTTTACGCGCGTAACCATGATCTTCCAGCAATTCCCCTGGCTGATCGCGATTGTGTTGGTGATCCTGTGCTTCCTCATGGCGGTGTTGCTCCAGGCAAAACTGCGGCGCCAGGCACGTTTGCGCCTGCACGGCGACGAGTAACCCGAGGACCTCGAACCAACCCTTCCACCCCGAACCCAGTCACCGGATCGACGCCGCCATCGCTGCGCCGCGGCAGATTCGCGTTCCCAAAATACCTGCCGGGATGGGCTGCTCTCGCGTCCGGCGCAGTACGACTCCGGATATTTGAGAAACGTCCCCGGATATCCTCAAGTTGTTGCGCCCGGAGGGTGAAAAGCGTGATACACGGGCGGGGAAAAGCGATAGTCTTCTGGTACAGCCGCAGTGTCAAACTTGGTTCCTGTCGGCGTCGGCAAGTGCACAGACAACGATCATGATCAAAGCGTGTGTAATCCGGCTCTGGGCCCCTGCGATTTTGCTTGGCGGCGTGGCATTGGCCGCGACCCCGGCCCGGCTGGAAGCACAGGCGTCGTCGTCCCCCGCACACGCTTCGCCATCGGTAGTCAGGTCGCTGCTGGACAAGGCGCACGCGCTGGAGCTGCGTGGCCGCCTCGATCTCGCCGAGCAGACTTGGCAGCAGGTGCTGCTCACCGACCCCAGGAACACTGAGGCACTCGGCGGACTCGCCCGCGCCGCCAAGCTCAACCACAGCCCGGCACTCGCGAACAGCTATCTGCAACGTCTGCGCGCGATCGACCCCAACGATCCCAACATCGCCATCGTGGAGAGCATCCCCGCCGGCAAGCAGGACCAGCAGTCCCAACTGCAGCAAGCAGCCAGGCTCGCCGAGGCAGGGCAGTACGCCGCAGCGATGGTCATCTATCGCCGGGTCTTTGCAACCAACCCTCCGCCCGGTAACTGGGCGCTCGCCTACTACGAAACCGAGGCAGCCACAGAAGACGGCCGTGCCCAGGCCGTCGCCGGCCTGCGCGCGCTGCTCGATCAAGATCCCCGCAACGTGCAATACCGGATTGCCTTGGGGCGCGTGCTGACCTACGACCCGGCGACGCGGGAGGAAGGCCGGGAGTATCTCGCCAGCTTCCCCAACGAACCGAAGGCAACCGAGGCGTTCCGCCAATCGCTCCTGTGGGATGCACCGAACCCGGTGATGGCCCCGCAAATTCGCGCGTATCTGGCAACCCACCCGGATCCTGAGCTCGCCGCCGCGCTGCAGTCGGGGCGGTCGCCGGCGAATGCACCTGCGCCTCCCGCCCAGATCCAGACCCAGACCCAGACCCAGGTCCACACTCCCGCTCCCAGCGCCCTCGCCGCCCCGCCGCCGACCACGACGACCACCTCGGCAATCGCCTCCACCAAGGCTCCGTCGGCAGCCGAACCAGTCCCGGTTCGAACGCCTGCGCCCGCCGATGGCGCAGACGGCGCCGCGGCCCGCGCCCGCGCGGCGGAGATGGCCGCCTATCAGGCGCTCAACGCAGGCCACGTCGACGAGGCGGAGTCCCGCTTCAAGGCGATCCTCGCCGCCGAACCCCAAAACCCGAAGGCGCTTGCCGGCATGGGCTACGTCCGCATGCAACAGGGAAACTTCCCGGGTGCCATCGGCTTCCTCGAGCAGGCCAGGCAGCTTACCCCAAACGATAAGGGGCTGGCCTCGGCGCTCGATACCGCGCGTTTCTGGTTCGTCATGGGCGAAGGCCAGCGCGCCCTCAACGACAGTGACCTCACCACCGCGGAGAAGCGTTACCAGGCCGCACTGGATCTTCGCCCCAACAGCGCGGAGGCGCTCGAAGGCCTGGGCGGCACGTTCGCGAAGGCCCAGCAACCCGCGTCCGCGATTCCTCTCTTCCAGCGCGCGGTGGCTGCGGATCCCGCGTCTGTCCCGGGCTGGCGCGGCCTCTTCCTCGCGCAGGTCCAATCCGGAAACGCCCCGCTCGCCCTGGCGACCGACAAGCAGGTCCCCGCCGCGGTCCACACCCAGCTCCTGAGCGACCCCCTGTTCCTCCTGTCGCTCGCTTCCGCATACTCTGCCGTGGGCCAGACCGGCGATGCGCAAAAGACCCTGGAGAGCGCTCTGAAGTTGCCCCCTCCCGCGGATGCAAAAGGGTTGAAGGCCGACCTGCAACTCCAGTTGGCCGGCCTCCTGACTGCCGCGAACCACCTCGATCAGGCCGAGGGCCTGTATGCGCAGGCGGCCGCGGACGACCACGGAAACGCCGCGGCCTGGCAGGGACTGGTGCGCGTCCAGCACGCCATGGGGCACGATCCGGACGCGTTGAAGTCGGTCGAAAGCATGCCTCCTGCGGCCTATGCGGCTGCCATGCGCGACCCCAGCTTCGAAGTCACAGTGGCCTCCGTCTATGAGAACGAAAAGAAGCTCGACGAGGCGCAGCAACTGCTCCAGACCGCCCTCACCCAGCAGACTGACGCGGGACAGAAACCTTCCCCCGAGCTTCAGATGCAGCTCGCCGACCTCTACTTGCTGCGCGGCAACCCGCGGCTGGCCTACCCGGTCTATCAGCAGGTGCTCCGCGACCATCCCAATCGCGCCGATGCCTGGGCCGGTCTGCTTTCGGCCCTCCATGTCACCGGCCACGACCAGGATGCGGCCGAGCAGACAAAGACCATTCCGCCTCCCGTGCGCGCCCAGCTTGAGACCAACCCCGCCTACCTCGAAACCATGGCGTCGGTGTATCAAGCCCTGGGCCGTTCGCGCGAAGCCGCCCCCTTCCTCAGTCGCGTCGAGCAGGACTATGCGGCGCAGAGCAAGGCTCCGCCCGCCGACTTGGAGATCCAGAACGCCTGGGTGCTCTACAACGGAATGGAGGACGCGGCCCTTTATCGCCAGTTGATGGGCCTCGGCAGCCGCGCCGACCTCACCGCGGACCAGCGCAAGACCGTCGAGACCATCTGGACCAACTGGGCCGTTCGTCGCGCCAATCAGGCCGCCGCCGTCGGCAACACGCGCCGCGCGATCGCGATTCTCAACGCCGCCGCGCATGCGTTCCCTGACAATCCCGCAGCCATCAAGGCGCTCGCCATCGGATACCAGCAGGCCGGCCAGCCGCATCAGGCCGTGCTCATCTACAAGGCGCAGAACCTGTCCAAGGCCAGCGCCGCGGACTACCAGGCCGCGGTCGGGGCCGCGCTGGCCGCCGGCGACAACAAGGACGCCGAGATATGGCTCCGCTATGCGCTTGCCGCCTATCCGTCCGATCCGCAAATCCTCATGCTCGGCGCCAGGTTCGAACAGGCCCGCGGAGACACCGCCCGCGCCATCAAGTACTACCGCGCCTCGCTCAAAGCGATGCCGCCGGCCCCGTCCGTCCCCAAGCTGGCCGCTGAACTCGGCCTTCCCGCATCCTCTGCTCCAGCCAGCCTGCCCAGCCCGGCCCAGCCGCAGGATATCTCCATCCTGCTCGCTCCGGACTCGAGCGACTGGCCTTCGCCCGCACCCGCCGGCCCGGTTCAGCCGTATGCGCCCAGCGACACCAATCCGTTGTCTCCCAACAATGACATGTCCAGAGTTGTGCCGCCTTACATGACCAATCCCGGCGGCAAACCGGCCGAGACCGCGTCGCCGTCCCAGGCAACGCCGGCAGCCGCCAATCCTCCCAGCCAGCCGGATGTTCGAGCCAGCGTGCAGCATGCAACCAGTCAGGCGCTCGCTCAGGCACAGCCCACCGCGGACGTCTCCACGCCGCAGGCCTATCAGGCGCAGCAGGTGGCACAGCTCACTCAGCAGGCAGCCTCACAGCCGCCGCCGCCTTCACCACCCACCGGGCCCAGCGGGGAAGCTTATGTCCCATACGTCGCCTACATCGCGCCGCCCCCGGCCGCACCCTCAGTCGCAGGCGCCGATCGAGGCGTCACCGGCCGCTCCGTTCTTCCGGTCCAGCTCGGCGACAAAACCCCGCCGCCTCTACAGGCGCAGACCGACATGACGGACGTTCTTCCCACCCAGCACTACGCTCCCAGCGCACGCGCAAACCAGGCCGCCCGCGCGGAGCCCGAGGTCGCCGCCGCCCGCGCCGCGCGCATCCGCCAGCTTCAGCAGGATAACGCCGCCGGCGCCGGCCAGAGCCACCCGCCGTCCGAGGACACCGTCACGGCGCCCACCCAGAGCGCGGCGTACTCGGCGCCGCCGCAACCGGCGCAAAACCAGGGCGCCGCGCAGGTGCCCCAGCCGTCTACAGCACCCGCGGGCCAGTTCGGCAACATTCCCGACACCGGAGCGCAGCAGTATCCGCAGCCGCGCACTCCGCCCATACCCAGCCGGCCGGCCACCGTCACGCGCAGCAGCCCAGCCCCCGAAACCCCTGCGCCTGCTCCGGCCGCTGTTCCTGTGCCAGTCCCCATGGCAGCGCCCGTTGCAGCGGCTCCGCCGCCGAATCTCGAACAGCCGTATCCCCCCATCGCACCTGACTATCCCCTCGCTCCGCCGCCCACCGACGCCGAACTCCAGGCGCGCAATCTCCCCGCTCTGCGCGGCTTCTTCGGCTTCCAGGCGCCCCTCCCGATGACGCCCCGCCAGCAGGCCGAGAGCGAACTGGCCTCGCTCGAAGGCTCCTACAGTGGATGGCTCGGCGCCACCGGCATCGGCCGCTATCGCAACGGAACCGCCGGTCTCGACCGCCTCTACGATGTCGAATCGCCCGTCGAGGTTTCGGCTGTAATAGCCCGATCCGCCCGGCTCACCGCCGTGGCCCTGCCCGTCTTCCTCAACTCCGGCCTGCTCAGCACCTCCAGCTTCACCACCAGCTACGTGCCCTATCTCGGCACGCTTCCGGCCAACGCAGCCGTCGCTCCCGCCCAACAGTACTCCAACGGCATCGGCGGCGAACTGCAGTTGACCACCAAAAATCTCGGCCTGGCCGCCGGCTATACGCCCTACGATTTCCTCGTCCACAATCTCACCGGCCGCTTCCACTTCAGCACGTTCGGCGGCCATCTTTCGCTCTTCGCCACGCGCGACCCGGTCAAGGACACGCAGCTCTCCTACGCCGGCCTCCGCGATCCCGGCGCCGCATCCCCCGGCCCCATCTGGGGCGGAGTCATCTCCACCACCGGCGGTGTGCGGCTCAACCTCGGCAGCAGCGCCGCCAACTTCTATCTCTCCGGCAGCGGCGGCGAACTCACCGGCCGTCACGTACTCGCCAACACCATGTTCCAGGGAACCACCGGCGCAACCTTCCGCGTCCGCAGTTGGTCCGGCGGCAGCCTCGCTCTCGGCTACGCTCTGTCGGGAATGCACTATCAATATAACGAGGTCGGCCTCAGCTACGGTCAGGGTGGATACTTCAGCCCCGGCTCCTACTTCCTCGCCACCGTCCCCCTCACCCTCAGCGGGCACTCGAACGCCAGCTTCCACTACGTCATCACCGGCGCACTCGGGGTCCAGACCTTCGAGCAGGAGCAGGCCCCGTTCTACCCGCTCGATCCCGCGCTGCAGGGCAGCTTCAAGCCCTCCAACGGCATCCCATGCACCGCCGCGCAGATCCCCTCCTACAACTGCGGCGAGTATCCGCTCCAGGACAGCACCCTCTTCAGCTACGCCGTCAACGCCGAAGCTTCCTACCGCTTCGCCGATCACTGGTACGGCGGTGGCTACCTCGTAGCCAGCAACACCAGCAACTTCTCGACCGTCTCCGCCGGCTTCTTCTTCCGCTACGTCTTCAGCGCGCAGCACTCCGCCGAGGGCTTCCCCTCCGGCCTCTTCCACCTCCAGGGCCTCCGCCCCCTCCAGATTCCATAGCCAATACGACACATCCATTTGCCGTTGCCTTTGCCGTTGCCGGTATTCTTGTTTGTCATTCCCGCTTGATACACGCTTGTGTCTGGAGCACCACCTGCTCCTGCACATGGATTGTTATTTGGGGCGCACTTCACCACTCGCCTTACCGTGAAGAACTGCCTCGATCATCTCCCGATGGAGCCTCGCCGAGAGGCAATACAAATTTGTCTCTGAGGAAGAGGAAGAGTGGATATTCGATAGCCATCACCATGAACCACGTCAGCTTCCACTCTTCAACATGGGTAAGAACTATCGCAAAAACTGCCAAATGCCCAGCCAGAAGAATCGCAGTCATCACCCAGAACCACCACTTTCGGAGAAACTTCTCGCTATCGCCTACGAGAAACCCGAACAGGAGTAACGTAAAGCCAGTAAGCCCACCCCAACGAATAAATGCATCATGACCCCATCGGTCCTCGACCACGAAGGTTATTTCCATAAGCGTGAAAGCAGTCAGGACACAGAGGAAGGCAAAGAAGACATAGAAGAGATATTTCCTCCTCGCACGATTACGGATAGGCGGCTGAGCGGCGGACATCATTAGAATTTACACCCCTTGTGTTCCGCATATATCGCGTCATCTAAGAGGGAATCTGCTTTTCGCTGTCCCCCTATGAAGCGTCATTCTGCGCAACGCGAACGGGGTCCCCGGCCAGCTTGCTGGCTGGGGCATTCAGAATCTCCGTGGTTGTCTTTGCGCGAACTCGGCTCTCTGCGCCCAAACCGCAGTTGGCAGTCGGTCAATTTTCAAACTGACCCACTACGTGTGTCAAGAAGGAGCGAAAGCTTCATGCTGTATGAGAGATGGAGGTAGGTCCTCCGGAGCCGCTTTGTAAGAGGAGGCTTCAAACCGCCATAAGCTGCTCAGGTCGAAA
>Ga0224555_1000506_pt1 | contig 59461 bp, 47 predicted proteins | sample 714S23034metaG_FD_180687 | JGI IMG/M metagenome (GOLD analysis project Ga0224555, IMG submission 180687) | Peat soil microbial communities from Stordalen Mire, Sweden - 717 S2 30-34 | ecosystem: Environmental > Terrestrial > Soil > Wetlands > Peat | place: Sweden: Norrbotten County, Stordalen... | reverse complement strand
CATGGCGACGCCGGCGACCGGAGCCTTCAACGGCACGCCCGCATCCATCAGCGAAAGCGAGGCGCCGCAAATTGTGGCCATCGACGACGATCCGTTCGACTCCAGAATGTCGGAGACGACGCGCATCGCGTAAGGCCAGTTATCTTCGGTCGGAAGCACGACCGAGACGGCGCGCTCAGCGAGTGCGCCATGGCCGATTTCGCGGCGTCCGGCGCCACGCATGAATCCGACTTCTCCTACCGAGAACGGCGGAAAGTTGTAGTGCAGCATGAAGCGTTTCTTGGCTTCGCCTTCAAAGCCCTCGAGGCGCTGCATGTCGTCGCTGGTGCCGAGCGTGGTGGTAACCAATGCCTGGGTTTCACCGCGGGTGAAGATGGCGCTGCCGTGCGCTCGCGGCAGAACACCGGCTTCGATCCAGATCTCGCGGATCTGGTCGAAGGCGCGTCCGTCGGGACGGCGTTTGTGATCGATCACCTGGTTGCGGAAAATGCGCTCACGCAGGATCTCGTAGTACTTCTTGAGCTTCGCCTTACCTGCTTCGTCGTCCTCGGGCAGAGCGGCCAGCAGCTCCTTCTCCAGTATTCGAACCAGTTCGTAGCTCTCGGATTTCGGATGCTTCTCGGTATCAAGACAGTCAGCCAGGCGCGCGCCGATCTTCGATTCCAGGCTCTTGAAATATGCCTCGTCGAATTCCGGCGGCGTCACCGGGCGCTTCGGCTTTCCGACCTTGCTGCGCAGTTCGTTGATGGCAGCACAAATCTTTTTGATTTCAGTGTGCGCGAATTCGATCGCGTCTACCACCGTCTCTTCTTTTACTTCTTTCGCGCCGGACTCGATCATGACAATCGCGTCGGCGGTGCCTACGACCATGATATTGAGCAGGCCGTCACGCATTTCGGTGTAGGTAGGGTTGGCGATGAAGCGGCCGTCGATGAGGCCGACGCGCACCGCGCCGAGCGGGCCAAGAAACGGAATATCGGAGATGGTCAAGGCCGCCGAAGCGGCGTTGATGCCGCAAACATCGGGATCGTTTTCGGTGTCGGCGGAGAGGACCAGGGCGATGACCTGGGTCTCGCACCTGAAGCCTTCGGCGAACATCGGACGGACCGGCCGGTCGATCTGGCGGCAGGTGAGAACCTCGCGTTCGCTCATGCGCCCTTCGCGTTTGATAAAGCCGCCGGGGATGCGTCCGCCGGCATAGGTGTACTCGCGGTAATCAACGGTGAGCGGAAAGAAGTCGATGCCCTCGCGGGGTTCGGGATTGGCGGTGGCAGTGGCGAGGACAACGTTTTCGCCGAAGCGCACGACGGCGGCGCCGTGGGCCTGCTTGGCAAGTTTTCCAGTTTCGATGGAGAGCGATTTTCCGCCTGCGATTTCGACGGAAACTTTGGTTGCTTCAGGCTTCATAAATCATCCTTTTTTGTAGGGCAGAAGGGCAGGCGCGTGGGTACGGAGTTCGCGTGGACAGGCGCATGCCAGGGGCCGCGGTTGGGAACGCACTTTGCTGAGGCTCTCGTGGTCTCGAAACCCAATTCTGGGAAACCAGTCTGGAACCAGCCCCACACGGAGCCGGTCGCGCTGTTATTTGCGGATGCCGAGCTTGGAAATTACGGTTTTATACCGTTCCGAGTCGTACTTCTTGAGGTAATCGAGCAGACTACGACGCCTGCTCACCATCATGAGAAGTCCGCGGCGCGAGCCGTGATCTTTCTGGTGCGTTTTGAAGTGTTCCGTCAACTGACCAATGCGCTCGCTCAACAGCGCGATTTGAACTTCGGGACTGCCGGTATCGGTCGGGTGCGTGCGATACGTGTCAACGACGGATTGTTTTTGATCTCTGGCTAACACTAACCTGTTGCACTCCTGTCTCTTCTCGTTTTCGTAACGTGTCTGAGAATAACACAGTTCAGTGCGAAGTTGCCAGTGGCCAGTCTCGAAGATGCCTTGGCGTGCGCGCTGCTCCACTCAATCAGCGTACGCATCCTTGAGCGGCCGCTGAAGCCGCACGATGGGCCACGCCATGTGTGCGTCACGGCCCGGTTCGAGGTTATACTATGATTAAGACTCGAAACAAACGAGGGATGCGGCAATCTTCTGGTTTATTCCAGTGGTTTTTCCAGGAACAAAAGCTGGGCCAACCTGAAGCTGCATGTAGCCAGCCATAATAATAAAAACTAGAGATACGGGGGTATTGTGAATGCCACGAGGCCGATCAACTTTTACCAAACGTCAGAAAGAACAAGCGCGCCAACAGAAACAGCGGGACAAGAACGAGCGTAAGACTCAACGGAAGCAGGATCAACCGGAAGGTGTTGTGGTCGACGAAGCGGAGGAACTGCGTCAGATGCGTGAGCACGCCGCCGAGCAGGCCGCGCTATTCGGCATCGGCAGCGACGACGAAACTGATTCTGTCGAACTACTCACACCGCACGGCAAACCAGTCGATCACTAAAAGCCCTGGGAGATTCGCCGGAGCGCAAGGCTCCGGCGAACCCAGCCCAATCCCACAAAGAATCCTAATTGGTGGAGTGCCGCTCCACTAAACAGAATCCTCTAGACAAAAACCTCACCCGGCAGAGCCGTCAACGTGCGCGATGCCAGGGTGTTTTGCACGAACCGCTTCGGCTGGTCGTTGGCCGACGCATCCACTTGCTTGCGTTCGATGCGCAGCTTCAAGGTGCGCTCAATATTGCGGAGTTCCAGAACTTCCGCGCCGGTAACCAGCGTGGAAGCTCGGCCCTGCAAGCCGGCCCGTCCCGTACGCCCGACGCGGTGAATGAAGTCTTCCGCCATCTTCGGAATGTCGTAGTTGATCACGTGCGCCACGTCATCCACGTGCAAGCCACGAGATGCGACATCGGTCGCGACCAGCACCTGGTAGCGCCCTTCCTGGAATCCGCTCAAAGCGGCGTTGCGCTGCGACTGCGTGCGATCGCCGTGAATCTGGGCGGCCGAAAAGCCATCCCGCTCGAGCTCTTTCGCCAGCCTTTGCGTGCCGCGCTTGGTGCGCGTGAAGATCAGGGTCTGCCCCTTTTCTCCATACAGCAACTGCCGCAGCACATCCAGCTTCTCCGACGGACGCACCTCGTATGCTTCTAACGCCACGCTTTCCGCAGGCTTCAGCACGGAGCCCAGCGCGATCCGCACCGGCTCGCGCGTATAGTCATTCACCAGCGCGGCCACCGATTGCTCCATGGTGGCGGAGTAACAGAGCGTCTGCCGGCGCTGTGGCAGAATTTGCAGGATACGCCGAATGGCCGGAAGAAAACCCATATCCAGCATGCGGTCGGCTTCGTCGAGCACCAGTATTTTCACGTGACGCAGGTCGGCGAACTTGCGGGTGATGAAATCCTGTAAGCGTCCCGGAGTAGCGATTACAAATTCGCAGCCGGAACGAAGACTTTGGATCTGTGCCTTCTCCGCTACGCCGCCGATCACCAGCGCCGCCTTTGGCATGTTCTTGTCGCGCAGTTGTTCGTATTGCTCGTGAACCTGCATGGCCAGTTCACGCGTGGGCAAGAGGACCAGCGCGCTGACGTTCTTGGCTGATCCATTCTTAGACGATTCAGCACGCAGCATCTCGATGATCGGAATCAGAAACGCAAGAGTCTTGCCGGTGCCGGTCTGGGCCGTGCCGATCACGTCCTTGCCTTCAAGGGCCGGAGAAATGGCGCGTGCCTGGATGGGTGTGAGGGTAATGAATTGAGCTGCCGCCAGTTTCTGCTGCAACGCAGCAGACAAGGGCAGTTCCGTAAATGTTGTCATTCGATTGTTTTCTTTCTGGAGGGGCTTACTTTTGGTTTCTCAGACACATGTCCGAGTTCGCATGCCGCTCGCAATGAAATTGGCGCTGGAACCAAACGGCGGGCAGGAAATGCGGAAGTGTTTCGGATCCAACAGGATCCCCGCGTGACGAGCAAACCGTAGCAAAAGCGTTAACGTCAGTATAGCAGAAGAAGCCGCGGCGTGCGGTTACGTTGGCCATATTCTAGATAAACATTGTTGAGAAAGTAGGTCCGCGCTTACCGTTCAGTGCGCTGCAACCTTTCCGCGAATCACCACTACTGACGCCGCCGGCAGATCGTAAATCGTGTCTTTGGTCCCATTCTGCTTCGAGTGCGCAATCGGGCCGTCGGGATCAGCCGTTCCGTTCGTGTAGGCGACGACCGTCGGGGCAACGGCTATTTCCGCATGGGCCATGGCGCGCGTGCGCGGAGGATTCCACTTGTATTGACCGCTGCCGAAGGTTGCGATCTCGACTGGCCCCGCAAAACCTCCAGCCGAATCGGGCTTTTCAGAAGATGCCCCGCGAAACGTAACCCGCACGCGGTGAGCGTTCTCCTGGTCGCGATTGACCACCAGCAGCGACCACTGGCCATCCGGACGCTTCAAAGCGTACGCGGTGACAAGTTCGTGGCCGGCGCCGTCGTTGATATCGGATTTCGCCGAATAGACCTGATGATCTCCGCCGCCCGGCTGCGCCCACTCCAGGTTGATGAGTTGCGCAACAAAAAATTGCGCCAGCGGCTGCTGAATCTTGTACGCAGCGTCAATCGTGAACATGCCATACGTACCCGGAGAATGGTTGCAGCCGGGCTCCATTGGCAAAGGCAGATAGTGGAAGAAATAAACGGCCTTGCCCCCAGCGTCGAGCAACGATCCGATGTAATCGGCCAGCCAGATGCCGGCGAAAATGTCCTCGTAAGTTTCGCTGGAACCGGGGGAGAGATTCCCCTCGGTGACGAACATCGGCACGTCAGCGGGGACGCCATCTTCTCGCCACACCTGAAAGATGTGGCGGATGAGTTCGGGCTCGTCATAAAGAACGCCCCACGGAGTTTTGCAAGCGTCGTAGGGATAGTGTTCGAACGAGAAAAATGCGAGATCCTTGATGCGGCCGTGTTGCTTAAGATAGTCGATGAAGCGCCCGGTCCATGAAACTCGGCCACTGGCGTCGGGCCAGACTTCGATGTCCTTGTTTTCTCCCGTGAAGGCAGGACCGCCCAGTTTGAGCGCCGGATCGAGGCGATGGAGCGCGGTCGCCCACTGCAGATAGAGCGCGGCGTAATCCTCGGGGAGCATGAACTGACCGTCGGCCTCCTCACCCATCTCGACATAAGAGATCGGATAATGGCGGTTCTCGATGTAGGCGATTTCGGCAACCGCGTTGTCGGGAGTGTCGTAGAGCAGCGCCACCGGAATCATGGCCGGCAGTCCGCGGGTGACGCCGCTGGTGAAGAAAATGTCAAAGCCCACCTGGGCCGAACGAGTAGGCTCAAGATCGGACGGTTCATGCCACGGATCGATGGAAGAGACATAAGTAGTCGTCTGCTCCTGATCGGGCGTGTGGCGCAGTAAATCGTGGAAAGCTCCGTCGTCAGTAATGGTTCCAAGATAGAGTTCGCGGACAGAGAAGCCAACGCAGTTGCGGGGATCGGCGGGCCCATCGGCATCGCAACTGTTAGAAGACTCGGTCATCCAGATGCGAACGAAACGCACGGCCACCGGAGCCGCGGCGAGGCGAATGGTCTCGGTGCCGCCCTTGCCAGCGGTGGCCGCACCCTGCGGAAAGGTTTGCCAGACGCCGCGAGTTGGCTGTCGGATGGCATCTTCGCCGGTCCAATACTGGACGACAAAGTGAATAGCATAGGGATCGGCCCACGCGATGCGTACGCTGTTCACGGGCTGTGGCTGCGTTAAATCGAGAACCATCCACTGCGGATGAAGGGCATCGCTTTCGCCGGTGAAATGTTGGCTGAGATAGGGATTGCTTTTCCAGAAAGTGCTGAGGTCGCCATCGGTGAGGCGGGAGTAGCCGGTTTCCGTGCCGTCGTTGCGCGTGAAACCGCGACGGGGAAGCCCGTATCCGTAGGAGTAGCGCAGGCTTTCGGTGGGAACGGAAGCGCCCGTGAAATAGCCTTTGCCCGCGGGATCGCTCTTGTCGCTCCATGTTCCCTGAGGATTCCAGTGCCAGGCTTCGATGGCTAAGTCGGTATTCTGGCGGTAAGACACCGGCTGCCAGCCTGAAGCGAGCGTGGCCTCGAGCGAGGGTTGAACCAGATCGTGGTCGATGGCCGCGGTGGGAATGCGGTCGACGCCTGCGCCCAGAGTTTCACTGGGAACGAAGTGGTTCGAGGGGTGCGAGACGTCAACCGTGATGGTCTGCGCGGAGGCGAGAAGAGCGGAGACTGTAACGAAAGCAAGAATGCTGGCCGGAATTTTCACGCGAACCCCTCCAGGTATCACAATAGCGATTATTAAAACGATTGAATTATACGGATTATCCGGCTCGGGGACGAGCAGTTTTTTGACGCGTGTGGAAAATCGCCTGCCCTCGAGACTGAAATTATTCTGGCGCGACAGGCCTGGCAAGGAAAGTTGCGAGGCGGCTTGATTCTGGACGGTCAAAAAAAAGCAGGCCGGAATTGTTCCGGCCCGCTCTGGTTCGAGATTAGGTTACTTCACTGCCGCGGCAACGGCCGTGACGAAGTTAGCGCCGTTGGGCGTCCCCAATCCGGTGACGTTGTCCCATCCCGGGCCCGTCGTCAGCGAAGTGTCGGTGCCAAAGCTGATGACGTACCAACGGGTAGAGGTTCCGTTGTACAGCAAACTTACGAAATCAACGGTGTTTTCCAACGGAGCCGCCAGCGCCTCAGGAGAGTAGTAGACGGGAGAAGCGGGCGGGCTGTTGGTGAGGCCACTGACGTTGTTAGGGCCGTTCTGGGCAATCACGTCGGTGATTGCATCCGCAGGCAGTGTGTAAAGCAGCGGAGCAGCCTGCCCGAGCCATGCGCCCGCAGCCTGAGTGGAGATTGCCCACATGCCCGAAAACATGGGGCAGGCGAGACTGGTTCCGCCGACGACGCTGATGAACTGCTGCCCATTTTCGGTATCGATGAACTCAGCGCCGGTGTACGGGTCAGCCACGAATGCGATGTCCGGGACGAGCCGCCAGCTGCCGGGCAAGCTCCCCTGGTAAGCAGGCTTCGGCCAGACAGCGCTCGTGCCGCCACCAGCTCCAGCGTAAAAACCAATGATGTCCGGCGGAATAACGGGCGGGTTGGGAGTGGCTAAGGCGATGCGGGTGAGGTTGTTGCCCCAACCCGTCTGCAACTTAATAGAGTTGTTGGAATTGAGAAACAAGCTGGTGCCCCCGACACCGGTCGCGTAGGGAGAAGCCGCCGGCATGGAAACAGTCGTCACACCGTATGCGTACGAGAAGTCTCCGTCGTCGCCACTGGAAAAATTTACGGAGACGCCGAGCGCGGCGCCCAACTCGTTGAGCGTGTTCTGAACTGTGAGTTCAGCGGGATCCTCGATTTCGAGAACAATCTCGCCGATGCCGTAGCTGTTGGAGATCACCGGACCAAGCCCGGTCTCGATGCCGTAGAGCACGGAGAGGTCAAGGTTGGTAAAAGAGTTGTCGGCCGACAACAACAGGGCAATGTTGGCTCCCGGAGCTACCGTGTGCGACCACTCCACGTCGAGGCTGGTCTCCACATCCCAGCCACAAGTATTACCTCCGCAATTCGTCGGGCCCGTGGGGTAGTAGATGTTGAAGTTACTCGCGGTCAACGGCGGAAGACCGTTGATCTCCGCGAAAGTGTTGGCATCGGTCGTAATCGTGTCGGAACCGTAGGCATCCACGATGACAATGGTTTGGCCGGTGCCATCGAGCTTCTCTTTGTATAGGGAAGTGAGGCCGTAAGCCTTCTCCACCTGCGGTGAATCGTAGCCGCAGGGGGGAAGATTGGGAGGACCGGCAGTGATGGGGCCGCCATAGCGCGCGCCGGTGTAGACGGCGTAGGGACCGCCGCCACCGGTCTTGAAAACCTTCGTCTGCGTGCCGCGGAGGCAGTCGGCGTTAAAGAACTTCTCCGCCGGACCGGTGTGGTACAGCGGGACCACAGCCGTGGGTTTGCCGGTGTCGGGGTCGATCGGTCGTTTCGCATAGTTGTGATAGGTCAAATCGGAGAGGCCTTGGACGGCAGAAACCAGCTTGCCGGCGGCTCCGGAGATGACAGGCGCTGCGCTGGGCAGGCGATGCACCTCGCCATTGATTAACACGCGGTTCAGTTGCACACCGGTCGCGCGTTGCACGTCGGCTGCGGTACCGCGCGCGGTCACGGCATGATTGAGTTGGTCGGTCGCCACCACGTGGAGATTATTCGCGGCCAGATGCTGCCGGACAATCGCCATATCTCCAGCGCTCGGCGCGAACCGGGTTTTGTACTCACTCAGCGTGAGCCAGTGATGGTAGTTGGACGAATTTCGGTCGTACATCTGGCGGACCAGATCGTCGAAGCCAGCTTTGTCGTGCTGGTTGAGCCAGAACGTAACGGCAATCTGCTTGGACGGATCTTCACCGCCAAGAATCTGAGAAGTGCGGACGCCACTCGCGGACTGCGAGAACGCCGGCACCGCGATCAGCAGAACAGCCAGGCAGGCAAGCACCACAACGGGAAACATCCTACGCGTGTCTTGAGACATAAGTGACTCTCCTGAAAGAACGGTCAATTTGCCCGCCAGTGCGGGCATCTGCACCTCGGCGTATGCCGGGTTGGGAGGAGGAACGATCAAAGGTGCTCTTTGGCACGAGCGCCCAGTCACCCGCACGGTCCGTTAGGAAGGGCAGGGGCAATCACCGGACGTCATAACAAGAGATCACCACCGGTAAATACCGAGGGATCATAATTACGCTGTCGGAGTGCCCTGTGTCAACGAAAAGAGTTGCGACAGAAATAGATTGCAGTAAAGAGGCAGAAAGGTGGCATTAGCAACTTGAACGCAACATTTGCTATTGAGCTTCAGGGCCGGCGCACTCACAAGCACACATCACACTCCGCCGCATTTGCTTTATCTCAGGGACCCGTCTAAAGCGTACTCAGTCGCCAATTCCCTTGTCTATAAAGTAGTAACGGCTCTGGCGGGTAACCCAGTTGCGCTCCAAGGCAGGGAAAGTGTACGCTTGCCAACCAGAGGTTCAACTCCAAATCCAAGCACGACCTGGAAGCATGATGACGAAACGGTTGCTTGCCGGGATGTACGCTATCGGCAGAGAAAGCGGCGCGTGCCGCTGTAGTTGGTTTGTCGTCTATCGATGATTTCCATAAACCTCTACCTAAGGAGCTTGTCCATGAGTCGCAATTTTTTGACGAAACCCACTCGAACGATCGCGGGGCTGCTGACCGGCCTGTTGTTCGCGATTCTGGCTATTCCACTCGCCGCCACCACGGCGCCCGAATCTCGCGGACGAGGCTTTGGCCCCGCCTACGATGCGGCGCATGAAACCACTCTCAATGGGACCATTCAGGAAGTCGTCACCAAGCACGTAATCGGCAGTCCCGCAGGGATGCATCTGCTGGTGGCTGGCCCGCAGGGCGTGGTCGATACCCACGTCGGATCTTTCCTGAGCAAGGCGACTAAAGAATCCCTGCAAGTAGGAACGTCGGTTCAGATCATCGGGGCCACAGTGACGCTGCGCGGGAAGGAATATTTCCTGGCCCGCCAACTGACCGTCGACGGCCGCACCGTCACGGTGCGCAGCAAGCACGGATTGCTTGTGCGCGAGCACACCCCCCGCGCGACGCGTTCCCCGTCTGCAGGCAACACCGAACAGAAATCCCAGGCTGCACTCAACGGAGGTGCCCGATGACATTCCGCAAATCGATTCTTCTTCTCATCAGTTTGACCATGATTGCCGGCTTGGTGGCATGCGGCAGTTCCAGTGGACCGGCCACAACGATCACAGCGACGTCCGGAACCCCGCAAAGCGCGACGGTTGGCACGGCGTACGCAAGCACCCTTTCAGCCACGGTGATGCAGGGCTCAAATCCAGTGAGCGGCGCGACCGTGACGTTTTCGGCTCCGACGTCGAAAGCGAGTGGCACTTTCGCGTCAAATGGAACGTCCACGGAAACGGATACAACCAACTCGAGCGGCGTGGCTACCTCAACGGCCTTCACCGCGAATACGGTAGCCGGCTCGGCTGACGTGGGAGCCTCGGTTTCAGGAGCGACTTCGTCGGCCAGTTTCATTCTCACGAACTTAGCGGGGGCGCCGTATTCGATCGCGGCGACCAGCGGAACGCCGCAAGGCGCGATGATCAGCACGGCGTTTGCAAATCCGCTGGTGGCGACAGTGTATGACAGTTACACCAACCCGGTGCCCGGCGCGGTGGTGACGTTCACGGCTCCGGCGACGGGCGCGAGCGGCACTTTCGCGAATGGCATAGTGGCCACGCCATACATCGAAACGGATACGACCGACGCGGACGGCAATGCTACCTCTTCGACGTTCACAGCGAACGCGACAGCCGGCGCGTTTTATAGTGTGACGGCTGCGGTTGCAGGAGTGACGTCGACGGCCGCCTTTACTCTGACGAACACAACTACCGCCTCCATGGGGCCTCTGGGGGTCGGAAGCTACGTATTCTCTCTGTCTGGAGAGGACGGTAACGGGCCTTACTATGTCGCCGGAGCCTTCACCGTCGGCGCTCTCGGGGCGATCACCGGCGGCGAACAGGACTTCGTCGACTATAACAATGCTGACCTCTTCGACCAGATCAACCCCACCGGCAGCATGGTTACAACCACCGCCGATGGCAACCTGCAGATCACTCTGGTAACGTGCAACGCAGCCGATTGCACCGGTACAGACACCCTTGTGGGAAATGTCGGGACCGAGACTCTGAATGGTACAGTTCTTCCGCTCAGCGCTACCGGCAAGACCTTCATTAACGAGTTCGACCCTTCGGCTTCGGGCAGCGGAGAGATCAACGCGCAAACCAGCGCCGCCGCTACCCCTCTGGCAAACGGCTACGCTTTCGTGATTGGCGGCGAAGACTCCGGTGGCGGTCCACTCGCTATCGGCGGCGTCATCAACGTCGATAGCTCCGGGGGAATCTCCGGGACGGGCAGCATTCTCGACGTAAGCGATGCCGGCACGCCTTCGGCAGGTCAGACCTTAGGCGCCAGCACAGTTACTGTAACGCCTGACGCTTTCGGCAAGGTCACGTTCACACTAGAACCCACGGGCCCAACGGTCACCAGCGAGATCATTCTGCAGGGCTACATCGTGGACGCCAGTCACATCAGGCTGGTGGAAGGCAACAACGATGCGTTTGATACATTTGGCGGCACCACCGGCGGTGTCGCCCTCAGTCAGGGAGCGAATACCGGAACCTTCAGTTCCACTTCCGTCTCTGGCAACACCTACGTAATCGGCCTCACCGGCTTGGACATCACTGGAGCGTTGCAAGTTGTTGGGCAACTCACTGCCGGTGCCACGACCGTGACCGGTTTCGTCGACTTCAACGATCTCACCCTGGCAGAGCCGGTAAGTCCGGACCCTGTCACTTCTGGGACTTACACGGTGGCCTCCACCGGAGATGTAACGATACCCGCCGTAACCGACACTGCCAGCACCCTCCCCTTGAACATCCAGCTCTATCTGGACGGGAACGGCAACGCGCTGGCGATTACCCTGGACACCGATGAAGACGTCCTTGGCGGTCGTGGCTACCTGCAAACCGGAGCCGGCTCATTCACCGCTGCGTCTTTCAGCGGCCCCTACGCCTTGGGCGCTGGCGGCGCGGATGTGACTAGCGAGTTCGAGTTCGATGCCGTCGGTTCGTTTTCGGCTGACGGAGTCGGAACCTTCGCTGGATTCGTTGACATCAACTGGTTCGGCCCACCGGCTACGGCTACCGATCAGCCCGTTGCCGGCACCTTCGTCACTACCGGTACGGCTGCTTCCAACGGCATCTTCTCCGGCGGCACCATCACGGGCTTGGATGTCATATCCTGCCCCACGTTCGGCGGCTCCGGTTGCACGGCCGACACATTCAACTACTACCTGATCGACGCGACGGGAGACAACATAGCGATCGAAACCGACCTCAATCAGCTAACCCTCGGATACTTCGCTCAGCAGTAGCCGGGGAGTAGATTTACCAATTCGTGTTCAACTCAGTGGCGCACTCCGGTGCGCCACTTTTTCTGGGCGAGAATGGCCCCGCTTGCCCTATCCATCCTTGCGGCAGCCAGGTTTCGATTCCCTGTTTACTTTTTCTTGCCGCTCATTTTCTCGGCGAACGCGGCAGCGTCATCGAGCATTTTGTCGATGCGGCGGGCTTGGCCATCCGGAGTTCTGTAGTAGAAAATGCCAAACAGGTGCGCGCGCCGCCGTGATGCCGACATGCGATCCCAACCTTCGCGGGCGCTTGGATTTGGATAACGATGGCGATGGCGCGCGAAAGCCAGCTGCAGAACGGGTGGCAGTTCCCGTTCCGCCTCCATGACGGCGAGCAGGCGTTCCGCGAGCTGTTCCGCACGACGCACGCGGGCGTCGGCGCTCTTGGGTTCAGTGATCCATTTGGCAATGTCGTTGCGTGTGGAATGATTCAGCTCGTCATACCAGCGCCGAAGCGAGCGATCTTCACTGAGAATGCGCCTCAGCTCAGCGGGGATGATTACCGTCCGTTCTTCGCGATCGAGTTCCATCTGAAAGCGGGCGACGCTGCCTTCAGCGGCTCGTGCTCCCTTTTGCATCCGCTTGTTGACCAGCAGAATGTGCCGCCCCTCGCGGGTGGGAAACAGCGAAGTCCGGAACGCGAACCCGTTGATTTCGCCTTTCACTTTGATCTGGCCGCGAACCCCCCAGGCTTTTGCCGCATCGAACGGCATATAGGCGATGACCCGATTGAGGCGGGAGCGCATGCGCTCAAGCCTCGCCTCGAAACACTTGGCGGCGAGCGTGGGCTTGGCTTTAGAAGGTTTCGGCATGAACGGAAACCGGGCGTCTGCATTCTAATATGAATGGAAGAGCGCAATGACATTGCCCGGCAGGAGTTAAACTGTAGCAAACAACATCCGGAGAAGCATTCGTGATCTGCCCGAAGTGCGGTGAGGACAATTCGGACAATTTCCGTTTTTGCGGAATGTGCGGCACCTTGCTCGAACCTCGGCCCGAAGCTCGGCCCGAAGCTCGAACCGACGCTCGAACCGAAGCTCGGCGACCGGCGGGCGCGCCCGTACCGAACCCACGGTCAGCGGTCCCACCGCCGCTTCCCACAAAGATAGCGAACGCGCCGGAGCCGTTGCGGACTCCCCTCGCGGAGAACGCGACCACGCCCGCAAACAAACCGGTGCCCCCGATCAGCGGACCCTCGATGCTGGGCTTGAGCCAGCCTGGTGCAAATCAAACTGGTGCAAATCAGCCCAGCCCGCATCAGCCCAGCCCGCATCAGCCCAGCCTGCATCAGCCCAGCCTGCATCAGCCCAGCCTGGACTCGCTGCGGGAAAAATCCTTCTCCGGCTTGGATTCTTTTTTTGAGCCCGAGCAGCCCAAGACCGGCAGGCTGCGGATCCTGTTGCTGGTAGCGCTGCTGGCGGCATTGGGCGTAGCCGGCTGGTGGACGTACACCAACTATCTCGGCGCTATGGAGAGTCGAAAGCCGGAGGCCGCAACGTCGAACGCCACCGGGAAGCCATCGACGAAAGCGGTGGCCCAGAACGCGGCTCCAGCGCCCACAGCGGGCTCGCCGCAGGCAGTGGTTCCGTCAGCCGGAGTTCCCGAGAGCCAGGCCGGGAACGCAAGCGCTGTTTCCGAGCCTGCGCGGAAGACCGTGGACGCAGCCGCCAAGCCCGAAGCGAAACCGGTGACTCCGAAGCTAACTCCAAAGTTAACTCCGAGGATCGCGCTGGGCGACAAGAGCGCGGAGAAACGCGAGCCTCGCGCAACCTCACCCAATGCTTTGAAATTACCCGCGCCCGCCGCGGGAGAGTCCGGAGACGCGGCCTTCCGCAAGGGCGAGGCCTATCTCTACGGGCGAGGCGTTCCCGAAAACTGTGCCGAGGCTGTAAAAAATCTGAAGGCCGCTTCGGCCAAATCTAGCGCCAAGGCCCGAAGCGCGTTCGGAACCATGTATGCCACCGGCCACTGTGTGCCGCGCGATCTGCCGACATCGTATTTATGGTTTGCGCTGGCTCTGCGTGTGGATCCGAATAATCAGATTCTGGAAAAAGATTTGAGCGCGATCTGGAACCAGATGACCCCGCCGGAACGGCAAATGGCGACAAGAATGAAACAGTGAGCGCTTGAAATGGAGAGCCGGGCGTCCTCGCCCGGCCGCCACACTGCTGGACGGGCGAGACGCCCGTCGCTCCACTACTCGCCGCTCGGCGCCAGATTCAACGCCTTCTTCATCGAGCCGCGCTCGATCATGATTTTTTCCTGCAACAGCGTGATCGCGTAAATCAACTGCTCGGGACGCGGCGGACAGCCGGGAACATAGATGTCTACCGGAATAACCTGATTCACGCTCTGCACCAGCGCGTAATTTTGAAAAACGCCGCCCGAAGTCGCGCACGCTCCCATCGAAATCACCCACTTCGGCTCCGGCATCTGCTCCCAGAGCTGGCGAATTACGGGCGCCATTTTGTTGGAGACGCGGCCAGCGATGATCATCAAGTCCGACTGTCGCGGCGACGGCCGGAACACCTCGGCGCCGAAGCGCGCGATATCGAAGCGCGACGCCCCCATCGACATCATTTCAATCGCGCAGCAGGCCAGCCCAAACGTCATCGGCCAGATCGAATTCTTGCGCGTCCAGTTGACGGTAGCGTCGAGCGTGGTCATGACGATACCTTCGGGCACGCCGTCTCCGAAGACGAGTTCCTTAACCACCTTCTTGCCGTTCTCGACATCAACGTACGGGCCAAAACTGAGCTCTTGCGCCATGGGACTATTTTAACCGCAGAGGACGCCGAGTGCGCAGAGGAAACCAAAGCTCGGCACCTCTCGGCGCTCTCCGCGTCTCGGCGGTGAAAAGCTCTAAGCGTTCAGCACGACCTTGCCGAACATCTGGCTCTTCTCCATGTACTCGTGCGCCGTGCGGATTTCTTTCAAATGAATCACTCGGAAAACCGCCGGTGCAGGAAAGCGGGAATATCGCGTGCGCCCTGGGTCACGGCCACAATCTCAATGGGCCGGGATGTAGCGCGATAGATGACGAGGTAAGCGCCCACCGGCCAGAACAGAACCGGGTAAGCGGTCAGATCCTCGCGCTTATGGCCCATGCCGGGCGTGTTGCCAATGGCGTCGAACGCCTCGAACAGCCTGCCTATCCACTGGTCGGCGGCGTCAATATTATCCTCGGCGATATAGTCCCAAATGCCATCCAGGTCGCGGTCGGCATCCTCGCTCAGAATATATTGCGTCACGCCTAGGCCTTCCGGCGCTGCTCGGACTTACGCTTGAGCCGGGCGCGGGCATCCGCCGGGGCGACATGTTGGCCCTCGTCAAGCGTGTCCAGACGGCGGCCAAGCTCCTGGTTGAACCCGGCAAGCCGGACAGCGCGTGCATGATCATGTTCTTCCAACAGCCGGAGCGCCTCCCTGACTACTTCGCTGGCGGAGCTGTAGCGGCCCGATTCCACCTTGGCGCTCACGAATTTCTCAAGCTCGGTGGTAAGAGAGACGTTCATGGTTATGCTCCTTTTTCTCTCACTTTAGCGTCGATATCAAAGATTGTCAATCTTTGTCATAAACGCTTGGGCGCGTCAAAATAAATCCAACATTCTTGCTCCTACGGGTTCAGCACGATCTTGCCGAACATCTGGCTCTTCTCCATGTACTCGTGGGCAAAGCGGAGGGTCTGAGGCGGGATCTGTCGCGGGCCGAGTCAGCTTCTCGCGGTAGCTGCCCGGCGAACTGCCTTCTCCGCCGACAGGGGAAGTTGCACAGCGACGAAGTATTCTTCTGGGTAAAGATAGTCCTCGCCCGATTCATCGATTACGCGAATCTGGTGGAGCATTGCCGCCGCCTCATCCGGAACTACTTGGTAGAGCTTCCGCAACTCGAGCGAAGCGGCATAGTCCTTGTTCTTTACACAAACAACAAATTTCGGCTCAGTCCGCTTCATTGAACTTCCAGAATACGCCCAATCTTGACAGTCTGTAGCAAAACTCCGCCATCAAGAACCGGCGCCTAAAGGCGCATTCATAACACGGCATTTACGGTATGCCTAAAGGCATACCCTGATACAAATCTTGCTTGCGCAACAGGCGGTTAAGCTCTTCGCTAATCTCGGCGCCCTCCGCGTCTCGGCGGTGAAAAGCTCTTACGGGTTCAGCACGATCTTGCCGAACATCTGGCTCTTCTCCATGTACTCGTGCGCCGTGCGAATTTCCTTCAACGAAAAAGTATGGTCGATGACGGGCTTGAGCCGCCCGGCGAACACATGGCCGAGCACTTCGTAGAGCTCGCTCATCGTGCCCATGTACGATCCCAGCAACGCCAGTTGGCGCGAGAATAGAAATCGCAGATCGAGTTCGACTTTCGGTCCCGTGGTCGCGCCGCAGGTGACGAGCGTGCCTCCGGTCTTGAGCGACCGCACACTCTCCTCCCAGGTGGCGTGCCCAACGTGCTCGATGACGATATCGACACCCTCAAAATTAGTGATCTTGCGCACTTCCTGCGAAATCTTCTGCTCATAGTGGTTGATGACGAAGTCGGCGCCGAGCTCGCGGGCGCGCTCCATTTTGCGCTCGTCGCCCGCGGTCGCGATCACCCGCGCGTGGAACAGTCTCGCAATCTGAATAGCGGCAATGCCCACCCCAGAGTTCGCGCCCAGCACCAGCACGGTTTGGCCGGGGCGGATGGCGGCGCGTCCCGTAAGCATGTGCCATGCGGTGAGAAAAACCAGCGGAACGCTGGCGGCCTCGTTGAAGTCGAGTGAGTCGGGGATGGGGATGACGTTCACGGTGGGCACGGCAATCAGTTCGCAGTTGCCGCCGTCCACGGCGTTGCCGAGCACGCTGAACTGGCGGCACTGGTTCTGCAGGCCGGCAACGCACTTCGCACAGTGATTGCAGAAATGCATGGGCGCAAGCAGCACGCGCTGTCCGGGCTTGAAGTCGGTGATGTACTCGCCGACCTCGACAATTTCGCCGGCGACGTCGCTGCCAAGAATGTGCGGCAGGTTGACCCCGGGCAGTCCTTTGCGCACCCAGAGGTCGAGGTGGTTCAGAGAACAGGCGCGCACGCGGACAAGGACTTGATCCTTGCGCGGCTTGGGATCGGGAACGTCTTCGTAAGTGAGAACTTCGGGTCCACCGAACTGATGAATGCGAACGGCTTTCATGGGAGCTCCTGCAAATTCAGTCAGCAAATTTGAACCTTACAAGCTAGCACAAACCGCTTTGGCTCTGCGCCGGGACAGCAGCCTTCGCGTAGGGACAGACGCCCTCGGCTGTCCGGTCGAGCGCAGATCGACCAATCGCCAATGATCCTGACGCCCCACGTTTGACCTTTCGCCGCTCTCCAAACCATAATCGACGCTATGGACCTGTACGAAGAGATCGTCCGTCTGCGAAAAGACGGACGCCGCGGGGCAGTCGCTACCATCGTCAACGTGCAGGGATCGATTCCTTCGTTCAAGACCGCCAAGATGCTGGTGCGCGACGATGGCTCGATCTTCGGGACCATCGGCGGCGGCTGCGTCGAGGCCGAGGTGTGGCAGGCGGCGCGCGAGGTGATGGAATCGGAGAAGCCGCGCACCCTGAAGTTTGATCTGAATCAGGATCCGAAATACGACGCCGGCCTGGTCTGCGGCGGAACGCTGGAGATTTTCGTGGAACCGGTTTTACCTCCAGCGGAGCTCTATATTTTTGGCGCCGGTCACATAGCCGCAAGCCTCTACCAGGTTGCACGCATCGCCGGATTCGACGTCACGGTGATCGACGACCGCGAAGCCTACGCGAACCGCGAACGCTTCCCCGAGGCGCGGCAGGTGATCGCCGAAGATTTCGACAAGGCGGCGGCGCAGCTCGCGCCCGGCGACTGTTCGTACATAGTGATCGTCACGCGCGGGCACCGCGACGATATGCGGATGCTGCGCTGGGCGGTGCAGACTCCGGCGCGCTACGTCGGCATGATTGGGTCGAAGCGGAAGACCATCACCATCTTCAAAGAGCTGCAAGAGGAAGGTCTGCCCGCCCATTTATTTGACCGAGTCCACGCGCCGATCGGGCTGGATATTGGGGCGATTACGCCGGAAGAGATTGCCGTGTCGATCACCGCCGAACTGATCGCAAAACGTCGAAAAGTGGAGCGCGATCTGCCGCACATGAGCTGGTTCCTCCGGCGGGCGCGAGAGCCCGAGGTCGAGCCGAAGCCTTAACTTTATAAGAGGGCCTAACGAGATGAGAAGCTGGAACAGATTCGTTGTCTTCACGCTATCGGCGATGGCGTTGATCACAGTTGTTGGATGCGGATCAGGCAAGTCGACTCCACCCCCAGCCGCCGCCTTCACCATCGGCGGTTCGGTCTTCGGCCTCGGCGGCACGGGGCTGGTCTTGCAGGATAACGGTGGCAACAACCTGACGGTGAGCGCAACCGCCGCCAGCTACGCCTTCACCTTCAGCGGTTCGATTCCCAGCGGCGGCGCATCCTACAGCATCACGGTGCTATCCGATCCCGCCGGTCAGGCCTGCACGGTCGCCAACCCCGTCGGCACGGCCACCGCGAATGTCGCCAATGTGGATATCACCTGCACGAATCTCGCAGCGGTCACCTACACCATCGGCGGCACGGCTACGGGCCTCAAAGGCCCAGGGCTGATCTTGCAAGATGACCTCGGCATCAACGACGATGACCTCTTGCCGGTGAACGGAAACGGCAGCTTCAGCTTCGTCAATCCGGTCCCGAGCCGCGGCGCATACAGCGTCACGGTGCTCACCCAACCCACAGGCCGGGACTGCGCGGTCGCCAACGGCAGCGGCACCGCCAGTGCCAATGTGACCAATTTGAGTGTCGTCTGCGTCGGCGAGTGGACGTGGATGGGCGGCAGCAGCACAGTCGGCAGCAACGGCGGCCAACCCGGAGTCTACGGCACGCTGGGAACGCCAGCCGCCACCAACATCCCCGGAGGGCGAGAGCAAACCCTGAGCTGGACCGATGCGTCGGGCAATGCCTGGCTCTTCGGCGGATATGGCGAAGACTCGACCGGAGTCGGATTTGGTGGAGAGCTCAATGACCTGTGGGAGTTTGACCCGAAACTGGGTACCAATGGCCAGTGGACGTGGATGGGTGGCAGCAACATAGCGCCCCCCAGCCAAACCGGCGGTGCAGCCGGTCAACCCGGAGTCTACGGGACGCAGGGAACACCCTCGCCAACGAACGTTCCCGGAGGGCGGGAGCAAATCTTGAGTTGGATCGATGCCTCGGCCAATGTCTGGATCTTCGGCGGAGATGGCATCGACGCGAATGGAAACAATGGAGAGCTCAACGACCTGTGGAAGTTTGACCCGACATTGGGCACGATGGGCGAGTGGACGTGGATGGGCGGCAGCAGCACAGTCCCCGCCCTATTCCTCGGCCAATCCGGGATCTACGGCACGCTGGGGACGCCAGCCTCCACGAACATTCCCGGAGGACGATACGGCTCCGTAAGCTGGATCGATGCGTCGGGCAATTTCTGGCTCTTCGGCGGGAGTGGCACCGACTCGACCGGAACGCCAGGATATCTCAACGACCTGTGGGAATATACTCCGAGCGCGACCGGTGACACGGGCGAGTGGACATGGATGGGCGGCAGCAGCACAGTCCCCCAGGAATACGGCGCCCAAGCCGGAGTCTACGGCACGCTGGGAACGCCAGCCTCTACGAACATTCCCGGAGGACTAGACGCCGCCGTAAGCTGGACCGATGCGTCGGGCAATGTCTGGGTCTTCGGCGGATATGGCGCCGACTCGACCGGAACGGAAGGATATCTCAACGCCCTGTGGAAGTATACTCCGGGCGCGAATGGCGAGGCGGGCGAGTGGACGTGGATGGGCGGCAGTAGCACAGTCGGCAGCAACGGCGGCCAACCCGGAGTCTACGGCACGCTGGGAACGCCAGCCTCCACGAACATTCCCGGAGGACGATTCAGCGCCGCGAGCTGGATCGATGCGTCGGGCAACCTGTGGCTCTTCGGCGGGCAGGGCGACGACTCGACCGGGATGTTGGGAGATCTCAACGACCTCTGGAAGTACACTCCGAGCGCGACCGGGGACACGGGCGAGTGGACGTGGATGGGCGGCAGTAGCACAGTCGGCCGCAACGGCGGCCAATCCGGATTCTACGGTACGCTGGGGACAGCAGCCCCCACGAACGATCCCGGAGGTCGATTAGGCGCCGCGAGTTGGATCGATGCGTCGGGCAATCTCTGGTTCTTCGGCGGGCAGGGCTTCGACTCGACCGGAGCGCAAGGAAATCTCAACGACCTGTGGGAGTTCCAGCCGTAAGGGAGTAGAGTCCATGCGAGGCGAGCGCTTCGCCGGTGCGCAGGTACAATGCGCGTTGGCGGGTCGTTCGCCAAGAACTTAAGAGCTTTTCACCGCCGAGACGCAGAGTGCGCCGAGAAATGCGTAGGCAGGTTCGTGTAGGGACGGGCGCCCTCGCCCGTCCAAGCCGAGCGCAAGCTCGGCAGCTGCCGGCGGCTGCAACAGATCTGGATTTGCTTTTCTCGGCGTCCTCGGCGTCTCGGCGGTTATCATTTCATCATGCCGAAGGAAATCGAAATTAAATTTCGAATTGAGGATCTGCCCGCGCTAACCCGGGCGCTGAAGCATGCGGGCTTCAAACCGCTCACCCGCTCCACCCACGAGATGAATTCACTCTACGACCTGCCCGGCCAGAAGCTGCGCAAGCGCGGCGAGATGCTGCGGCTGCGCAAGTACGGCGAGACCTGGATGCTGACGCACAAGGCGAAAGGCACGGCCGGCCGCCATAAAGTGCGCGCTGAACTCGAAACGCAGGTAGAGAACGGTCCGCAGATGGACGCCATTCTGCGCATACTGGGGTTCGCGCCCACGTTTCGCTACGAAAAATATCGCGCGGAGTGGAGCGACGGCACGGGCCACGTGGTGCTCGATGAAACTCCGATTGGAAACTTCGGCGAGATCGAGGGACCGTCGCGCTGGATTGACCGCACGGCGCGCGTGCTCGGAATCGGACGAGGCGATTACATCACTGAGACCTACGCCCCAATGTTCTTTGCCTGGAAGCGGCGCACGCACAGTCCAGCTACGGAGATGACGTTTCGTGCGCTCGGCAAGAAATCAAAAAGCGTTTAACCGCAGAGAACGCCGAGTGCGCAGAGAAAAGCTGAAAGGAATAAATCACAGCGGATCTCATGAGCTCCAGCCAAAGATTCCCTCGGCGACCTCGGCGTCTCGGCGGTGAGAGCTCTACGAATTTGCGCCGCAACACTTCTTATATTTCTTGCCGCTGCCGCAAGGGCAAGGATCGTTGCGTCCTACTTTTTCTCCCGAGCGCACCACCTGCTGGACTTGCATGTCGCCAGCCCCGGCCATGCGCGCTTGTTCCAGTTCCTTCTTTTTCTTGCGCTGGAAGGCTTCTTCGATTTCGTCCACCGAGGTAGCGACCTGGCGCGGCGGGCGTCCATTGCCGCCTCGACCGCCAGTGATCACTGAAGGTACGCCGGCTTCGAGCCCCTGGTCGAACGGCTCGTTTGATCTCCCTTCGGCGCCACCCGGCGTCGCTCCCGCGTCCCGCGGACGCTCCATGATCTGCATCAGGTACAGGTAGCGAACCGTTTCTTCCTGAAAGCGCTGCATCATTTCTTCGAACATGTCGAAGGACTCGCGCTTGTATTCGACCAGCGGATCGTGCTGTCCATACCCGCGCAGGCCGATGCCCTCTTTAAGGTGATCCATGCCGAGCAGATGATCTTTCCACTGCGCGTCGATTACGCTCAGCATGATCATCCGCTCGTGATAGCGCATGGCCTCGGCGCCAATCAGCTTCTCTTTCGCGTCATAGCGCTCTTTGAGTTTTTCGAAAATGGCGTCGCCCAGTTCCTGGCGGTTCATCTGCTCAGGCTTGAGGCCCTCGGCGTAGATGTCGACGCCAAAGCGGGTGAAGATCGCGTCTTTCAGAGCCTTGAGGTCCCAGTTGGCGACGTGCTCTTTGGGCGGACAGTGCCGTTCCAGGATGTCGCCGAGAATCCCGGAAACGTAATCCTCGATGATGAGATCTTTCTGGTCGAGCCCTTCCAGCAGGCGGCGGCGCAGTCCATACACCGCTTCGCGCTGCTTGTTCATGACGTCGTCATATTCAAGCAAGTGTTTGCGGGCCTCGAAGTTCTGGCCTTCAACGGCTTTCTGCGCGGCTTCGATCCGGCTCGTGATCATGCGCGATTCGATGGGGACGCCTTCTTCCATGCCGAGGCGTTGCAGCAGCTTCGAAACCCATTCCTTGGCGAAGATCCGCATCAGGTCGTCTTCGAGCGAGAGATAGAAGCGCGAGGAGCCGGGGTCGCCCTGGCGGCCGGCGCGCCCGCGGAGCTGATTGTCGATGCGGCGCGCTTCGTGGCGTTCGGTGCCGAAGATGTGCAACCCGCCCGCCGCAATCACTTCCTTATGTTCCTGGTCGGTGTCAGCTTTGTAGCGCGTAAAAATCTCGTTCCACTGATCGGTCGGGACCGCGTACTCATTGCCGGCGTAGTACCAAACCGTGCGGTTGGGATCGTCGACCTCGGCTTCGATCTTCCCTTGCGCGGCGCGGATCGGCTGCGCGATTCCCTTCTTCACGCATTCCTGCTTGGCCATGAATTCGGGATTGCCGCCGAGCAGAATGTCGGTGCCACGGCCCGCCATGTTAGTGGCGATGGTGACCCTGCCTTTGCGTCCCGCCTGCGCCACAATTTCCGCTTCTTTCTCGTGGAACTTCGCGTTCAGCACAACGTGCTGCTTCAATCCCTTTTTATTCAGCAGGTCAGAAAGGCGTTCGGATTTTTCGATCGAGGTCGTGCCCACCAGCACGGGCTGGCCGCTCTCGTGCAGCCTTTGGATTTCGTCGGCGGCCGCGAAATATTTTTCTTTTTCCGTGCGGTAAACGATGTCCGGATTCTCTTGGCGCAGCAACGTGCGATTGGTCGGAATGACGAGGACTTCGAGCCGGTAGATCTTGTCGAATTCCGGCGCTTCGGTTTCCGCCGTTCCTGTCATGCCGGCCAGCTTCTTATACATGCGGAAATAATTCTGGAACGTGATGGTGGCGAGGGTTTGATTCTCGCGCTCGATCTTCACATTCTCCTTGGCTTCGATCGCCTGGTGCAGTCCGTCCGACCAGCGCCGCCCCGGCATCAGGCGCCCGGTGAATTCGTCCACGATCAGCACTTCGCCGTCTTTGACCACGTACTCGACGTCTCGCTTGTAAAGCGCGTGCGCCTTGACGGCGGTTTCCACGTGGTGTTTCAGCGCCCAGTTTTCCGGGTCCGCGATGTTGCCGATCCCCAGCAGCTTCTCGACTTTTTCCCAGCCCACGTCGGTGACCGTGCAATTGCGGTGTTTTTCGTCGACCACAAAGTCGCCCGTCATGATCTTGGGCTCGCCCGGCTGCGTGTCAATCTCTTCGCCCTTTTCGAGCTTGGGGATGATGCGATTCACCTTGTAGTACTTGTCGGTGGACTCTTCACTCGCGCCCGAAATAATGAGCGGCGTCCGGGCTTCGTCGATCAGGATGGAATCGACCTCGTCGACGATGGCGTAGTTGTGCACGCGCTGCACGCAATCGTGCAGGTCGAACTTCATGTTGTCGCGCAGATAATCGAAACCGAATTCGTTGTTGGTGCCGTAGGTGACGTCAGCGGCATAGGCGGCGCGGCGCTCCCCGTCGTCGAGGTCGTGGACGATCACGCCCACCGTCAGGCCAAGAAAGCTGTAGAGCTTGCCCATCCACTCCGAATCGCGCTTGGCCAGGTAGTCGTTGACCGTGACCACATGCACGCCGCGTCCACTCAAAGCGTTCAGAAACACCGGCAGCGTCGCGACCAGCGTTTTGCCTTCGCCGGTCTTCATTTCGGCGATCTTGCCTTCGTGCAGGACCATGCCGCCGATCAACTGCACGTCGAAGTGCCTCATGTTGAGCACGCGCCGTCCAGCCTCGCGGACCACGGCAAACGCCTCCTCAAGCAGCTCGTCGAGAACAACCTTGAGCACCTCGCTGCGCTCCGCTTCGATTTCCTTCTGGCGATCGACGTCCGGAGCGTCAGGATCCGCGTCCGGTTCGTCGGCAATCGAGCTGAGACGCTCCTGAATACGGGCGCGAAACTCCGCCGTCTTGGCGCGCAGTTCGTCGTCGGAGAGCTTCTGTATCTCCGGTTCGAGCGCGTTGATAGCCGCCACGCGAGGCTGCAGGCGCTTAATCTCGCGCTCGTTCTTCGTCCCAAAAACCTTGCCTAACAAAGTGTTGATCAAAACGGAAACCCTTCGGAGGACACGCGTCCTAATCTATGACTTAAAGCCTAGCACATTAGATGCGGCAGGGATGGCGAAGGACGGACAACCCGAACATCGTGTCCCGCTAATTCGTAGCCTCAATCCAAGACTGTCATCTTGAGCGAAGCGAAAGACCTATGTACTTGAATTCGCGATGCCGCCGCGAACTTGCCGGAAGCGCCACTAAAGGAATGGGTTTTGGACGACCAAATCCCCAAAACGTCGACCCTGCTGCATGTCCTCGCTGTAGAGAACCTTGCAATTGCCTTGTAGCGCAGCCGCAACGATAAGAGAGTCGTACCACGCAATTTGGCCGGCCGCCTGTAGCCGGAGCGCTTCCAAAAACAGCCCGGACGACGAGGGAATTGTCATCATAGGCAGCAAGACCTTGAAAAAATACGATTCCAGCTCGGACACCGTCATCGTCGCCCTAAACTGCCGCAAGCTGACGTTCATAAACTCCTGCACGACCTGGTAGCTGATCACGCCCAGCCTCGACCCCACCCCACGCGTGACCAATTCCTCGGCTATCCGTGCCTTGCGGGGATCGACCGGATCGAGCGAGTAAACGAAAATGTTGGTGTCGAGGAAGTATCTATCGCTCATTCATCTCGTCGCGTGTAAACTTGCGGCCCGCATTCACATGACGGAGGCTGTTGTAGAGTTCCGTGACCTCCGCGGCGCTAACGCGACGGGATCCGTATTGAATCAGCCATTCCCGGAAAGCATCGATCAGGTTCCTGTGCTCGCTGCGAGCAACTTCGCGGGCGCGTTCAATAGCAGCTTCGTCGGCGCTAAAAGTTATGTTCTTCATATGGATCTATCGCTCATTCATCTCTTCGCGTGTAAACTTCCGACCCGCATTCACGTGGCGCAGTTCATGCATCAGCGCACGATACTCCTGTACGCGGGTCTTCCGTCCTGCGATCATTTTCAGCCAGTCACGAAAGAGTTCATGTAGCGTAGTGTTCCGGCTCTGAGCTTCCTGTCGGGCAAGATCAATGTCAGACTTATCGGCGCTGAAAGTAATGTTCTGCCGCACGAAAATAGTGTACACGATTATCGTGTACAACACAATATCGGATTTCCGAGCGTTCTTCGCGCAGGCGGGAAAGTCTTCGGCGCGCCTCGCCGGATTGGCTTCGCCCGCCCTTCCCTGTAAGATTTCCTCCGAACCATGCCCACCTTCTATCAGCGATTCCAGGAATCGGCCCGGAAGTTCCCCGACAACATTGCCCTAGAGATTCAGCGGCAGCAGACGGTGGAGCGTGTCACCTTCGCGGAACTGACGCGGATGTCGGAGAGCGTCGCGAAATGGCTCTCGACGCGCGTTCCACGGGACGCGCGCGTAGCGATTCTGGCGGCGAACCATCCGCGGTGGGTGGCGGCGTATTTAGGCATCATCGCCGCCGGACGAACCGCGGTGCCCCTCGACACGGCTTTCCAATCCGACCAGGTGAAGAAGTTGTTGATCGACAGCGGAGCCTCGCTGCTGTTCTGCGACGTGAAGCATCTTCCGGTGGCGCAGGAAGCGGTCGCGGGAATCCGCGTGGGTTTGGTGATGACTTCGGCGGCAGCGGAAAGGGTCGCGACGACTCCGACAACTACGAATCCCACTGAGCGCATGGAACGCGATGAGCGCGGCACCCAGGGTTTGGCTAAGCAGGATTTGACCAAGCAGGGCTTGACCACGCAGGCTGCGACCCTGCGAATTACCGAGAGTTTCGTCGGCGATCTCGATTCCATCTTCGCCGCCGGCCCCGCTGATTTTCAGCCCGTCGTCCCCGCTGAGAGCGACTTGGCCGCGCTGCTCTACACCTCCGGCACCACCGCCGATCCGAAGGGCGTCATGCTCACCCACGCCAACCTCGTCGGCGAGGCGAACTCGGTGCTCGCCACGATGAAAATCGGACCGAAGGATGCGCTGCTCGGAATTCTCCCGATGTTTCATGTTCTGGCGCAGATGGCGAACCTTTTCCTGCCTCTATTCAATGGCGCGCGCGTGGTGTATCTGGAGACGCTGAACACCACCGAATTGCTGCGCGCTTTGCAGGAACGCAACATCACCGCTTTTTGCGTGGTGCCCCAGTTTTTCTATCTGATTCACGAAAAGATTTTCAAAGAGCTCAACAAACACGGCAAGATCACGCTGCGGCTGGTGCGCACGCTGATGGCGCTCAACCGTGCGCTGCGGCGAGTCGGCGTCAACGCCGGCAAACTCTTCTTTGCAAAGATTCACGCGACCTTCGGCGCGCGCATGCGCTATCTGGTAACCGGCGGTTCGCGCTTCGATCCGGCCATTGCCCGCGATTTCTACTCTTTTGGCATCGACGTTCTGAACGCATACGGCCTGACGGAAACCTCAGGCGGCGCTTTCATCAACCCTCCAGGGCAACGCATTGTCTTTGGCTCAGTCGGAAAGCCTTTTCCTGGAGTCGAAGCCAAAATTGTGGACCCGCAACCGGTGGAAGAAGGCGCGCCGCCCGCAGGCGACATTGCGATCCGCGGCGCGCTCGTGATGAAGGGATATTGGCATCGCCCCGAGGCCACGGCGGAGGTGCTTCGCGACGGCTGGCTCTACACCGGCGATCTCGGCTATTTCGATTCCGGCGGCAATCTATTCATCACCGGGCGCCGCAAGGAAATCATCGTGCTCGCCAATGGAAAAAATGTGTATCCCGAAGAGATCGAGGTCCACTACCTCCAAACTCCTTTCGTGAAAGAGATTTGCGTGATGGCAGCGGAGGCGCGCCCGGGAGACCCTACGTCCGAGCGGCTGCACGCCGTGGTCGTGCCCAACTTTGAACTCCTGCGCGAGCGCAAGATCGTCAACTCAAAAGAAGTGATCCGCCTCGACATCGAAGCGCTCTCCCACAAGATTGCTTCCACCAAACGTCTGGGGAGTTATGACATCTGGCAGGAAGACCTGCCGCGCACCACCACGCGCAAGTTAAAGCGCTTCCAGATTGAAAAGAAGGTTCGTGAGCTGCAACAAAACAAAGCTGGCGACGCGGAAATTGGCGGAGAGAAGCCGCTCACCGACGACGAACAATCGTGGCTGGAGCGCGAGGATGTGAAGCGCGCCCTCGCCATAATCCGGGAATCGGTGCGGGAATCCTCGCGCAACCAGTTTGACGCGATTCATCCCACTCATAATCTCGAGCTCGATTTGGGATTCGATTCCATGCAGCGCATTGAATTGCTCACCGCCCTTGAGCAGCAGTTTGGCGGCGAAGTGCCCGAGTCCCAGCTCGCGGAACTTTATTCGGTGCGCGACCTGATCGATGCCGTCCTTTCGAGCGCGAGCCGCGGCGAGGGCCAAGCCCGAGCAGCAGCGCCGGCGTGGTCGACAATCTTGAGCGAGCCGGTGACCGATCCCGAAGTGCTGGCACTGGCGCGCCACAACGTTTTCGCGGAAGTCTTTTTCTTCCTGCTGGGGCGGCTGATTTATCTTTTCGCGCTCGATCGCTTTCACCTCAAAACGCGCGGACTGGAAAATCTACCCGAAAAAGGCCCCTACCTGCTCTGTTCGAATCACCAGAGCTATATCGATCCGCTAGTGATGGCGGGCGCCCTGCCCTGGCGCCTGTTTCGCGATGCCTATGCGCTCGGCACCAGCGACATTTTCGGCGAAGGATTCATGCGCCGGCTGGCGCGCTGGCTTCGCGTCGTGGTCCTCGATCCGGACGCCAACCTGGTACCCGCCATGCGCGCCGGAGCTTTTGGCCTCAGTCAGGGACACATTCTCGTTTTGTATCCCGAAGGCGAGCGCACCAACGACGGCAACCCGAGGCTATTCCGCAAAGGCGCCGCAATTCTCTCGATTCACACGCAAGCCCCGATTGTCCCGGTCGCAATCGAGGGTTTCTACGAAGCCTGGCCCCGCCACAGAAAGTTTCCCACCTTTCCGAAGAGCACCGGCTTGCAACTCGTATTCGGCAAGCCGATTCAACCTCCTCCGGTGAACGAGGCGAGCGAGGCGGCGTATGAAAGGCTGACGGCGGAGCTGAAATCCAGAGTGGTAACCATGTGGCAGGATTTGCTGAAAAAAGATTTGCGGAAAAAAGAATTGCCGGAAAAAGACTCGCACATGGCGCAAGAGAATTCGAAACGCGCGGCGCTGGCTAATACCCCTTAGCAGCCTGTGGCGCAAGGGGGATTCGTATCAGGGCATCGCTTTAGCGATGCCGTAAGTGCGCTGAAATTGGCCGCCCCTTCAGGGGCTGAGGCCGGAGATGGAATTTCACCACAGGCTCTTAGCCTTATATACGAGTGCCTTTATGCTCCCGCGCCCCGAGCTCGCGTGCCCACGACTTTCGTGAAGGCTTCCACCACGCCGGCATGGAACCTCTGGCCTGCTCCCGCCTCAATCTCCTGCTCGGCTTGGTCAGGCGACAGAGCTTTGCCGTTAGCGCCGCTGATCATTTTCTGGTAGGCATCGGCCACCGCCAGAATGTGCGCCTCGATCGGAACGTTGACCGAACGCGCTCCCTGATCCTGCAAAATCTGCTGCGCGACGATGATTGGAATCACCCGCCGCAGCGAATTTCCCACCGCCTGGGCGCGCCCATCCGGCTTGCGACGCTTGCGGAAACTGGCCACCACTTCGTCGCGGCTCATATCGGCGGCCTTGTACAGAATGTCGTTTGTAATGCCGAGCTTGCTCAGACTCCGCAGCAACACCGCAGACCGCACCAGCTCGACGCGATCCGAACCCAGCCCCATCGCCTCTGCCATTCTTATCGACGCCTCTACCACTCGCTGGTTTTCACCCACGCCCAGCTTCTCGTTGGCCATGAAGTGTTGCAGAACCAGCAGCAGCCCGCTGAAACTTTCCCGGATGTCGGCCGTCATCGCCTGCTTGCGCTCGTAAAGTGTGCCCATCACGTAGCCGACCACCACCAAAACTCCCGCCCAGATGGCAAAGTTGAACAGCCGCTCCCCAGGCAACGACAGCACCCGGTGCTCCGGCATCAGGTTGTTCAGGAAGTCCAGCAGAACCACCAGGAATACGCAGGCGAAAGCGGTGAGCGTCGCGTGCCGGCGTCCGAAGTAGTACGCCGAGTACAAAGTCGGCAGAAAGTAGAAGCACAGCGCCATGGGCAGCGACTGCGCGAAGAATTGCACCGTTGCCGCAATCAGGAACAGCGATAGCAGCAGAATACTTTCATTCGCGATTTTACTCATCTTCTTCATTGCTTCCGACCATCCAGTTTCGTTTATGCGAGCAGGAAACGCCCTGCTGCCATGTTCAAGCAATGGCACGCCCAATGCAAAGTTACGGGGGTAATGAGCCTTTTTTCACAGTGGCGCCGCGGAAAGCAGAGAGATGGGAAACCGGTCGCCTGCCCGGAAAGCTCAGGTCTGTCGCAGAAAAAGCCGCATCAACCAGAAGGTCGCGGACGCCATGACCGCCGCCGCCGGAATGGTGACCAGCCACGCCCACACAATTCGCCTCGCCACGCCCCAGCGCACCGCCGACAACCGATTGACCGCGCCCACTCCCACTATGGCCCCGGTAATGGTGTGCGTTGTGCTCACTGGAATTCCAGCCAGGGCCGTCGCAAACAGCGTGATCGCCCCAGCGCTCTCGGCGCAGAAACCGCCAACCGGTTTCAGCTTCGTAATCCGTTGCCCCATCGTGCGTACGATGCGCCAGCCTCCAAAATAAGTTCCGGCGGCGATGGCGGCATTAGCGGCAAGAATGATGGGCCAGTGCAGGTGTCCCCAGTTGCCGAGCATGTCTTCCTTCGTCATGAATCCGGCGGTATAGAGCGCTCCCGCGACGATGCCCATGGTTTTTTGCGCGTCATTGCCGCCGTGTCCCAGGCTGTAGGCGGCCGCCGAGAGCAGTTGCAGTTTGCGGAACCACTTGTCGACCTGTTGCGGCGCTTTGTTTCGAAGCAGCCAATAAATGGCGACCATGAACCCGAAGCCCATGACCAGCCCCATGAGGGGCGCGACCACAATGAAGATCAAGGTCTTGTACCACCCGGCGGCGATAATCACCGAGGGAGCCGCGCGCCATCCGAAACGAATTGCCTCATGGGTCATGGCGGCGCCCGCGTATCCCCCAATCAACGCGTGCGACGAGGACGTTGGCAGCCCCCACCACCACGTCAGCAGATCCCAGACAATGGCGCCGAACAGCGCCGCCAGCACCACGTACTGATCCACTGCATCCAGTCGAATCATGCCGCGGCCGATGGTGTTGGCCACAGCGATGCCCAGCAGAAAAGCGGCCAGGAAGTTGAATGCCGCCGCCCACGCCACGGCCAGCTTCGGAGAGAGCACCCGCGTTGAGACCACCGTAGCGATGCTGTTGGCCGCATCGTGAAACCCATTGAAGAAGTCGAAAATCAGAGCGACCAGAACGGTAATCACCACCAGCAGGACTTCCGCGTTCACCGGGGTTCGCTCCTTGGCGGCAGTGTCATAGGGATAGGTATGTTTCTCAAGCTGTAGAGACGGGGCTTGCCCCGTCTCCGCGGACGCTTTAGACGCGCCGCGAGCCGTATCAGGCATCCATTCAGCGAAGCCGGATTCGTATCAGGGTATCGCTTCAGCGATACCGCAAGTCACGCGAAATCAGACGCCCCTTCAGAGGCCGGGCATCACCACGCGCGTCCAACCTACGCGCTCTTCAGCACGATCGCTTCCAACACGTTGGCCGCATCTTCGGCCTTGTCGGTCGCGGTTTCGAGCAGTTCGTAGAGTTCTTTCATCTTGATCAGTTGGATGGGATCTTTCTCGTGTTCGAACAGCGCTCCAATGGCCTTGCGGGCGACCTGGTCGGCTTCGTCCTCCAGTCGGTTGACTTCGTCGCAGTGCTGCATCACCTTGCCATTTTTCTCGAGCAGCGAAACCCCGCGCGCCAGTTCTTCGCTTTGCAGCACCAGGATTCCCGCCAACTCCGCCGCCGCCGCCGTCGGCTGCGCGATCTTATACATCACCAGCCGCGTCGCCGCCGTATTCATGTAGTCAAGAACGTCGTCCAGCGACGACGCCAGATGATGAATATCCTCGCGATCGAAAGGCGTAATAAAACTCTGGTTCAGCTTGGTCATGATGGCGTGGATCGCCTTGTCGCCCCGATGTTCGATGGCTTGCATCTGATCGACCCGGGCTTTCAGGTCGTGGGGGTCTTCCAGAATGTTGCGCAGAAGGCGCGCCCCTTCGTTCATGTGGGTGGAAAGCTCGGCAAACAGATCGAAAAACTTGGTATCCCGCGGAAGAAGATGGATCATGACACCGTTAGCTGGTCAAAGTATTAGGACGGGGTACTATCTCATGCCAGCCAACGAACGCGCAAGGAAACCGGTCACGTCGCAGTGCCCGTCAAAATGGCGGTGTCCGTCAAAAGCGCGAAGCTATGGCGTCTGGCCACGCCATCCAGTTTGTCATCTTGAGCGGAGCAGGGACTTCACGAAGTGAAGTCTCCGCGGAGTCGAAAAGCCTGCCCTGAGCAAAGCCGAAGGGACCCCTGCATACTTCGCGCTCAGCAAAGACGCTTCAGGGGATTCTTCCTGTGCATCGCGTCTTTTTTCTTGGCAATGATTACCAATCTTATGGGGCACCCCCGCGGCGATTTTGCTTCGCTGCCCCAATCTAATGTCGTGTCCCGCAAGTTCGCAGCATAAATCTACGCTGTCATCCTGAGCGAAGCGAAGGACCTATGTATTTTGTTTGCACCACGTAAATCGTTGTCCCGGCTCGAAAACAATTCGGAGTTGAAATACAGCTTGCAATACGTCCGGCCGAACTGTTAAAGGCGGTCGCCGAAAAAGTTGGCGTGGTGGAAACCGCGGCCGACTTTTTCAAGAAGCGGACAGGCGAGGCCACCGGCGAAGGACTCCTGAAATTTCTGCGCACCGCGCCCAAGGCTGCGCCCGAACCGGAAGACACGCTTCGATAGCGGCGGCGGGTGGCCCATTCAAGCCTGGTTTTGGCTTGAGTGGGGCAGCTCCACAGCTGGACAGACTCGATCTCCGCCGCAAAATCCCCACTCTAAATTTCGCAAAGAGCGCGAAATTTAGAATGGGCCACCCGCCACTACACGCGCCACTAATCGATTCCAGCGTCACGGGCTCGGACGATGAACATGCCACGGTCCTGCGGCATCGGCAACATCATTCCCCTCATCAGCCTCATTTCTAGGTTTCGGTTGTAGTAGTCGCGAAGCACTGAGAGCATTCTTTCTGCATAGAGCAGGAGCGCAGACGCGGCAATTGAATAGATTCTCAACTGGCTCCCGTCAGCGAGATAGACGTGGCCCTCTCCGGCGTCATTCCTAAACAGAAAATGGGCGATACCATTCCTCATCTCGGTGAGTTGTCCAAAGAGATCATTGGCGGTGCGTAACCGATCCAAGAAGTCTGGCATAAATCCCAATCGCGCCAACTCATCCCGGTCAATGGCAGGATCAGGCGGCAATCGTTCTTGGATGCCGAACTCCTCCGCTTTCTCTCTCATAAACCTCCGAATTCGTCCGATCCCGTCATACACCTTCCAAGCGCAGAGAAGGCGGTAATAAGGACTGGTCGATGTGATCGCTTCCCGATACAACGCGTCGTATGGAGCGAAGATCGATCTCTGCAGCATCCCACCCAGTGGTCCGAAAGCGATGCCCTGACGACAAGGGAGAACAAGCTCGTAAGCGAGTACGCTTCCATCAGCTGGCGACAGTAGCTCCAACCTCTGCGTCAGAAGTGGCATCGAGTTCTGCCGTACAAACACGTCCAGCAAGGCATTGATGGGCTTGCGTGCAAGGAGAAGAGCGTTGTCAGGAAGGGCACTCTCGACCTGGACCTCGATAAACTGAAGGCGATTTTGCGCATCGCCGATCAGGTCATAGTACACGGCATTTCTGCCGCCAGCGTGCAGGTATATCGAGATCGGGTTTTGGTTGAGAAAGAACTGGCTGTGAGCCTCCCTAGTGATCGCCGCGTCGCCATCACCACTCAGAGGCACACTATCGGACACGACACCCCGGACGCGCCAAATCCGCTGCCTCCGTTCCGCTTGTAGGTTGTGTATTTCCTGCAACCTGCTCCGCCTCGCGAGGATTGCAAGGATCCCGGGCACTGGCTCACGTGGCGAAACTAGAACCAATGGATCGGGTCTCTCCGCGTCTCCCATGGAACTGACTCCTCCATTGCCTGAGCACAAGTCGTGGCTCAAGTCAGACGACAATCATAAACCGTCGGATCTAGTCGAGGCTTAGTTTTTGAATGTCAGATTCTTTCACCGGATCGCTCAATTTGACCTTGTGCGGCGGCCTCTAAATTGTCATTTCTTGCCCTTTCGTAACTTACTTTTGGAGACCGGCGTTACCGAGGTAACATCATTAGCTTCATAGTGTTACGGCGTATTGACCTTTGGTTTGGATAGGCTACCTCCGTAACTTGGAATGTTGGCCATATGCGTGCCATAGTGGGAAGGTAATCGGAAATTAGTAACTTCTCTCCGATTGCAAACGAGAGGTTCTATGAAGGAATTCCTGGAGGTTTTGACCAACGCGCGGATCGTCATAGCCGAGGTCGGCGGGACGTTGGGGCTGTGCTTTCTGATGTTCTACGGTGGATACAAAGCGTGGAAAGAGTTCGTGGAAAAACCTCTCAAACTAAATTTGCGAAGAACTCCTCGGCCGTCTTCCCGCCCGCAAGGTGGTCGATGAAGTTGATGTTGTCTTTACTTCCCCGCCGTACCAGGCCACACGAGCGCAATGGTCGCGATAAAAAGGAGCGGCAGCGCAAGGATGAGCTTGAGCACTTTTCATTGGAATAGCGCCTGCGTCGTCGATCCTTTCCGCGGTTCGGGCGGCTTCGTCTCGAAGGCCGGCGGCAGTTCCACCGAACGTTCCCAGTAACTAGTCCGGATCACACCCCAAAGAGAAGCGCAGAGCAGCACACACCTCATTCATTCGTGCGGAACTAAGCTGGGCCACACGTTTCCCCAGGCGCTGTTGTGACACCGTAACTGCATTGTGCAGGTTCACCGCGCAAGGGGACTTCATGCCGTCCTCCTCATTCAGAACGACTTCCGATGGCACGCCGCGAATGGTAGAAGTGACAGGCGCAACCGTAACCGTGGATAAATAGGCGATGGCGCTGTTGCGGGTGAGCACGAGGGCCGGTCGTTTTTTGTCGTTCGTCTTGGCGCCCGAGGCAAACTGGTAGAGCCGAACTTCACCTCGGGCTATCTGGCCTCGGGCTATTCTTCCGGCCACGTTGCCTCCGATTCCCAACCCCGCGCTTCCGCGTCGGCTTGCGACTGTCGCGAGTAGCCCTGGCGGTCGCGTTCCTCACTGGCTCGCAGTTCCAACCGACGGAGATGTTCCCGCAGGGCGTCGCGCACCAAGGCGGACCGGTTTCGCCGGGTGCGCTTCGCGGCCTGGTCGGCGGCGTGTAACAGCTTTTTATCCAGCACGATTTGAACGATTTTCATATGTGGAATCTATTCCACAGTAGACTCCACATAGAAGACATTTTTTCAAACGCCTGATTAGATACCGTGTCGGCTCCCCAGCCGCCGAGTAAACTTGGTGCGCTCAAGCAACCAGGGCTCGGAGGAAAGGAGCCGAGCACATGAAGATTGTAGGTTGTGATTTACATACGCGCTACCAGCAGGTGGCGATGTTGGATCGCGAGACCGGCGAACTGGTCGAGCGGCGTCTGGAGCACGAGAGCGGAGAGGCCCGGGCTTTCTACGCAGCGCTGTCGGGACCGGTGCAAGTGGGGATCGAAGCCACCGGGCACACACGCTGGTTCGAGCGGATGCTGGGCGAGCTGGGGCACGAGCTCTGGATCGGAGATGCGGCACAGATCCGGGCCTCGGTGGTGCGCAAGCAGAAGACGGATGCGCGCGACGCGGCGCACATACTGGAGTTGCTGCTGAGCGAGCGTTTTCCCCGGATCTGGCGGCCGACGATGGCAGAACGCGATCTGCGGCAGTTAGTTTGGCATCGGCAGAAACTGGTGTGGATGCGCAATGCGGTCGGCAATCAATTGCACGCTCTCGCCATGGGCGAGGGTGTGTGCCGGAAGAAGAAGTTGTTCACCAAGAAAGGGCGCGCCGAGTTAGAGAGTCTGGGGCTGGGAATCTGGGCAAGCTATCGCCGGCAGGAGTTGCTGACCATGCTCGATCAGCTCGATGCTTCGCTGCACGAGATGGATGGCGCGGTGGCGAAACAGGCGGAACAGAATGCGGCAGCCGTTTTGCTGATGACGCATCCGGGAGTGGGACCGGTAACATCGCTGGCGTTTGTGCTGACGCTGGGACCAGTGGAGCGGTTCGAACGCAGCAAACAGGTCGTGAGTTACCTGGGACTGAATCCGCGCGAGCACTCTTCGGGAGGGCGGCAGAGGTTGGGCGCGATCTCGAAACAAGGCAATCCGATGATGCGCTCGTTGTTAGTCGAGGCCGGACACACGGCGGCGCGATTGGATGGCGAGTTACGGCAAGATTATCAGCGCCTGAAGCTGCGCCGGGGCAGTGGCGTGGCCAAGGTTGCGATCGCGAGAAAACTGGCAGTACGGATGTACTGGATGCTGCGCGGCCCGGCCAGTTACGCGCAGCTGGTTCGCATGCAAGGCAGCCCGAGGGGCACCCTGGTGGCCAGTAAGACATCGTTGGCCTGATTGGGCGCCTTGCCTCCCTGAAGAAGTCGGGGAGTCTGAACAACGAATCATGGTCGGAAGTCAGTGACCGGATAGATGGTTGGTGGAACCAAACTTCCACCGCACGATTCTAAAAGCGGGCCATGGTCGCATGAGCAAAAAGCAACGGCAACACCAAGAGCGACACCAAAACCAAAACCTTCTACGAAGGGAAAAGTCAAAACCTTCGAACGGTCCACGTGTCTCTTGACAACGCCGACACGGTTATAGATGCCCCACACATTCGCGTTTTTTGCGAATGTGTGGGCGTGCGCACCGCCAAACTCTTCAAGGATTTTTCATCACAAATCCGCTGTGAGCGCCATCACAGACATCCAACCTACGCAGTGCGATAATCGAATCCGATTGGGGCAGTGAAGAGGAGCGCCCGTCACCAAGACGGCCCTCGAAGCTGCCCCAAACCCATTTTCAGCGCTCTTGGGAGGGCTAAGTCCTTATTCCGGAATATTTTACAAATAAGTCCTTTAAACTCAAAGATTTTGCGGGAATTTTTCTCTAAATCTATGATTTTAAAAGATCGCAATAAAAAAAAATTTCCGAAATTCGCAACACTTATTAACTCAAGAGTAAACAGCGAATGACCCAAGGTCACTTAGCCCGAGGATGCGTCTGATCGTAGACGTTCATCACGTGCTTGACCGAGAGCTGGGTGTAGCGTTCGGTGGTCGCCAGCCGCTCATGCCCCAGCAGTTCCTGGATGGCGCGCAGGTCCGCTCCTTCTTCCAGCATGTGCGTGCCGAAGGCGTGACGCAGAGTGTGCGGATGAACTTCCGGTGACAGTCCCTTGGCCACCGCGATGCGCTTGACGATGCGTCCCACGCTACGCGTCGTGAGCCGTCCACCGCGCTGGTTGACGAGGAGTGCGGGCATGCCTTTCGCTGGCATTGTCTTTTTAAGTGTGGCGAGCAGTTGTTGGCGCCACGGCAAGTAGACCGAGAGCGCCGCGAGCGCCGAGCCTCCGAAGGGGACGTAGCGTTCCTTCTTGCCTTTGCCGCGGATGAGAATGGCTTCGTTGCTCAGGCTGATGTCGTCGAGATTGATGCCGACCAGCTCCGAGTTGCGAATGCCGCAACCGTAGAGCAGTTCGAGCAGCAGGCGATCGCGCTCGGGAAACGATGCCACCTCCGGCATTTTGCCGTCGAGCACAAAATTCATTTCCTCAATCGTCGGAACGCGCGGCAGCTTCTTCGGCAGCCGCGGCGTCGAAACCAGCTTCGCCGGATTCTGCTCGACCACGCCTTCCTGCGCCAGCCAGCGATAGAGCGAGCGCACGGCGGCCAGCGCGCGGGCAATGGAAGGCTTGCTCAGTCCTTTGTCGTAGAGATGCGAGAGGAAGCCGCGGATCGCGATGTGGTCGATCGTCTTCCAACCGCGCGAACCGATATAAGCGGCAAAGTTGTCGAGGTCTCCGGTGTAAGCCTTGATGGTGTGCGCCGAGGCGTCGCGCTCGCGCAAGTGGCGCAGAAAGTCGTCGGTAGCACGTTCGACAATAGTGCGAGGCTGTTTCATGATTTGGTAATTTTGCAATTTGGTAATTTGAAACCGGGTTCGCGCTGATCTTGGCGTCTTGGCTTCAAGACGATTTTCAAATTACCCGATTACAAAATTACAAATTGTTCCTCGTCTTCGCCCGCGGATGATGCTTCGCATAAACGCTCTTCAGCCGGTCAAGCGCCACGTGCGTATAAATCTGAGTGGTCGAAATGTCGGCGTGGCCGAGGATGGTCTGCACGGTCCGGAGATCGGCGCCATTTTCCACCATGTGCGTCGCACAAGAGTGCCGCAACATGTGCGGACTGGCATGGCGTCCCGAAACGAGACCGGCCTTCGCGACCAGTTGCCACAAGCGCTGGCGGGTCAGGCGCCGGCCTGCCGTGCCCAGGAACAACAGCGCCGAACTTTTTCCCCTGGCTATCACTTCCCTGCCGTTTTTCAGGTAGCGCTGTAACGCTTGCTGGGCGGGCACTCCGAGCGGCACCATGCGCTCTTTGTCGCCCTTGCCGCGCACCAGAACGTATCCCATTTCAAGCTTGAGGTCTTCTAGCCGAGCGTCGGCTACTTCGGAAACACGCACGCCTCCGGCATAGAGCAGTTCCAGCATGGCGTGATCGCGCAGCGCCAGCGCATGAGCGCGGGCCGTTTCATTTCGCGGCGGCGCTCCGGCCAGATTCGTTTCGGCGAGCTTCGTTCCGGCGAGCATGGCTCCGACTTCGTCGCGGCTCAGCGCCTTGGGCAGGACCTTCCACTGCTTCGGCAAGTCGATGTTCAGAGTCGGATCCTTGTCGATCTTCCCATCGAGCAGCAAATGGCGATAAAGATGCCGGATGGCCGAAAGCTTTCGTCCCACCGAGCGCCCGTCGAGGGCGTTCGAAAATAATTCCTGAATGTATTCGCGCACATCTTCCCGCCGCACTCCGCTAAGAAGAACGTGCCGGCTCTCGAGAAACTGCGCGAACTGAGCGAGGTCGCTGGCGTAAGCCGCGATGGTCAACTTGGCCGATCCGCGCTCCACCCGCAGATAATCGAGAAAAGACGAGAGCGTGCACGCGTTGGCACCGGAGGCCATGCCACGAGTATGGGATGTCAGGCAGAACCCCGAAAGTAACGAGCAGGATGCGGGCTGCGAACTGGTTAGCTGGGCATATTTGTTATCGGGCCGTCTCAACCATGTGGTGAGAGGGTTGTCGCCGCCTGCCCAACGGGTTGCAGTTGTATCTTCATACTCCGAACTTCACGAGGTTGGAACTTGCCCAGAGGAATCCGCCTGGAAGTTCGATAGCCTTCCGCCCGCACTTCCAGAGTGCAGGGCTTACCGGGTGGAACCAGGGCTTCCTTGGTAATGGAGTTCACTTCCCATCCTTTGGCCGGAGTAGTGGACTGCACACGATACTTGAAATTCGCTATCGGCCTCTGAGTAACTGCGTCCACCACCCTGACTTGTAACCTCGCTTGCGGAGGATTCAGGCTTACTCTTATTTTGGCACAGGACGTTGACGGTAGTACGTTGGCCTCAGCGTAGTGCCCATAGGTCTTCATGGTGGAGAAGCCGTCGTAGCCCTTCTTTGGGCCATCCACGAATAATTCATAGAGCCCGGGATGCAGGTCGTCCATCTGAAATCTGCCGTGTTCGTCGGTCTGAGTGTGGAGCGGTAACTTGGCGTTCAGGGGATCGTGTTGCAGCAGGGGCTGCAGCGTGATCCCGGCGACGGGCTTGCCGGCGGCGTCGACCACGACTCCGGATAGACATCCGATGCCCACCGGTTGCAGCGTCAGCACCAGCAATCGTTCTTCCCCTGGCTGCAACGGGGGCACCTCCATGATGTCTGCAGCCTGGTAGCCTTTGGCTCCGACTTGCACTTCGAGCGGCCGGGAGGTGGGCACCAGAAGGATGTCTCCGAAAAGAGAAATTTGGTCCCAACCTTCGCGGCCGGCCCAGCGGAAGTTCGCTTGCGGCTGCGGAATGATCTGCCCGGTCGATTGGTCGTTCAGCTTGATGCGGAGTTTTCCAGCGCGCGTGCGGTGGATGGTCAGCGGCGCGCACTGCTCGGAAGCCGGAACCGGCACCAGCAGGCGATCCAGAGTACCGGTGAAATGGAAGTCTCCACTGTCTGGATATCCGAGGTCGACGTTGCGCGTGGTGATGTCATAAGTACCAGGGATCAGGCCGGTGAGAGTGAAGCGGCCGTTTTCATCGGTTATGGCTGTGCGAAAGAAGGGATGAGTCGTTTCGCTGGCCAAGACATGCATCTGGGCGATGGGAGGACCATCGGCGTCGAGAATTGTGCCCTCCAAGCATGCCGTCTGAGCGGCGGCAAGGCCAGTGGCAACCAGGAGAAAGACAAAGGCAACGAGAAATAGGACTGCGGAGTTTACGGTCATCTTTCGCCTCCCGCCTTCGCCTCCGTCGGCGATTTACTGCGGACATCGCTAGAACGGTTGAGTTCGGAATACTTGCGGATCTTCACGCCTCCGGTTTGTCATTGCTGCTGGCGTTCAGCAGATCCACCGCGTAGAGCACACCTTCCGGCGTCTCTTCGTGCTTGAAGTAGGCGAACACGTCGCGGCCGGCGGCGAGATGCTCTCTTATGCGCGTAACCAGTGCTTTACGCTCTTCGGCGGTGTAACTGGGCTTGCGGTAACGGTAGTAGGCGTAATCGGCGGTGACAACGTCGGGGGTGTCGCGCTCTTCTGTTTCGGCGACGCAGAGCGCGATGTTGCGCTCGCGCAGCGTCGCCCAGGTGGCATCCGTGAACCAGGATTCGTGGCGGAACTCAAACGCCGCGCGCACATTTCTCGGCAAGCTTTTTAGAAACTCGGAGAGCACCGCCTGATCTGCTTTGAAATTCGGTGGCAGTTGAAAGAGCAGCGGGCCGAGGCGTCCGGCGCGCTCTAGAGCCTCCAGCGTGCCTAGAAAACGCTGCAGGAATTCTTCCGCGCTCTTCAAGCGCTTGATGTGGGTGAGCACCTGGTGCGCCTTGATGGTGAAGCGGAAATGCTCGGGCGTTTCGGCAATCCAGTTCTGGACGGTCGTCTCTTTTACCAACTGGCGGAAGGTGTAGTTGACTTCGACGGCATTCAGTTTCGATGCGTAGAAGTTCAGAAATTTCTTCTGCGCAAGTTTCTCCGGATAGAAAGCGGGCTTCCAGGTTGGATACGCCCATCCGGAGGTGCCTACGTAGAGGTGCGCCATATGTCCTCGGCGGCTGAAAGCCGCGCCGCTTCAAAACAAAGTCAATACAACAGTTCTTCAGCAGCTTACAAACGCGAGTTGGAATTATAGCTTGCGGCGCTTTGCCGCGACTGACTTCGCTTTCGTTTTCGTCTTCTTCATTGGGCGCGGCTGCGCTCCGGGCTGGGCGGCGATGCCGATGGCCTCGTCGTCGTCTTTTTCTTTGTCCGATTCGGCAGCCAGTCCCGCCAACTGCGGCAGCTTCTGCTTCAGTTTCAGCACGGGCTCGAACAGGTCGCCCATCTTCTCTACGCGCGCTAGCACGTCTTTTGCCTCGAACACGAGACGCGCCGCATCTTTTTTCTTTAGCGCCTGTTCGACTTCTTCCCATGTGATCGGCGTCGACACCGTCGGACGCTCGCGCGCGCGCAGAGAGTACACCAAGATCGTCGTCTTGTGCTGGTCGTTCTGGCTCCAGTCGACGAACACTTTACTAGTGCGCACGGCCTTTTTCATATCCGAGACGACCAGTTCGGGATGCTCCTGCTCCAGCAGACGGGCCACGGCGTGGGCAAAAGACTTCGTCTGCTGGTAACTGGTTTTCGTATTCAGCGGAATATAAATCTGCATTCCCTTCGAGCCGGAGGTTTTCGGAAAACTCTGCAGGCCGAAGTGATCGAAAATCTCGCGCACCCAGAGGCCAACCTGCGCGCACTGCACAATGTTCGCCGGAGGTCCGGGGTCGAGATCAAAAACTATCATGGTCGGAGTCGCGATGTCGGCGGCCAGCGAGAGGGACGGGTGCAATTCGATCGATGCGAGGTTCGCGATCCACACCAGCGTGGGCAAATCATTGGCGAGAATGAAATGGATGGTGCGGTGGTTGCTCTCGCTCCAGACAGGCGCGGTCTTCACCCAATCCGGCCGGTGCATGGGCGCGTTCTTTTCAAAAAAGTATTCGTGGTCAATTCCCTCGGGATAACGCTTCATGGTAAGCGGGCGTCCGGCGAGATGCGGCACCAGCAGGGGCGCAATGCGGACGTAGAAATCTACGACCTGCCCTTTGGTGAAACCTGAAGCGGGATAGAGGACCTTGTCAAGATTCGTGAGCTTGAGCTTGCGGCCTTCGACTTCGACGATGGTGGGCGTGGACATGGAGCTTCGGGCTGCGACTTCAAAACGGCTTCCAGTATAGTTGCTCTCTTGCTATCTGCGGGGCCGACGCGCCGAGCGCAGCAGGAGACGCGGCAAGCCGCGACTCTACTCGAAAGCCGCTGTACCGCGGCCGCTGATCGTTTGACAACCTTCCCTGCCACCACGTAACTTCAAATTTTTGGGGTTGCGACGTGGAGGCAGAATGAAATCCCGCTTAACTCTTATACAAATAGTTGTCGTCTGTTTCGTGCTGTGCTCGCTGGCTCTCGGGCAGGATCTGGCTTCATTCGAGAAGCGGACCACGGTGAAGAAGCTGGCCAACGGGCTCACCATTATCATCTGCGAGCGGCCGGAGGCTCCGGTCTTTTCGTTCTTCACGCACGTGGATGTGGGATCGGTGCAGGACCCCATGGGCAAAACCGGGCTGGCGCACATGTTCGAACACATGGCGTTCAAGGGGACGGAGACGATTGGGACGCGCGATTACGCTGACGAAAAAGTCGCGCTGGCTAAAGTCGAAGAGACTTATGCCGCTTATATTGCCGAGCGCGACAAGCCGGTGGACCGCGACGAGCAGAAGCTTAAGCAATTCGAACAAAACTGGAAAGACGCGGTTGCGGCCGCCGACAAGATCTCCAACCCTTACAACAACGAGTTCGGCAAGATTGTCGAAAGCGAAGGCGGCGAGGGGATGAACGCCGAAACCAGTTACGATGAGACCCAATACTTCTATTCGTTCCCCGTCAACCGGCTGGAGTTGTGGGCCTATCTGGAATCGGAGCGCTTTCTGCATCCGGTGCTGCGGCAATTCTACAAAGAGCGCAACGTGGTGATCGAAGAGCGCCGCATGCGGGTCGACAGCAATCCCATCGGGCGGTTGCTTGAGCAATTCACGGAAGAGGCGTTCGCGGCGCATCCTTATCATCGGCCGACGATCGGGTGGATCTCGGACTTGAATTCTTTTTCGGCGACCGACGCACAGAACTTTTTCGACAAATACTACGTGCCTTCGAACATGGTGGTCGCCGTGGTTGGAGACGTAAAAGCTTCGGAAGCGATGCCGATTGTCGAGAAATATTTTTCGCGAATACCGGCGCGTCCACAGCCGGACACGGCTACTACGGTTGAGCCTCCGCAGAACTCGGAGCGCAGGGTGGTGCTGCACGAGCAGTCGCAACCGCTCTATCTCGAAGGCTATCATCGACCCGATTACCGCAGCGTGGATGACCAGGTGTATGACGCTATCGCCGATTTGATGTCGAATGGGCGCACTTCGCGGCTCTACCGGGCGCTGGTCCGCGACAAGCAGATTGCTTCGGACTCGGCGGGATTTACCGGGCTGCCAGGAACCAAGTATCCGCAATTGTTCGCGTTTTATGCGTTCCCGATTCCGGGGCACACGCCGCAGGAAGTGGCCGATGCGATTCATGTGGAGATTGAACGGCTGAAGAAAGAAGATATTTCGGATGAAGAACTGAAAATGATCAAGACGCGTGCAAAGGCGAACCTGATCCGGTCGCTTGGATCGAATGAGGGTCTGGCATCCGAACTCGGGCTGTATCAGGCGCGCTATGACGACTGGCGGGAATTGTTCCGCTCGGTGGACCGGATCGAAAAGGTGACCAAGGCTGATATTCGGCGGGTGGCGACCAAGACGTTCACACTCGATAACCGGACGGTGGGGATTATTGAGTTTGCGCCTCCGCCGCCTGGACCGCCCGGGGGACAACCGACTATGGTTACGCCTCCACAAGGAGGTGGACAGTGAAGCGCGCACTTTTTCCTTCGTTCGCTCTGGTCGTCTTCATAGGATTCTTCGGCGGCAGTGTGCAAGTGTGGGCGCAGGCGCAGCAGGCTTCTCAGCAAAGCTGGCGGCAGATACCGATTCCCAAGTTGCCGGCGTTTCATCCGGCGCAGCCGAAGCGCATCGAGTTGCCGAATGGCATGGTGGTTTTTCTCCAGGAAGACCACGAGCTGCCGATGATTGACGGCACCGCTCGGATTCGCGGCGGCGCGCGCGCGGTTTCGGCGAACAAGACGGGGCTGGCCGATATTTATGGCGAAGTGTGGCGCACCGGCGGGACCAAGACGCAGACCGGCGATCAACTGGACGATTACCTGGAGCAGCGCGCCGCCAAGGTCGAGACCGGCGCAACCGGGGACTCGACAAGCGTGAGCTGGTCGTGTCTGAAAGAAGATTTCGACGACGTGTTTCGCGTGTTCGAGGACGTGCTGAAGAATCCGGAATTCCGCGCCGACAAAATTGAGATTGCGCAGAAGGGGATGTACGACGGCATCTCGCGGCGCAATGACGATCCTTCGCAGATTGCGGGACGGGAAGCGGCGAAGCTGGTGTATGGGGCGAATAGTCCTTATGCGCGGGTCGCGGAATATGCGACGGTAGCGGCGATCGCGCGTCAGGATCTGGTCGAGTGGCATGGCAAGTACGTTCACCCGAACAACATTATTCTGGGCGTAGTCGGCGACTTCGACTCGGCGAAGATGGAAGCTCGTCTGCGCGAGGCGTTTGCGGCGTGGCCTAAGGGGCAGGCGGCGAATGGTCCGCAGATCAAGCCGGAGCCCGCGAAGCCGGGATATTACGAGGTCGATAAGACCGACGTAAATCAAAGCAACATTCAGATGGTGGCTTTGGGCATTACGCGCAGGAGTCCGGATTACTTTGCGACCTCGGTGTTTAACGAGGCCTTCGGCGGAGGATTTTCGTCGCGGCTGTTTAACGAGATTCGCACCACCAAAGGGCTCGCCTATGGGGTCGGTGGTGGAGTGGGCGCGGGCTGGGACCATCCTGGGATGCTGCGGCTGATGGTCAGCACCAAGAGCAAGACCACCATCGAATCGATTCAGGCGATTGATGAGGAGATCGCCGACCTGGCCACGCGGCCTATCAACGATGAGGAAATCAAGCGCGCCAAGGACGCGATTCTGAATTCTTTTGTCTTTCGTTTCGATTCGCCGGAGAAGGTTTTGCAGGAAAAAATGGCTTATGAGTTTTATGGCTATCCGCTGGATTTTCTGGAGAAGTTTCAGGCGGGGATCGAAGGAGTTACGAAGGAAGACGTGGCGCGGGTGGCGGCGAAGTATATCCACCGCGAGCAGATGGCGGTGCTGGTGGTGGGCAACGTGAGCGAATTCGACAAGCCATTGTCATCGCTGGGGACGGTTAACAAACTGGATATTGCGATTCCGGCGCCGCCGCCGGGGCTGATGCCGGAACAGGGCGAGCATCCGTAAGGCTACAGCGAGGAAAGTGTCACCGGGTGTCGCACGGCCGACGGGGAAACATGCAAACTACTCTAATTCTCGCTGCCATCTTCAACATCATCGGTGGCCTGACGATTCTATTCCTTCAACGGTTCATCGCTCCACTGATTCAGTTCAACGACTCCGGTCCAGGACAGCGCGGATCGTTCATGCAATCAGCCTCTACGCTCACTGGGAGTTGGATTGCGATGTCGCGGCGGTCACTCCACTGCCCCATTTGACAAGAGTCCAGACTGGAGGTATTGTAGGCGAACAAATGGCGAAATACCGCCGGTGCCTATGGCCTCCCTCCCTTTGCTCCCCGATGCCGAGTTCCGCCCGAAGCTAATCGGCATCGCTCGGATTGCGGCTGCGGGTGAGTCGCTGCGCGAAGGGCATAACGTTGAGTACTTCACTTTGGGAGCGCGTTCGCTGCTCAGCCGTGTTGTGAGCCGGCGCAATCTGCCGTTTACCTGGGCCATCAATCCCTATCGCGGTTGCGAGTTTGCCTGCAAGTACTGTTATGCGCGCTACACGCACGAGTTCATCTTTCCAGCCAAGCCAGAACCGGAACTGCGCGATGGGATCGATTTCGAGCAGAAGATCTTTGTCAAGCAGCACGCGGCGGAGCTGCTGCGGCAAGAGTTAAAGAAGGTGAAGCGAGGGGAGGAGATTGCCATCGGCACGGCTACCGACCCATATCAGCCGGCGGAACGGCGCTTTGAGGTGACGCGCGCCATTCTTGAAGAGTTGGCAAAACACTCGGGCTTGGAAATCGGGATTGTGACCAAGTCGAACCTGATTACCCGGGATGCGGAGATTCTGCGGCGGGTTGGGGAGAACAATCGAATTTTTGTGAATGTGACGGTGACCACGGTGGATGTGGAACTGGCGCGGAAACTGGAGCCGCGGGCGCCGCGCCCCGATCTGCGGCTGGAGACAGTTCGTCAGTTGAATCGGGCGGGGGTGGACGCGGGCGTGATCTGCGCTCCGGTGCTGCCCGATATCACGGATCGCCCGGGCGATCTGGAGGCTCTGGTGAAAGCGGCCAGTGAAGCGGGCGCGAAGCACATCTTTGCCAATCCGCTTTTCCTGAAACCATGCTCAGCGGCGGTGTTCCTGCCGTTTCTGGAGGAACAATTCCCTGCCCTGGTCGACAATTACAAGAAGCGCTATGCGAACCGCGCATTTCTGCCGAAGGGGTACGCGCATAGACTGTCGCAGCTGATGACGGCGCTGCGGCGAAAGTATGGGATTGGGATGGAATATGCCAGACGAAGCGAGCGGGCACATGCTGGGGAAAAGGCGAATCAGCAACTGGACCTGTTCTGAACGATCCGGTCTGGTGGCTCTTTCCTAGACCGGTACCGAGCCAAGAATTTCGGGCAAGCCCAGACGGGGCAAGCCCCGTCTCTACACGAGTTTTCAGGCTGAGAACGGCAGCAGCAGCCTATTATAATGATTGCTCCGCCATGGCCTCTCCTCAGCAAACGGTTCCACCACCATCCCGATTGAAGGGCAATGCCCGGCAGTTCTGGCATCGGGTGAGCGAGGGGCTGGAGCTGAACGAGCTCTGGGCGCAGTTTGAGAAGGACGCGCGCTCAAGCTACCGGCTGTACTCGGCGGGGCTGGAGAATCTGCAGGCGGAACCGCATCTGTTGCGGCGCGCCTGGCAAATCACGAAGGCTCTGTTCTGGGCAATCCTGGAAAAACTGACGCCGGCGCGCCGGGTGCTGCTGCTGGTGGCGCTGATTCTGCTGTTCTTTCCTGGCGGCGGGCTTACTTACACCAACGGCGACAAACATGTCGAGGTCCAAGGAGTGGACTTTCATTTCTGGGGCGGGCTGTTGATGTTCGTCGTCCTGCTGCTGGAGTTGGCGGATCGTGTGGTGATGAAGCGCGACCTGGAAATCGCCAAGGATATTCAGGTATGGCTGTTGCCGGGCGCTCCGCTGCAGATTCCGGGATATCAGATCGCTTACGCGACGCGTCCGGCAAACACGGTGGCGGGCGATTATTACGACGTGATCCTGCGGCCGGGGCAGAAGTTAAGCGAAGACCGCATTCTGTTTGTGGTGGCAGATGTGGCGGGAAAGAGCATTCCGGCGGCGATGCTGATGGCGACCTTCCAGGCCAGTCTGCGGACGTTGTCGACTAGCGGCATCGGGCTGGCGGAACTGGTGGCCGGCGTGAATCGCTATGCCTGTTCGAACAGCATGGGCGGAGTTCGCTTCACGACTGCCTTCTTCGCCGAACTGGATGCGGCAACCGGCGAGGTGGCCTATGTCAACGCGGGGCATAACGTTCCGATTCTGCGGAGGAAATCGGGCGCGGTGGAACGGCTGGAGGCGGGAGGCATTCCGATAGGAATTTTTGCGGAGTCGCCTTACCAGGTGGGATCGACTCGCCTGGAAAGTGGGGACTGGCTGGTGATTTTCACCGATGGGGTGGTCGAAGCGGTCAATGCGAAGGATGAGGAATTCGGCGAACCGGAATTGATACGACTGGTGGATCGCGAGTCGCGGTCGGCTCCGGCAGAACTGCTGCGCAGCCTGTTGGCGGATTTGGATCGGCACGTGGGGAACACTCCGCAGCACGACGACATCACTTGTTTGCTGCTGAAGAAGACCTGAGTCTTCACCGCCGAGACGCCGCGTACGCCGAGAAAAAACCAGGAAAAACAATAGAGCAGTCCAACGTTCTTGTTCCGCCGTTGCAGTGTCCCCTGGGGTTGAAGATCCTTGATTTTCCTCTAGTTTTCTCGGCGTACTCGGCGTCTCGGTGGTGAAAGTTCCTTACGGCCGGCCGGCAACGGAGAGTAATTGTTGGGCTGCGATTTGAGCCTCGCTTAAATCCGGGGAGATCTTCAGGGCTTCGGCCGAAGCGGAGTCGGCCTCCGCGTTACGCCCGGCCCGGCGTAGAGCTTGCGCGTAGAGAAGGAGATTGACATCGCTGGGATCGATCTTCACGACATGAGATAACTGGCTAACCGCTGCGCCGGGCTGTTCCTGCCGCAGCGCCAGGAGGCCAGAACCAATGAGCGCCATTTCGTCCTCGGGATTCAGGCGCAGAGCATTCTGATAGCTCTGGGCGGCCTGATCGTAGTGGCGCAACTGCAAGTGAGCTTGACCCAGTTCGCTCCACGCGACAGCTTGAACCTTGGGATCGTCCGCAGCGCGCAGGACCGAATCGCATTCTTCGATCGCCTGCTCGGGATGCCCGACCCGCAATTCGTACAAAGCGAGTGCCAGAATTTGAATGGGCGGATACTTGTGCAGCGCCTCGGCCGCTCGGAATTGAAAGACCGCCTCGTCGGAGCGGCCCTCTTTGGCCAAGGCAATCGCGAGATTGTCATGCGCCATGTAATTCCGGTCGGTGACGCTCAAGGTATAGCGCCAGAGGGTTTCATCGTCGCGCCAGTAACCGAGTTGGCGATAGGTGAGGCATCCCAGAGCGAAGAGCACGAGCGTGGCGACGGCAGCGCGCCACACGTTGGGGATTCGATACTGAGCGGCGACCACATCTAAAGTCCAGACAACCGCAACAAACAAACCTATAAAGGGGATGTACGCGAAGCGGTCGGCCATCGCCTGCTCGCCAACCGTGATAATGCCGATCATCGGGACCAGCGTTCCCAGAAACCAGAACCATCCGACAAACAAATAGCGGCGGTCGCGCCAGTGCAGCACGAGTGCGGACAGCAGAAGCAGCAGCGCCGCCGCACCCACCACCTGGCCGGTGGGCAGCGAATTGCCCGGATGCGGATACAGGGGAGCAAGCCGGGACGGCCAAAACGCTTTCCCCAGATAACGCACGTAGGAGACTAAGACATTCTCGAAGCGCGCCGACAGCGAGACTTCCTGAGCGGTGCGTACCGCGGCCCCGGCGCGTTGCGCAATCACGGTGACGACTGAATCCGCCAGGGCAAGAATGAAGAGGGGCATTTTTTCCCAGACCAGAAAAGACAACGAGCGCGGGGTGAGGGACTCAGTCGAGCCGCCGGCCGAACCCATTCGCTGGAGCGGCCAGTAATCCCAAAGCAGAAGCACAAACGGCAGGGTGACGACCTGCGGCTTCGCCATCAGGGCCAGTGCAAAAAGAACGGCGACCAACCAATAGAGATACCGCCGGCCCGTCCGCGCGTAGCGGTCGTAAGCATGCAGGGCGAGCAGGAAGAACAGCATGCTGAGCACATTTTTGCGCTCTGCCGCCCAGGCTACCGACTCGACGTTGATCGGATGCAGTGCAAACAGCGCGCCCACTACCAGACTGGACCAGGTAAATCCGGTCGCCTGCTGCAATAACAAGAAGAGCAGCACGGCATTAGCCGCGTGCAGCAGAAGATTGGTGTAGTGGTGGCCGGCGGGATTGAGGCGAAAAATCTGGCAGTCCAAGGCATGCGAGAGCCAAGCCAGCGGGTGCCAGAAGCCGGCGTGAAAAGTCGTGAACGACCATTTCACGGTGTCCCATGTCAGGCCGGTCTGAACCTGGGAATTTTTCAGGATATATACCGAGTCGTCAAAATCGGTGAATCGGTTACCGACGATGGGATTGTAGAAAGCTAGCGTGGCCGCCACCAGCAAGAGACTGAAGATGACGACGCGCTTCTCGTGGGAGACTGACATGTGGATGCTGGAGGCGACTTGGTTGGCAGAAAGCTGGCTCTTGCTTAAGACGGTATCCCTTCCCGCCGATGACGATTCTAACGCTATGTTGGTCGACGAGGCGGTTGTGCGGCGGTCGGAACAAACCGACGGTAACCAGTGCCGGCTCTGCTTTTTCTCACCGCCGAGACGCCGAGCTCGCCGAGAAAAATCGAGGAAAAGTAAAACCTTGGGCCACAGGGGACACAGCGGACACAGGCGTACACAACTGCGGAAATCAGGGCATGAGCTCGCGGTACATCTGGTGGAAGGCGTGGACGCCTTTTTCCTGCTTCACGCTGTAGCGGCCACTGTGATAGCTGCGGGAGTGGAGATTCTTCTGCACCATCTCGCAGATGCTGGCGTCTTCGACCTGAATCTCGTCGCTGAAGGCTAAAGCTTTGCGGGCGGCTTCGCTCCCCAGATCTTTTTCGGGCAAATACCATTCAAAGATTGCCCGCGTGCGCTCGGGCCCGAGCGGCAGGATGATGTTGACGGAGATGTTATCGGGATAGCAGTTGAGCATCCAGTTGGGAAAGACCCAGAAATAATCGGCGGTGAGGTCAGCACCGGATTGCTGGTAGCGGCGCGGGGCGGCGTCTCCGGGCTGGGCGCCGCGGATCGGAGTCCACTGGCGGACGTACTGGGGATAAGGCTCGACGGTGTAGGCGCTGTAGTTGATTTCGCGATTGAGCGCGGGGTGGACGCTCGGGACGTGGTAGCCCTCAAGATAGTTGTCGATGTAGGTCTTCCAGTTGCAGTTCATCTCGTAGGTGCGGCGCTCGGAAAACTTCATGCTGCTGAAGTCGAACTTTTCAGCCTGAGCAGGCAATTCTCCCAGAGCCTCGCGCAGCGGGCCGGCCTCGGGATCGAGATTGACGAAGATGAGGCTGAACCATTCCTCGAGGCGCACCGGGACGAGGCCGAAGTCCTGGGGATCGAAATCCTCGACGCCATCAAATTCGGGGGTGACGAGCAGAGCGCCGTCGAGGCGGTAGGTCCAGCCGTGGTAGCCGCAGCGGAAGAGTTTGCGGTTGCCGCAGCCGGAGGCGGGGTTGCCGGCGCGATGGCGGCAGACGTTATGAAAGCAGCGCAGAAGGCCGTCGTCGCCGCGGGCGATGAGCAGCGGCTCCCCGATGAGGTCGAAAGTGAAGTAGTCGCCGGGGCTCGCGGCCTGGTGAACGTGACCGACAACCTGCCAGGTGGAAGCGAAGAGCTTGGTCTTTTCCTCCTCAAAGGTCTCCGGTTTGAAATACAGGGGTGCGGGCAGCGTGGAAGCGCGAGCAATATCGCGATCGGCATTCACTTGAAGGTTCGGCATGGGCGCTCCGGCGAGGGCTATTCTACCGCCGAGACGCCGAGCACGCTGAGAAAAAGCGAGGAAAATCAAGAACCCGAGGGACAACGAACGGCACCGATCAAGTCGTTTACTGTCCGCTGTTCTTTTCTTGATTTTTCTCGGCGTGCTCGGCGTCTCGGCGGTGCCCACGGAGGCGGACGCAAGAAAAACAGCGGCGCGCTTTCCCGGAATGGGGGTTGTGGCGCCTGGCGGTGGTTTGAAGGTTAAGACGGAGACGACAGGAGAGTGTCAAAATTTGTCAGCCTGGATTGCGCAGAATGACGTGTCCCTTCCGTAACTCCGGCTTCCGCACTCAGAGTCCGATAGTACAAGCGAATTGGTCGTCCAACCAAGGCGCTCAAAGGGAACGAGGACAAATTTAGATGCGGAAACAAAAGGGTTTCTCACTGATTGAATTGCTGATTGTGGTGGCGATCATCCTGATCATCGCCGCGATTGCTATCCCGAACCTGTTGCGCGCACGCATTGCGGCGAATGAGTCATCGGCGGTGGCGTCGATTCGCACCATCAACACGGCACAGATTTCATACGACTCCGCCTACCCGACGGTGGGCTTTTCGAGCACGCTGGCCTCTCTCTCGGGTAGCTGCGCGGGAACCACTGTGCCTACCTCGACGAGCGCCTGCCTGATCGACACGCAGCTTTCGTCGGGCAACAAGAGCGGCTATGCGTTCGCTTTGAACGGCGTAACCGGCACTCCGGCGTCGAGCTATATGGCGATCGCAACACCGTTGGCTGTGAACCAGACGGGCGTGCGCTATTTCTGCTCGTTCGCCGACGCTGTGGTGCGCTACAACGCCGCTGCCATCGCCACCTGCGACGGCACTCAGATGCCGCTGCAGTAAATTTGGATTTGGCAAAGTACCTGGGGGAGGGTACCAGCCGGAAAGAAGCAGAGGAGAAATCTTCTGCTTTTTTACTGCTGCGAGTTTTCTTTACCATCAGCTCATGATCGTCCAATAGTAACCAAGGGAACTCAGGTTTCGCAGTTCTATCTCGCGAATCTTTCGTATCTGGTTCAGAATTATTGAATCCATGAGTTCGTCTCCCTCTGCCGCAGCGCCGAAACGTCTGGAAGAACCGGCAGCCTCGGCTTCTACCAAGTTGTTCCCGTCGCCTGAGCTACGAACTCCTCTGCTTTGCCTGCTGCTGACCGTGGTCGTGCTAGTGTGCTACAGCCCAGTGACTCACAATGGGTTCCTCAATTATGACGACGATCGGTACATCACGGACAACCTTCACGTGCAAGCGGGCCTGACGCGGGCGACCGTGAAATGGAGTTTTACCACTTATGATCAGGCGAACTGGCATCCCCTGACCTGGCTTTCCTACGCTCTCGACTGCGAACTTTTCGGACTGAACCCTGCGGGGCATCACTACGTGAGTGTGCTGCTGCATGCCGCCAACGTTGTCCTTCTCTTTCTGCTGCTCGAGAGCGCCACGGGATTCTGCTGGCGCAGCCTGATGGTTGCCGCTCTGTTTGCGCTTCATCCCATCAACGTCGAGTCCGTAGCCTGGGCATCGGAGCGGAAGAACGTGTTGAGCATGTTGTTCTTTCTGGTCGCCCTGCATGCTTATGTCTGGTACACGCGCCGACCTGGGATCCGCCGTAATGCCGTGGTGATGTTCGTTTATGCGCTGGCGCTGCTCAGCAAGCCACAGGTGATCACGTTTCCGTTTCTGCTCTGCCTGTGGGACTACTGGCCGCTCGGCCGGATCGGCGCTCCGGCAGCGACGAGTCCGGCGGCCTGCGGCGGGAACGCGCCCAGATTGTGGAGCGGATGGCTGGTATTGGAAAAGGTGCCACTGCTGCTGCTCTCGGCAGCCAGCGCGGTGCTAACGATAAAGGCCCAGAAGGCCGGAGGCGCGGTCCAGTCTTCCCAGTACAGCCTGCTCTTACGGCTGGAGACGGCCGTGATCTCGTATGTGCGCTACCTTGGGAAAGCTCTCTGGCCTTCGAAGCTCGTCGCGCTCTATCCGCACCCCACCGAACTCTACCCGGCATGGCAAGCAGGCGCGGCGGTGCTGGTATTGGTGCTGGTCACCACTTTGGTCCTGCGGGCGCGAAAGCAACGGTATCTTGCCGTCGGATGGTTCTGGTTTCTGGGCAGCCTGGTGCCGATGATCGGGCTGGTTCAAGTGGGGGCTCAGGCCATGGCGGATCGCTACGCTTACGTCCCGTTCGTTGGGTTGTTTCTGATGTTGACCTGGCTGGCAGCCGACGGGGCACAAACTTACCGACTTTCCGCCGCATGGCTTGCCATTTCCGCAGTTTCTTGTCTGCTGGTGTTGGGGACTCTCACTTACCGCCAGGTTGGCTACTGGCACGATACGGAGTCATTCTGGCGGCGCACGTTGGCGTTGACGCAGAACAATTACGTCGCCCATGACACACTGGGATACTTTCTGGCCAAGCAGGGGCGGACCGAAGAGGCGGCGGCGCATTTCCGCGCCGCGCTCGCCATCCGTCCGGATGATCTGCCCGCCAATCTGAATCTCGGCACCTATGAGCATGGCCGCGGCAATCTAACCGCGGCCATCGAACGGTATGAGTTGGTAGCTCGCTACACGGCCAACGCAGTTCTTCGCGCGGAAGCCTACGGCAATCTGGGTTCTGCCTATCGCCAAATGGGTGAGTCGAAGAAAGCGAAGCAGTATTTTGAAACGGCGCTGCAGTTGGCGCCCGAGCAAACCATGGCGATGATCGGACTCGGCTTGATCTCTCAGAAAGAGGGCGACCTACCGGAAGCGGTTCGGCAGTATTCCCACGCCATGGCTGTCGAGCCCACCGATGTTGGCTACTTGCTCTTAGCGCAGGCTTTGCGGCTGCAAGGGCGGTCCGAGGAAGCAAAAGCGATTTCCGATCGCGTCGCCCGCTTCTCCCCAAATCTTCCCGCAGCGCAGGAAACAGCGGAGTCGCTCCTCTCCGGCAAGTAACGGGCGCAGTTGCACCACAGGGTGCCAAGCCGTTCGGGAAAGTGCAAGCGGACGCAAGAAAAGCAGAGATAAGCGTTCTCCGAAAATGGGAGTTGCAGCATCTGACGGCCGGTTTGAAGGGAAGATGGAGACGAGGGGCGACTGGCAAAATTTGTCAATCTGGGCTCTGAAAGTGTCATACCTGGGAGTATTGGGGGTGACTGGGGAGGTGACTATCCCGCAGGAGGCCGCTGAAAACGCTGAGTTTCCATCCAGAAGGACATCTGACTTCCGTCACTTTGGTTTCTGGCCCTTAGAGTGCGATAGTACGAGCGAGTTGGTCATCCAACCAAACCAGTTAAACGGAGACGAGGACAATCTAAATGAGGAAACAAAAGGGCTTCTCACTGATCGAATTGCTGATTGTGGTGGCGATCATTCTGATCATCGCCGCGATTGCTATCCCGAACCTGTTGCGCGCACGTATTGCGGCGAATGAGTCGTCCGCAGTGGCCTCGGTTCGCACACTTAACACAGCACAGATTTCATACAACTCCGCCTACCCGACGGTGGGCTATTCGAGCACGCTGGCTTCTCTCTCGGGCAGCTGCGCGGGAACCACTGTGCCAACCTCGACGAGCGCTTGCTTGATCGATACGCAGCTTTCGTCGGGCACGAAGAGCGGTTATAGCTTCGCGCTGTCGGGCGTAACCGGCACTCCGGCTTCCACCTATCAAACGATCGCGACGCCACTGACTGTGAACCAAACGGGCGTGCGCTACTTCTGTTCGTTCGCGGATGCCGTGGTGCGCTACAACGCCGCTGCAATCGCCACCTGCGACACCACCTCGCTGCCGCTGCAGTAAGTTTGGATTTGGCAAAGTACCTGGGGGAGGGTACAAGCCGGAAAGAAGCAGAGGAGAAATCCTCTGCTTTTTTTATTGGTGCAAGTTTTCTGAGTTCTGGCCGCGAAGATGGCATAGCTATGGACAAGATTTGGCAGAGTGATCCACGAAGACCTGTCACTTATTGTCAACCTATACGCAGAGGCGGAGCGAAGGACCTTTCAAACACAGGCAACGTAATCGATTTCTTATGAAAACACAGGGTTTAAACGGGATGGTCCCCCGGTCACGCTCCGGAGAGAGCGGTCCATCAAGTGCTATTGATGGAATGGCTATCGTGGTTACGTGGGACCCCGGCTGGGGAGGAGATCTGGAGAAATGAAGAGGCAAAAGGGCTTCTCGCTGATCGAGTTGCTGATTGTAGTAGCTATCATTTTAATTATTGCCGCGATTGCTATCCCGAACCTGCTGCGGGCGCGGATTGCGGCGAACGAAGCGTCGGCCGTAGCGTCGACTCGGACACTGAACACAGCGCAGATTTCATACAACTCCGCCTACCCGACGGTGGGCTATTCGAGCACGCTGGCCAATCTCTCGGGCAGCTGCGCGGGAACCACTGTGCCTACCTCGACGAGCGCTTGCTTGATCGATACGCAGCTTTCGTCGGGCACGAAGAGCGGCTATAAGTTCACTCTGTCGGGCGTAACCGGCACTCCGGCGTCGACCTATCAGGCGATCGCGACGCCACTGACTGTGAACCAGTCGGGCGTGCGCTACTTCTGCTCGTTCGCGGATGCCGTGGTGCGCTACAACCCCGCTGCCATCGCCACCTGCGACACCACCTCGAACCCGCTGCAGTAAGTTTGGATTTGGCAAAGTACCTGGGGGAGGGTACAAGCCGGAAAGAAGCAGAGGAGAAATCCTCTGCTTTTTTTATTGTCGGACGTTTTTCGAGGATTGCTGGTTTCCAGGCGTGGCAGTCCAGTGACACAAAATGTCATTTCCGCTGGGGCGGAATAGGGAAAGCGGCGAACGAGGAGTCGGGGCGGCGAATCGCACTGCATTCCCAAGGACTTACGATTCGTCTGGAGGGGCCGAGTCCGGCATGTAAAGTGCAAGAGTCTAGATGGGACTTGATCGGATGTGGTCGTCCGGGATCGTCATTCGGGATCAGGGAGATGCGATGCGAAGGGCCAGAGGATTTTCTCTTATTGAAATGCTGGTTGTAGTGGCCATCATTCTGATCATTGCGGCGGTTGCGGTGCCCAGTTTTCTGCGTTCGCGAATGGCGGCCAACGAATCGGCCGCCGCGGCATCGATCCGGACCTTGAACTCGGCGCAGATCTCGTACAATTCGGCTTATCCGACGGTGGGTTATGCGTCCACGCTGGGGGCTCTGGGGGGCACAAGTTGCACGCCGCCGAGTGCTACGAGCGCCTGCTTGATTGATACGGTGCTGGCTGGGGGTCAAAGGACGGGGTACAACTTCACGCTGAGCAATGTAACCGGCACACCGAACTCAAGCTACAACTTTGTCGCTAGCCCGATAGTGTACAACTATTCAGGAATGCGCTATTTCTGTTCGAACTCCGACGCGGTGGTGCGCGTCAGCATGACTACGATCGCGACCTGCGATGACACGATCAGTCCGCAACAGTAGCGCTGCGGGCGGCAAAGATTTGCGGGACCAGGCTTGGCCGCAGACGGCGGTTTACCTTCGTAACCGTCCGAACCGGCAGACAGCGGCATGGCACGCGAGCATTGCTTATAATTCTCTTCATCAGTCTTCAATATAAATTCCACGCAAGGGGTTGGGCATTGCGCGCATAGCCATGGCTGCGATTGAAATTCTCGACCTGGAAAAGAGCTACCCCGTCGGATTCTGGCGCCAGCGAACGAAGCTTGCGTTGCGTCCGCTGCGCCTGACGATCGAAGAGGGAGAGGTGTTCGGCTTCCTCGGACCGAACGGCGCGGGCAAGACCACAACCCTCAAGCTGCTGATGGGACTGGTGCTCCCGACAGCGGGAACGGCGCGGATTCTGGGCGCGGACATGGATGATCCGCGGGTGAAATCGCAGATTGGATTTCTGCCCGAGCAACCCTACTTCTACGACCATCTGAGCGCGAGAGAACTGCTCAACTATTATGGACAGCTTTCTGGAATGCCGGCGAAAGGGCGCTCGGCGCGGGTGGAGCAGATGCTGGTGCGGGTGGGATTGAGCGATGCGGCAGGCGTGCAGTTGCGGAAGTTCTCGAAGGGCATGTTGCAGCGGGTGGGGCTGGCGCAGGCGATCCTGCACGACCCGAAGCTGGTGTTTCTGGATGAGCCGATGTCGGGACTGGATCCGATGGGGCGGCGCGAGGTTCGGGATCTGATCCAGCAACTGCGGCACGAAGGCAAGACGGTTTTCTTTTCGACGCACATTCTGTCGGATGCGGAGGCGCTTTGCGACCGGGTGGGGATCATCCACCAGGGTGAGTTGCGCGGGGTGGGGGCGGTAGCGGAATTGACTTCCGGGACACAGGGCAAAGTCGAGATTATTTTTTACGCGCCCAGCGTGCCGGCGGGTTTGACGAGCCTGGGGGCGGAGGCGCGGGTCAGTGGCGACATGGTGAACGCGGTATTGCCGGAAGAGCAGCAGGATGCGGCCCTCGAAGTGCTGCGGCGCGAGCGCCTCAAATTGATTTCGCTGACGCCGGTGCGCAGTTCGCTGGAGGAATATTACATCCAGAAACTACGGCCCACGGAAGGCCGGGACAAAGAAAGCCGCAAAGGGGCGGGGGTATGAATTCCAGAATCGGTTATATCGCCTTCAACACTTTTCGCGAGGCGGTGCGCGACCGGGTTCTGTACAACCTGATCGCGTTCGCGCTGCTGCTTTCCGGAGCGGCGATTCTGGTGGGAGAAATTTCGATCGACATCGAGCGCCTGGTGGTGGTGAACCTGGGGCTGACGGCGGTGTCGCTGTTCGGAGTGGTGATCGCCATCTTCATCGGGATTGGCCTGGTTTCTAAAGAGATCGACAAACGCACGCTGTACACGGTGCTGTCGCGGCCGGTTCGCCGATGGGAGTTCGTAGTGGGCAAGTTCTTTGGGCTCACCGGAACGCTGGTGGTGAACACGTTCCTCATGGCGATCGGGGTGTTTCTGGCGCTGCTCTATGTCGCGCACAAGTTCGAGAAGATGGACGGGTGGGTGCTGGTCGCGCTGTACTTTATCGTGCTGCAGTTTCTGATCGTGTGCGCGCTGGCGCTGTTTTTCTCGTCCTTTTCGACGCCGCTGATGTCGGCGGTTTTCACCTTCGCGCTGTTTGTGATCGGAAGTCTGGCGGAGGATCTACGGGGCTTTGCCAGAATCACGCATGGCATCGGTGGCTGGCTGGCGACGGCCATCGCCTATCTGGTGCCGAATTTTTCCGCTTTGAATGTGATCGGCCAGGTGGCGCACGGGGATGCCGTGCCCGGGCGCCTGATTCTGTACAACAGCCTGTACGCGCTGCTGTATTCGGCGATGGCCATAGCGGGAGCGGTGCTGATCTTCCAGCGCCGAAATCTGAAATGAGGGCGACGCGACGGGTGAACCGGGTAGCGACGGCTGTACTGTTGTTCTCCATGGCAGGCGTAATGGCGACGCTCTATGCCATTGACCACATACGGCGGGGATCGGTAGCGCAGGAGGCGCTGTATGTGCGCTCTTCGAAGACGCTGCGGCGGCTGAGCCTCGGCTACTCCGGCCTGTTGGCCGACATTTATTGGACGCGCGCGGTGCAGTATTTCGGGGAACAACACCACAGTGGTTCCAGCGATTTCCGCTTGCTGGCGCCGCTGCTTGAAGTCACGACGGAACTGGACCCGAAGCTTTTGCCAGCCTATCAGTTTGGGGCCAACTTTCTGGCTCCGAAACCACCCAGCGGCGCGGGACTGCCGGGAGCGGCGCTGGCGCTGATGAAGTACGGAATCGCGCACAATCCCGACCAGTGGCGGCTCTACTACAACCTGGGATTTCTGTATTACACCGAGCTCAAGGACTACGCCGGAGCGGCGGACGCGTTTGCGCAGGGAGCGAAGCTTCCGGTGACGAACCCATTCATGCCCATCCTGGCGGCACGGATGGCGCAGCATGCGGGCGAATTCGATACGGCGCGCATGTTGTGGTTCACCACCTACCAGAGCACCAGGGACTCATCGATCCAGCAGAATGCGGTCGAACATTTGCTCGCTCTGCAAGTGGATGAAGACGTGACGCGGTTGGAGCAGGTGATCGAAAGGTACCGCGAACAGACTGGACGATTGCCGACCAGCATGGGCGATCTGGAGCGCGCGGGGTTCATCCATGGGACGCCTGCCGATCCGAAGGGTCGACCATACAAGCTGATGCCGGATGGGCGGATCGAAGTGCAGAATCCGGAGAGCATTTTGTTCATTACCAAGGGCCTTCCGTCGGGCGCGGCGCCGCCGCAATCACCGCGAAAGACGCAGGCGGATTCGAAGTAAGCGGAGACGCTGTTCGCTGTTCGCTAAAGGCAAGAGCTAAGAGCCGACAGCGAACAGCGATTTCTCCATTTTGTTAGCATGCTGGCGTGTCCTCAAGTTCTCCCCAACAATTCTGGACAGCGTTACGTAACTGGTGGCGCGAGCAGGCGCG